>Ga0210401_10002906_pt1 | contig 18603 bp, 10 predicted proteins | sample IncBWH32MmetaG_FD_150866 | JGI IMG/M metagenome (GOLD analysis project Ga0210401, IMG submission 150866) | Forest soil microbial communities from Barre Woods Harvard Forest LTER site, Petersham, Massachusetts, United States - Inc-BW-H-32-M | ecosystem: Environmental > Terrestrial > Soil >... | reverse complement strand
GTCGCGGGAACGGCTCGTAGGCCAGCGAGGCGCGGTGCCCCAGCCGCTGCCACAGCTCCTCGGCGGCGTGCGGAGCCAGCGGCGCCACCATCAGAACCAGGGGCTCGGCCAGCGCGCGCGGTACGTGATCCAGCCGGGAGGCGTGCGCGGTCAGTTCGATGATCCGCGCGATCGCAGTGTTGAACCGCAGCGCGGCGAAGTCGTCCCGGACGGCGATGATCGTCTGGTGCAGCAGCCTGGCGGTAGCCGCGTCCAGCGGCTCCTGCGCGCCTGGTGACGGCAGCGTCTCCCCCGTCGACTCGTTCACGATCAGGCGCCACAGGCGCTGCAGGAACCGGTGCATGCCGACCATGTCGTCGGTGCGCCAGGGGCGGTCGGCATCCAGCGGGCCCATGGCCATCTCGTACAGGCGCAGCGTGTCCGCGCCGTAGGAGGTGTAGATCTCGTCGGGGCTGACACCGTTCTTCAGGCTCTTGCCCATCTTCCCGGCCCGCCGAGTGACCGGCTGCCCGCGGTAGGCCCAGCCGTCCGGCCGGCGGGTCACCTCGGCCGCGGGCACGTACCGGCCGCGGGCGTCGGTGAACGCATCGGCCAAGATGTAGCCCTGGTTGAACAGCCGGCCGAACGGTTCGGCGGTGCTTGTCACGCCGATGTCGTACAGCACCTTGTGCCAGAACCTGGCGTACAGCAGGTGCAGCACCGCGTGCTCGACGCCACCGACGTACAGGTCGACGCCGCCCGGCGGCATCCAGTAGCGCTCGATGTCCCGGCCGACCAGGGCGCTCTGGTTGAACGGGTCCAGGTAGCGCAGGTAGTACCAGGACGAGCCCGCCCACTGGGGCATGACGTTCAGCTCGCGCCGGTAGCGCTTGGGGCCGTCGCCCAGATCCAGGGTGACCTGCGCCCACTGCGCGGCGCGGGCCAGGGCGGGCACCGGGTCGCTCGCGTCGTCCTGCGGCAGCGGCCGGAAGTCGGTCACGTCGGGCAGCGTGACCGGCAGCAACTCCTCGGGCAGCGCGATCGGCCGGGCCGGGTCGGCCTCGTCGTAGACGATGGGGAAGGGCTCGCCCCAGTACCGCTGCCGGGAGAACAGCCAGTCCCGTAGCCGGTACGGTCCCCCGCTCGGGCCGATCCAGTTGCGTTGCAGGCGTTTGACGTTTTCCGGCCAGTCCACGCCGTCCAGGTCGGCCAGCAACCGCTCGGCGAAGGCGGTGATGCGCAGCAGCCACTGCCGCAGCGGCCTGTGGTAGACGGGGTAGTTGCCCACCGCGCTGCGGCCCTCGTCCGTTACCTCCTCGTCAGCCAGTACAGTGCCCAGGCCCGGGCACCAGTTGACAACCTGTTCGGCCTGGTAGGCCAGCCGGTGACGGTCGACAATGTCCCGCTGCTCGGCGGCGGACAGGCCGGCCCAGGCCCGGCCGCCCGGGACCGGGCGCTGCCCCGAGGCGAACCCGGCGACCAGCTCGCTGACCGGCCGGGCCCGCCCCCTCGAGCCCGGCGGCCCAGCGTCCGGGTCGTACCAGCTGTTGAAGATCTGCAGGAAGATCCACTGCGTCCAGCGGTAGAAGGACGGGTCGCTGGTCATGATCTCGCGGCGACGGTCATGTCCCAGGCCCAAGCGCCGCAGCTGGCGGCGCATGACGGCCGCGTTCTGCCGCACGGTCACGGCCGGGTGCTGGCCGGTGTCGATGGCGTACTGCTCGGCGGGCAGCCCGAAGGTATCGAAGCCGAAGGGGTGCAGCACATGATGCCCGGTCATACGCAGGTACCGCCCGAACACGTCGGTGCCGATGTAGCCCAGCGGGTGACCGACGTGCAGCCCGATGCCGCTGGGATAGGGAAAGAAGTCGACCAGGTAGAACTTGGGCCGCCCGGCCACGCGGTTCGGCGAGTGGAAGGTGCCCTCGCGCTCCCAACGGTCCTGCCAGCGCAGCTCGATCTCGTTCGCCAGCTGCGCGTCGTACCGGAAGCGCGGCGTCCCCTCGTCCATCGGGCTCTCCTCGTCCTATCGTCGGCCGGAAACGAAAAAACCCCTCACGCGTGAGGGGCTGCCGCACTGACCGAACGTGTCAGTGCGGCGTCACGAGGAGCAGGCGGGCCGTCTGGACCATGCCGGGAGTGTAACCCGCTGACCGCGCGGCCTTCCAATCATTTGCTCCTGCAGGCGGCGGGTAGCAGTGCTGACATATTTCCGAACGGACCGTGGTTCACATACCTGGACGTGCGTATCGCTGACTCGAAGGGATTACGCCATGGTTGTTCAGCTTCAGAAGGTCCTCTACACGGCGGAGGCGGTGGTGAAGGGCGGACGCCAGGGGCACGGCCGTACCACCGACGGCCGGCTCGAGGTTGACCTGTCGGTCCCGGAGGAAATGAGCGGGGACGGCGGGCCCGGGACCAACCCCGAGCAGCTGTTCGCCGTCGGTTACGCCGCCTGCTTCCAGTCCGCGCTGCTGGGCGTCGCCCGCGGCCACAACCTGGACGCGTCCGAGTCACAGATCACCTCCCGGGTCGGGATCGGCCCGACTGGCCACGGCGGCTTCGGGCTGGTGGTCTCGCTGGACCTGCACGCGCCGAACCTGACCGCCGTGCAGGCCGCGGACCTGATGACCAGAGCCCACGAGCGCTGCCCGTACTCGGTCGCCACCCGCGGCAATATCGAGGTCACGCTCACCGTCGACGGGCTGCTACTGGAGCAGGCCGCTGAGACGGCGGCTAGCTGAGCCGGGAGGTAACCCGGCTAGCACACCAGAGCGCGGCACCGCGCCCGGCCGTGTGGATGCGCGGCGCGATTATGCCTCCGTGACCGGATCGCCGGAATCATTCGTCACGGATGAGGCAACTTCCTTCCCTCGGCGGCACACTCTCAGGCCACGGTAGATAACGCTTAGACATAATGTGAGCGCTAACGTGCAAACCGCATGATCACGTGCGCATAGAGTTCCGGTGCTCGGGTCACTCGGCGTCGCGCATACCCGGCCACTTACGTCTGTCGAAGGGGTCGCGCGTACGTACCGCTACCGGATCACCATCGCCGGTAGCCTGGGCGGTACGGCGCGCTCAACCGCATCCTGGCGCTCGGGATGGAACTCGTGGAGTTGAGTCCACACCGGTCACGGGCCGTCTTGGTCGTCGGCCAGGGGATTCCTGTCGTGCAACCGCCGGACCTCTACGACCTGGACGCCGAAGGTCTCGAGCCGGGCGAGCAGTCCCTGCAGGGCGGCTTGATCCTGAATGGGGCCGTGAACGACCGTCTCGACCGGCTCGACCGAGGCGGTGAGCCGGCCAAAATCGAGCAAGGCCTCGGCCGGAAGGACGCCCGCTACCCGGATTTCGTAGTACGACGATGGCACCACAGGCCCCTACCACTCGGAATCACACGACCAAGCTCCTACCGTTACCCATCAGGGCCCGGAGCGCCCCACTCGTAGCGGGTGAATTCAGGCGCGCTGAGCCTGGTGTCTCACCCGCCGAGGGGTGATCAAGACCTCGCTGAGCAAAGAGGGCGAGGCGGAGCTTCAGGACGCCCAGCACGGCGGCGATGCTAGCTGAACCCCTCGTCAGATCAGCTGAAGCTGGCGAGCCCGGCGCACCGCCTCGCTGCGGTGCGCCGCCGCCAGCTTGCGGTAGATGTTCCTGAGGTGGGTCTTGACGGTGTTGACGGAGATGTACATCTCCTCGGCGACCTCGGCTGTGTTCAGCATGTCCGAGACGTGCACGAGCACCTCCCGCTCGCGTTCGGTGAGCGGCTCCGTGATCAGGACCGGCGGCAGACCAGCGGTGTCCACGGGCGCCGGAAGCTGGTCCTGGCCCAGAGCCGGGGCGAGCAGGAGCCGGTGGCAGCCGGCTAGTTCGGGGTCACGCCGGAGCACCGCGCCAAGCCAGCCACGCTCCAGCACGAACGGGAGCCTGAACTGCTCGCGTTCGGCCAGTCGCAGGGCGCATGCCAGCGACCGGCGGCCGCGCCCATCGTCGCCGCTGTCGTAGCCGAGCCGGGCGTCCACCAGCCACGCTTGCAGGCGTACCGGGTCCGGTGCCTGGCCGTCGGCCGCGAGGGCGGGAGCCAGGGCGCGTTGGGCGGCCTCGCCGTCTCCGGCGATCGCCCAAGCACGGGCGAGGGTGACCGCCGCCTCCAGCGAGGTGCCGGCCCGTTCGGCTGTGGCCAGAGCGGCCTGGATGTCGCCGGCCGCCGCGTATGCTCGCGACTCGGCCAGGCTCAGCTGCTCGTCGAGCCAGGCCGGAACGGACCACCCGGACCTGGCCCGGGCGATGATCTGCGTGGCCACCGCGGGGCGTCCCTCGGCCAGGGCACCGCTCGCGGCGACCAGGTAGGCCACCGCCGCGGTCAGCTTGTCCGGGCTGACGCCGAGGGCGGCGTCTGCCTGCTTGACGCGGGTGCGTGCCTCGCGCAGCTCATTGCGGGCCAGGTGCACCCAGGCCAGCGCGACCAGCGGCGCAGGGCCAGGGCCTGACGGCCGGTGCTCCCTGGCCGCGGCGGACGCCTCGCCGGCCAGTTCCGCAGCGCGGCGGAGCCGTCCGCGCAATGCCTCCGCCAACGCCAACCGCCCGGTCAGGCTGATCCGTTCGTACTCCCGGCCGGAACCAGCCTCGGCGGTCACGGCCGCCTCGAGGACGTCGGCCGCCTCGTCCAGACGGCCGGACCACAGCTCGACGGCGGCATGGCCGGACAGCACCCGCCGCCTGATGTCCGGATGCCGGGCCAGCTTCCGGCCCGGAACCTCGTCGAGCATGAGCTGCGCGCGGCTGGCGGCCGACGCCGCCGCCGCTAGGTCGCCGGTGCCCAGGCTGACGGTCAGGCGAAGCACGGCGGCGGTCAGGCGGGCCTTGATCTCCTCGTCGGCGGGAAGACGCTCCAGCAGGGCGTCAGCGGCATTCAGCGCGGCGGCAGCCGCGTCATGCTGTCCGGCGCGGAGCGCCATCGCAGCCGTAACCAGGTGGGGCTGCGGCGTGGTCCAGGCCCCGCCGGACGGCATACCGGCGAATTCAGCGGCCAGGCGCTGGCCGTCCTGCGGCTCGATGATCTGGCCGAGCGCCAGGTCGTCGACGACCATGGCGGCGGCCAGCGGCCAGTCACCAGCCGCAGCGGCGTGCCGGACCGCGTCGGCGAGCATGCCGTTCCGGGCGTACCACCTGGCCGCCCGTTGATGCAAGGCGACCACCCGGTCCGGATGGTCGTAGCGGAGCCTCAGCCGGAGCATCTCGGCGAACAGCGTGTGATAGCGGTACCACCCGGAGCCGATCGGCTGCACGAGCGCGTTCGTGCGGGCCAAGCCGGCCAGAATGCTCGCGGCTTGCTCATCGCCGGTCAGCTCGATGGCGGCTGCGCCGTTGACATGCTCCAGGATGCTGGTGCTCAGCAGGACTTCACGGACCTCGGGTGGCTGGACGTTAAGCACCTCGTCAACCAGATAGCAGGTCATGGCGCTGTCCTCGGCGATCAGCTCCTTGACGAACAGGTCTGGATCCGGATGAGTGCCCAGGGATATCGCGGCCAGGCGCAGGCCGGCCGCCCAGCCTTCGGTCCGCCGGTTCAGGCTCTCCAGCGCGTCCGCCGTCAGCAGGCCGCCGTGCTGGGCCAGTAGCAGGCTGGCCTCATCGAGGCTGAAGGCCAGATCACTGGCCCGGATCTCGGTCAGCTGCCCAGCCAGCCGGTACCGGTGCAGCGGCAGCAGCGGATCCATCCGCGAGGCGACCAGCAGCCGTAGGCCGGGCCCCACGTTCCGCAGCACGAACTCAAGCCCCTTCAGTGCACTGGGATCGGTCAGCAGGTGCAGGTCGTCGAGGACCAGCGTGACCGGAGGGTCCTGCGCGGCCAGCGCCGCGGTCAACCGCAGCAGGAACCCGTCCTCTCCCTGTGGCTCCTGCGATGTGGCCCGCAGCGCCTTCGGGAGGGCGACGCCGGACTGGCGCAGCGCCGCTAGCACATACGACCAGAACACACTTGGCCGGTTGTCGAACTCATCCAGCCCGACCCAGGCCACCGCGCCGGGCTCGGCCGCCGCCCACAGGGCTAGGGCCATCGTCTTGCCCGCCCCTGGAGGGCCGGTGACGACCGTGAGCGGGCACCACCGCGTGCCCTCAGTGATCAGTCTGGTGATCCGCTGGCGCGGTACCGCCCAGTCCGGAACGTTCGGTGCGGTGATCTTGGATGTCAGGATGGGGTCGCCGCCGGACACGGCCGACCGCCGACCGCGGGTGGATGCCTGGCTGGGAACCTGGGCAGCCATCAGTACCTCCGGGTCATCATGAGGGACGAGTCGTTCGCCCCCCAAAGACCACCCAACGTCAGTGGTTCCGGCCGCGCATCATACGATCAGCATGAAAGTGCCGGTGACCTGGCGTCTACGCGTCGAGCAGGCCCAGCTCGCGGGAGCGGGTGACCGCCTGATGGCGTGAGGAAGCGCTCAGCTTCCGGTAGATGGACATCGCCTGAGACTTGACCGTGTGCGGGGATAGGAACATCTCGGTGCCGATCTCCGGGAACGACAGGTGGGTGGCCAGCATCGGCAGCACGCGCAGCTCGGCAGCGGTCAGCGAGGAGGCCCCGGTGGCGGCCGGCGCGCGCTCGGCCGACAGCCGGGCCCGCAGCGCCCGGGCCTCCCCGACCAGGGTGCCCAGGTCCGGCCGGCGCTTGAGGATCTCATCGACCTCCCGCATCAGCGTCCTGGCCCCGGCCATATCGGCCAGCGTGAGATGGGCGCGGATGAGCTCGAGCCGCGCCTGGACAGCCAGGTGCGGATATACGTAGGTCAGGAACGGCCGCAGCATCTGAGCGCTGACCAGCTCTCGCCGCGCCGCCGCGACGTCTCCCCGGTGCAACGCGACCCGCGCTTGCACCGCGCAGACGAGCATTTCCTGGATCCCGGCCTGGCGCTCACGTATGCGTGCCTGGCTGGCGAAGGCCTCGGCCGAGCTCCAGTCACCCCGCGCGATGGCCAGCAGCGACCGCTCGCACAAGGTGTCCGCCAGAACATCGGGGGCGCCGATGTCCCCGCCGACACTGAGCACCTCCTCGAAGCAGGTGTCAGCGCCCTGCGGATCGCCGGAAAGGAGCAGCGCCAGACCCCGGCAGGTCCCGGCCACCGGCACCGCGATCCCCGCCGTCCCGAACCTCCGTACGGCCTCGTCGGCGTCGGCCAGCATCTGCTTCACCCCGCGACGGCACACAAGAGCCCGAAGCACGGCGGCCCACGCCTCGGCAGGATCATCGGGCCGGGTCTCGTCCCGGAATTCCCACCGGTCGACCACATCGGCCCACCGTTCGGCCTCGGCTGACCGGCCTGCCGTCGCGGCGAGGACCGAGGCACACACGGCGACCATCAGATGTGGCTCTATGCCACCCCGGGCGTCCAGCCACCCGAACCATCGCTGAAGGGTAGTAAGCCGGGCCTGCCGGAAAGCCGGCACCGCAAGCGTCTCGACCAGGCGGGCGACCTCATCGACGTCCTCGGCGGCGATGGAGTATTCCAGCGCCTCCTCGAGTCGGCCGTTGGCCAGGCACCAGGCGGCTGCGCGGCGCCGCAGCACTGGGAGCAGGCCGGGCTCTAGCCGTTCCAGCTCGGCCAGCAGCATGTCGCGGAACAGGTGATGGTAGCGGTACCACTGGCTGCGCCGGTCCAGCGGCACCAGCAGCAGGTTCGAATGGGCGAGCTCGGTCAGGGTCGCGGCGGAGCCGGGCTGTTCCAGAATTGCTTCGCACAGCGACCCGCACATCCGCTCCAGCACCGCGGTCCGGGTCAGGAACACCCGGTGCCGCGCCGAGATCCGGGCCAGGAACTCCGCTTCCATGTACTGGCTGACCAGCCGGTCATCCCCGCCGAAGGACACTGCCGCGGTCCCGAGCGGGCCCCCTTCCTTCAAGTAGAGCGCCGCCAGGTACAGCCCGGCGGCCCAGCCCTCGGTCTGCCGATGCAGCGCCGCCACGTCGTCCCCGCCGAGCGTCACCTCGGCCGCGCGCAGCAGCGCGCCGGCATCCTCTCGGCTCAGCGACAGGTCGCCCGGGCCGATCTCAAGGAGGCGGCCTTCGGCGCGCAGCCGTGCGATCCGCAGCGGCGGCTCGTCCCAGCCCGCCAGCACCAGCCGTGAGCCGGCCGGCACGTGATCGGCCAGCACCGACAGCGCGTCCCGGCATTCGGTGTTGTGCAGCAGGTGCACGTCATCGACCACCAGCACCACCGGCACCGTCATCGACCAGAACGCCGACCCCAGCCGCGGCACCACCGAGCCGGGCACCGAGCTCACCGGCGAGGCCAGTGCCTCGAATACCCGCTCGCCTACCGGCTGCACCGCATCCAGCGCAGCCGCCACGTAGCTCAGCAGCACCTTGGGGTCATTGTCTCGCTCGTCCAGCGAGACCCAAGCGAAGGACTGGCCGTTACGCCCGGCCCACTGTGACAGCAGCGTGGTCTTCCCGTACCCGGACGGCGCGACCACCGAAACGATTGGAGGGAGGTCATCGCGTGAAAGGCGGTCGATCAGCGACCACCGCGGGACCGTCCCGGGGCGCACCACGGGACGGCGGAGCTTGGATGCCATGAGGTCGAAGCCCGCTCGGGCCGTGCTCTGCGCCTGGATGGGTCCCTGACGCAAGCCACTGTCCTCCATGCCTAACCGCGTCTCTTCAGCCGGTCTGCCGTTCTATGCTCTTGCGCGCCCAGTATCACGTCAAGAGAGAATTGCTGGGAGCAAGCAGCAATAGCGGGCAGGCCGGCCGGGGCGGGCGGGTGAGGAGACGACCGCTGTCACCGGTCGATGAGGCCAAGGTCGCGTGACCGGGTGACCGCCTGGCTGCGTGAGGAGGCACCCAGCTTGCGGTAGATCGAGTATGCCTCCGACTTGATGGTGTTGGGTGACAGGAACATTTCCCGGGCGATCTCGGGGAACGACTGGTGGGTGGAGAGCAGCGGCAAGAGCCGGAGCTCGGCGGCGGTCAGGGCGGAGGCACCAGGAGAGGCCCTGCCGGGTGCGCCGGAAAGCTGCCGCCGGAGGTCTTCAGCCTGCCCGACAAAGGTTCCGAGCTCCGGGCACCGGATGCGGATTTCGTCGATCTCACGGAGAAGGGTCTTCGCGGCAGCAAGGTCGGACAGCGCGAGATAACTTCTAGCAAGCTCGATCCTGGTCTGCACGGCCAGGTGCGGCAGGACATGGGTCAGGCCTGGCCGAAGGCGCTGCGCGCGGGTCAGCTGGTCGCGGGCACGCGCGCGATCATTGTGGTGCAACGCTACCCGCGCGGCCACCGCGTGGATGATGGTGACCAGGGGATAGTCTTCGTAATTGGCCTGCCGGGTCAGGGACTGGGCCCTGGACAGGTGCTGTTCAGCCTGGTCCCAGGCTCCCTTGAACGTGGCCAGGAGTGATCGCTCGGCGAGCGCCACGCAGGTGCCGATCAGCACCCGGTCGGCCCGGTGCTCGGCGATGGCATCCGCCAAGAGCACATCAGCCCGGTCTGCCGCGCCGGCCATCAGCTGCGCCATGGCCTGGAGCAGGATCGAGCTGGTGCGCCAGAAGCTCTGCGGGGCCAGGGTGGCGGCGGCGAGTTCGGCGTCGGCCAGCATCTGTCCGGGCCCGTTACGGCACATGTGCGCGCGCAGCAGCGCGCGCCACGGCTCGATCGTGGTGCTTCCGTCCGGCAGGCTGGCCGTGGTCGTGCCTCGCTCGGCGAGCCTGGCCCATCGTTCGGCAGCAGCCGGCTTCCCGGTCACGGTGGCGACCAGCGCCGCCAGGATAGCGACCGCCGGGTACTTCTCCATGTTTCCGTGGTCGTCCAGCCACCCCAGCCACCGTTCGGCGGTAGCGGCGCGCCCCTGCTGGTAGGCGGGAAAAAGCAGCACACCAGAAAGGCGGGCTGCGGCATCGACCTGGCCCGCTTTCATCCAGTACTCCAGTGCCTCAGCGGGGATTGCGCTGCGCTCGTGCCACGCGGCGGCTCGCCGGTAGAGGACGGGCACCAGATCAGGTTCGCTCCGGCGCAGCTGCGCCAGGAGCATGTCCCGGAACAGGTGGTGGTAGCGGTACCACTCGCCCCGCCGGTCCAGCGGCACGAGCAGCAGGTTCGACGCGGCGAGGTGCGTTAGGGTGTCGCCGGATCCGGGCTGCTCGAGCACCGCGTCGCAGAGCGGCCCGGACATCCGCTCCAGCACCGCGGTCCTGGTCAGGAACGCCCGTTGCCACGGCGAGATCCGGGCCAGGAACTCGGTGTCCAGGTATTCACTGATGAACCGGTCATCGCCGCGGAACGAGACAGCCGTGCGGGCAAGCGAGCCCCCTTCCCTCAGGCAGAGCGCGGCGAGGTACAGCGCGGCGGCCCATCCTTCCGTCCGCTGATACAGATCCGCCAGGTCATCGTCATCGACCGCGACATCTGCGTTGCGCAGGAGCAGTGATGCCTCATCGCGGGTGAGCGACAGGTCGCGAGGGCCGATCTCCAGGAGCCTGCCCTGGGCCCGCAGCCGGGCGACGCGCAGCGGCGGCGGCGCCTGGCCCGCGAACACCAACTGCGAGCCGAAGGGTACGTGATCGGCCAGCACGGACAGCGCGGCCCGGGATTCCAGTTCATGCAGCGTGTGCACATCGTCCAGGACGAGCGCGACCGGCGAGGTCATCGAGGAGAAGGCGGATCCGAGCCGGGGGACGACCGTGCCAGGCACCGAGCTCTCCGGTGAGACAAGGGCATCGAACACTCGCCCGTCGATTGGCTCGACCGCGTCGAGTGCCTCGGCCACGTAGGAGAGCAGGACCTTGGGGTCGTTGTCTCGTTCGTCGACCGACACCCACGCAAATGCCCGGCCGTTCCGCTCGGCCCACTGTGACAACAGGGTCGTCTTCCCGTATCCGGAAGGCGCGACCACCGAGACGATCGGCCCGGAGTCACCCTGTCGTAGCTGGTCGATCAGGACCGAACGCGTCACCGTTCCCGGCCGCAGCGGGGGACGGCGGAATTTCGAGGTGACCAGCCCGGGCACCAGCCCGTCGGCGCGATGTGATTGACCAGCCTGCCCATGCACGTCGTTCTCGCCCTTGCTCGACCTCTGCGCAGAAGGAGATCTGCCGCTCCATGCTCTTCCGAGCATGCCACCTGGTCAACCCTGTACGGGTTACGAGGGACCGGCGCTCAGAGGACGGCTAGCAGGGCCTGGGTCCAGTCGCGGTAGCCGTCCTGGCTGGGGTGGAAGCAGTCGGACGCGAACTTCCCGGCCCAGGGCGGCAGGAAGTGCGCCGACACCTCGGCCACCGGCAGGCCCCGGGAAACAGCCACCTCGTGCAGGGTCCGGTTGATCCGCGTCAGGTACGGCCGGCTGGCCCGGCCGAGCAGGCCGGCGTACCCGGCCGGCACCGGCAGGTCGAGCATGACGGTGCGGTCGGGAACGGCCGCGAGCAGCGCGCGCAGGTCGCCGAACAGCTTCCCGGGCCCGGTGTACAGGACGTCGTTGATGCCGATGCCGCAGGTCACCAGTTCCGCCGAGGCGGGCAGCCGGGGCAGCTGTTTGTGCAGCACGTCACGGATGAGCGAACCGGACGCGGACAGGTTGAGCACCTGCCAGGGCAGGCCGGTCCGGCGGCGCAGCGCGCCGAGAGCCTGGCCGACGTACCCGTACTCGGGGCTCGGCGCACCGAGGCCCTGCGCGGTCGAGTCCCCCAGCACCACCCACAGCGGGCCGGCGGTCGCGGTCCGCAGGACCTGCTCGTTGTGCGTCTGCCAGTGACTGGCGAAGGCGACGCAGTCGGCGCGCATCGCGGTGACGCCGTCGGCCCACCGCCCGAACGGCCCAGCGCGCAGCCCGGACACCTCGGCGGCGTGGGTGCGGGTCAGGTAGGTCCCCATGGTGGCGACGACCTCCACCGGCGAGCGCCGCCCGCCGATCCCCGTCCCGCTGACCGGGCTTCGCAAGGTCATTCCCGAGACCGCCGGCATCCGGAGCATGCTTCGCCCCCCCTCCACTATTTACACGGGACAAACGACGCTAAACGCATGGGTGGATATCTGTCAAAGCGCAGATGTCTTCGCAGGTAGGTGACCCGCCGTACCCCCTGAGGCCCTTTTTGGCCGAACGGTCCGTGGTTTCTCGCCTACGCTGCTGATACATGGAACGGGTACCGGGGCGCATCGGGGTCGCGGGCGACTGGCACGGGAACACCGCGTGGGCGACCCGGGCGGTGCGCAAGATGACCGCGCTGCTGCCCGCGGACGGGCCGCGGCTCATCGTGCACCTGGGCGACTTCGGCATCTGGCCCGGACCCGGCGGACAGGAGTACCTGGCCCAGCTCGACGCCGCGCTCGGGGAAGCCGACGCTGAGCTGTCCTTCGTGGACGGGAACCACGAGGACTTCACCCAGCTGGCCCGGCTCCAGCCGGGGCCGGACGGACGGGCGCAGGTCACCGAGCGGATCTTTCACCTGCCTCGCGGGCACCGGTGGCGCTGGCACGGACGGGACTGGCTCGCCCTGGGCGGCGCGGTCAGCCTGGACCGCGCCGGACGGACCGAGGGGGTCGACTGGTGGCCTGAGGAGGAGATCACGCTGCGCCAGGCCGGATCGGTCATCGACGCCGGACCCGCCGACGTGATGGTCACGCACGAATGCCCGGCGGGTATCGAGCACGACTTCCCGCCCCCGCCACCGTGGTGGTCGCAGGCCGACCTGCGGCGCAGCGACGCCCACCGCGAGCTGCTCCGCGAGGTGGTGCTGGCGGTGCGGCCGCGCTGGCTGATGCACGGCCACCTGCACCTGAGCTACCAGCGCCAGGTCGACCTGGGCGGCGGCCCGATCGAGGTGACCGGCCTGGACTGCGACGGCGCGGACCGCGGCAACTGGGCCATCCTGGACGTCACCAGCATGCGCTGGCTGCGCTTCGCGGGCAGGCCGATCAGGAACGTCCTGCGCGGCCTGGTATCCCGCTAAGACGGGTCGATGGACCACGCCTCTTCGGGGGCGCCACGCACCTCGGCCGGGACCGGGCTGCTCGTCGGCATCGGCGCTAGGGCCGGGGCCAGGCTGGGCGGGGTCGGGGCGATATGCGGGTGCCGCGGCAGGCTCGCCGTCCAGCGCTCGGTACACGACTTGGCGTCCTTGCAGTACCAGCGGATGTCGGCACAGGCCTGGCCGCCGTCAGGCACCATCAGGCCGGTCGGTAGCGCGATACCGCACAACGAGCACTGGGCTGACGGCAAGGGACGCTGCCGGTCGTCACGCTGCGTGGCCATCGATGAGTCCCCCCACGCGAACTGGCGGCTCATCGGACGACCGCTAGCTCTTCGGACTCCCCGGACACGGGCATCGCCAAAGCTGGCGAGGCAGATGCGGCCATAGTTCCTCCCACGGACACCGGCCACGACGACCTTGGGCACCCTGTGTACGTCGGGGTACTACAGAGCGAGGTCGGCATGCAGGCACCTCATCCAAGTTAGCCACTCAGGCATGGACGACTCAGGCAAAGCCGCAAACTTCTTCACTTCTCCACCGAAAGCTACGCAAACACATTACCGGTTCAGAAGTGATCCGAGTACAGCTATGGGGCTCTCGTGATCACAGCACGAGGCCCGGCCGCTCCCCCGAGCCACAGAGGGTGCGACCGAGCCGTGGATGGGGTGGGGGGAGGTGGGGGATCGGGCCGAGATGGCTCTGCCGGTAGATTCAGCGCACGGGGCAAGAGCTGGGAGGAACGGCGGTGCCGGCCGACTATCAGAGGATCCGCGAGGAGAACATCGCCCGGTACGGCTGGGACACGGCCGTGCTGGACCTGCTCGGGCAGCTCTACAGCGAGCGTACCCACTTCATCTTCGAGCTGATCCAGAACGCCGAGGACGCCGGCGCGACCGAGCTGGCCTTCGAGCTGTTCGAGGACCGGCTGGAGCTGCGGCACGACGGCCGGCCCTTCACCGAGGCCGACGTGCGCGGCGTCTGCGGGGTGGGCCAGAGTGACAAGGCCAGCGACATCACCGGCGACTTGACCGCGATCGGGAAGTTCGGCATCGGCTTCAAGTCGGTGTACGCGTACACCAGGACCCCGCGTATCTACAGCGGCGGCGAGGCGTTCCGGATCGAGAACTTCGTCCGGCCCTACGCCGTGAATCCGCCCGCCGAGCCGGCAGCCGAGACACTGTTCGTGTTCCCGTTCGACCATGACACGGTGCCCGCCGAGGTCGCGACGCGGGAAATCGCCGCGGCACTGGGCGCGCTCCAGCCCCGGATCCTGCTGTTCCTGCGGAACATTAAGCGGCTGCGGACCGGCGGTCCCGGCGCGGCGGACTCGATAGTGGAACGTTCGGTCACGGACGGGCCGGGGGCGTCCCGGCGGGTGACGGTGTCCCGGGACGGGCGGCGGGAGGGGTGGCTCACCTGGCAGCGTCCGGTCGAGGGCCACCCGGGGCAGCGGGTCGAGGTCGCGTTTGCTCTCGTGGGCGAGCGGGTGGCGCCGGTGGGAGCGTCGCCGCTGACCGCGTACTTCCCGACCGAGAAGGAGACCTTCCTCGGCTTCCTGATCCAGGGGCCCTACCGGACCACGCCGGCCCGCGACAACATCCCCGGCGACGACTCGTCGAACCAGGCCCTGGTACGCCAGACCGCCGCGCTGCTGACCGACGTGCTGCCGGAAGTGCGTGACCAGGGGCTGCTCACGCCCGATGCGCTGCAGGCGCTGCCACTGGACGCAGCGCGTTTCCCGGCCGGCTCTATGTTCCGGCCGTTGTTTGACGCGACGGGTGATGCACTGACCGCGGAGGCGCTGATCCCGATGGCGGGTGGCGGCTACGGCGTGGCCGTCGACCTGCTTCTGGCCGGCAGCCCGGAGGTGCTCGACCTGCTCGACCCCGGCCAGCTCGGCGTGCTGTGCGGGGCGGGGCGGCCGGTCCGGTTCGCGGACGTGGCGATCAGTGAGCGGGGCACGCCGGCGCTGTGGTGGTACCTGCGGGACGAGATCGGCGTGGACGAGATCACGCCCGAGGCCGTGGTGACGCGGCTCACCGAAGAGTTCCTCCAAACACAGAACGACTCGTGGATCACGCGCGTCTACGGCTTCCTGGCCGGCCATCCGTCGCTATGGCCGGCGGCCACCGGAAAGCCGATCATCCGGCTCGAGGACGGCCGCCAGGTCGCGCCGTTCGACGGGCAGGGCCGTCCGGCCGTGTACCTGCCCGGTCCGGCGCCGAGCAGCTTGCCGACGGTCAAGCGGGCCGTCGCGGACTCCCCCGCGGCCCGGGCCTTCCTGACGGCGCTGCAGCTCACCGTGCCGGACGTGGTGGCCGAGGTGCTGCAAATGGTCCTGCCCCGGTACGACGGCCTGGACCTCGCGGCGCTCGATCCAGCCCAGCACGACGCCGACCTTGAACGGGTGGCACGGGCCATGGACGAGGCGGCGGGCGGGCGGCGGGCCGAACTGCTCGAGAGCGTGGCCGCCACGCCGTTCCTCATCGGCGAGAACGCCGCCACCGGCGAGCAGGCGCTGCTGCCGCCGCCGCGGCTGTACCAGCGCTCCAAGGACCTGGAGACCTACTTCGAGGGAAACCCTGCCGCGTGGTTCGCCCGCGACGGATACGGGCCGTGGCTGGTCCAGTTGCGCGCGATGGGCGTCCGGCAGGCGGTGCAGGTCCGCGCCCGCACCCCGAACGCGGCCGGGTACGTGATGATCGCGGTCGACTTCGGGCGGAATGAGCGCGGGCTCGACGGGTTCGATCCCGGCGCCGAGGTCGACGGCCTGGACTTCGCCCTGGCTCATCCCAGCCACGCCCGTTCGGAGTACGTCTGGAACGTGCTGCTCGCGCCGAACCGCCGCCTGGTGGCGGGGGTGGTCGAGCGGTCGGTGCTCACCTCGTTCAGCGACTCCAGCCTGGAGGAGACCAGGTCGGCGATGGGCGAGGCAGCGGCGGACCAGGCCTGGCTGCCGGGCCGGGACGGGGCCTTCCACCGGCCCGGCGAGTTGTCGCTCGACGACCTGCCGCCGACCTATACGCGGGACGAGGGGCTGGCCCAATCGCTGGGCATGCTCCGGCCCGCGGTCAGCGAGGCCGCCCGCCAGCTCGGGGTGCCAGCCGAGGTGCTGTGGGGGCTGAGTGAGCACCCGGACCTGGTGGCGCTGATCGAACGTGAGCTCACGAACCGGGCCGCCGACGCCGTCCACGGCGAAGGCCGGTGAATATTTCGCTGCGTGTCCGGCGAAACGGCGCATTTGGGTCCTGCCGTAACGTTCCCGGAACTGTCCGGGCCTAGTGTCCCGCCCATGAGCGTGGTTGGATCGAGCGCTGGTCCGCGATGACGGCGCCGCCCGCGTCGGGCCGCTTCCGCTCGGTGTCGTCGGTGATCGCGCTGGTCGCCGGCGGCCTGATCCTGGCCCTGGTCGTCGTCGACGTGCCGCTGGCCCGCCTGGCGCACCAGAGCCTGAACGCCAGCGGCGGCTCGTCGCCGGTCTGGTTCTCGGCTGCCCTTGGGGTCGTCGGCTTCGTGGTGGCCTCGCGCAAGCCGGGTAACCCGCTCGGCTGGATCATGCTCGCCGCGGCGGCGGTCAGCTCGCTCAGCCAGGACGCCAGCTTCTACATGGTGGCCGACTACCGGCTCCGGCACGGCGGGCTGCCGCTCGGCTGGGTCGCGGTGCTGGCGCAGCCCGGCTGGGCGGTCTCGATCGTGCTGAGCGGGCTGCTCGTGCTGCTGTTTCCCGACGGCCGCCCGCCGTCACCACGCTGGCGGTGGGTCCTGTGGCTCTACCTGGCGGCAGCCACGCTGTATCTAGTCGGCGTGTTGATCGCGTCGGTCGGAGCCATCGCCGGTCATGACATCCGGGTCGACGCCAGCGGAAACCTGCTGGTGCTCAGTCATCCCACGGGTTCTTCGATGTGGTGGGGCGTGGTCGAAGGCGTGTTCCTCCCGGTGGTGGCCGTGTGCTGGCTGGGATCGGTCGTGGCCCAGGTGGCCAGCTACCGGCGCTCGTCCGGGATACGCCGACAGCAGCTGAAGTGGCTGCTGGCCGGATCGGCTACCGCCCTGATCTGCGTCCCGCTGACCGTCTACCTGTCCGGCATGCGCGGGCTCCCCGGCCTGGCGGGAGGCATCACCGGGGCCGTCGCGCTGCTGGCCATTCCGGTCTGCATGGGCGTGGCCATCTTGCGGTATCGGCTGTTCGACATCGACCGGATCGTCTCCCGCACGCTCGCCTACGCGATCGTCACCGGGCTGCTGGTCGGGGTGTACGCCGGGATCGTGCTGCTGGCCACCCGGGAGGTGTCGATCAACGAGCCGGTGGCGGTGGCCGGGTCGACGCTGGCCGTCGCCGCGCTGTTCAATCCGCTGCGGCGGCGGGTCCAGCGGGCCGTGGACCGGCGGTTCAACCGGGCCCGGTATGACGCGGACAATATCGTCGCCGCGTTCGCGGCTAGGCTGCAGGACGCGGCGGGCCCGGACTCGGTTCAGGACGAACTAGCCAGCACGGTGCAGAATGCTCTGGAGCCCACGTATCTCTCGGTGTGGCTGAGGTTAGAGCAGGAAGGCACCAGATGATCCGCAGCACCATGCAGGACGGCCCGCTCACGATCGGCGGAATCATGCGGCACGGCGCCCGCGTGTACGGCCGCAGCGAATGCGTGACCTGGACCGGGGCGGGCACCCGCCGGGCCCCGTACGCGACCGTGGCGCAGAACGCGGGGCGGCTGGCCGGGGCGCTGGCCCGGCTGGGGATCGGGCCGGGCGACCCGGTGGCCACGTTCTGCTGGAACAACCAGGAGCACCTGGAGGCCTACTTCGGCGTGCCCGCGATGGGCGCGGTGCTGCACACGCTGAACATCCGGCTGCCCGGCGCGCAGGTGGCCCAGATCGTCAGGCACGCCGGAGACCGGATCATCATCGTGGACGACACCCTGGTCCCGCTGCTGGCCGCGATCAGGGACCAGATACCCACCGTCGAGGCGTTCATCGTCAACGGCCCGGGCGACGCCTCGGCGCTCGAAGGGACGGTGCCGGTAGTGCGGTACGGCGACCTGCTGGCCGCAGAGGAGCCCGGGTACGACTGGCCCGAACTGGACGAGCGGGCCGCGGCGCTGATGTGCTACACCAGCGGCACCACCGGGGACCCGAAGGGCGTGGTGTACTCGCACCGGTCCACCTACCTGCACGCGATGGCGGTCATGGCCGCGCCGCTGGGCATCAGCGAGGCGGACCGGGCGCTGGCCATCGTGCCGATGTTCCACGCGAACGCGTGGGGCCTGCCCTACGCGGCGTTCCTGTCCGGGAGCACGCTGCACATGCCCGGCCCGTTCCTGCAGCCCCAGCACCTGACCGCGTTCATCGCCGCCGAGCGGTCCACGGTCACCTCCGGGGTGCCGACCATCTGGAACGCGATCCTGGACTACGGGCAAGACCACGAGATCGACCTGTCCTCGCTGCGGCTGGGCAACTCGGGCGGGGCCGCCGCGCCCCGGGTCATGCTGGAACGGTTCCAGGACCGGTACGGGGTGCGGATCATCCAGGGCTGGGGCATGACCGAGATGAGCCCGGTGGGCGGCATGGCGATTCCGCCTGCGGAGGTGCCCGAGGGGACAACCGAGGATCTGGACTGGCGGATGCGCTCGGGTCGGATCATCCACGGGGTCGAGATGCGGCTGG
>Ga0210401_10002905_pt1 | contig 18622 bp, 12 predicted proteins | sample IncBWH32MmetaG_FD_150866 | JGI IMG/M metagenome (GOLD analysis project Ga0210401, IMG submission 150866) | Forest soil microbial communities from Barre Woods Harvard Forest LTER site, Petersham, Massachusetts, United States - Inc-BW-H-32-M | ecosystem: Environmental > Terrestrial > Soil >... | reverse complement strand
AATATCGGTGGCCGGGATACGAAAAATGTACGAGCCCCCCTGATCCAGAATGGAGACTTTTCGGGCATCAATATCGAATCCGGTAACCGAAAATTTCTGTTCGGTATAAAGCAGCGCCAAAGGCAGACCCACATAGCCGAGGCCGATGACGGCCACACGCGCCTGTTTCTGTTCAATCTTGGCCTTCAAATCGGAGAACAAAGCAACCGGCATTGATTCAATCGTCATAATTCACGGTGATTTTAACATCTGGCTTCACAGAGCCAGCTACGTTTCTTGTTTTCGTGCGCACCTACTTACTCATTTCGGTACTCACGCTTGTTTGCGCGTGATTCTCTATCTGACGGACAAGGTTTACGGAAGTCGTTGGTGCCTCTGCTGGTTCGTTTGCTGCATACGCTCTTGTTCTGCTCCCACATGTAACCTACAGTCGATTTTCAGATGGAGAATCGCACCGAGACTCTGGGAATCGGATCACGCGCCCCGGACTTCTCTCTGGCTGCGGCAAATCGAGAGGGAACTTTTTCACTTTCCCAACTGCGGGAGCGTGGGCCTGCGCTTCTCGAATTCCTGCGCGGAACCTGGTGACCGAATTGCGTGAAACGCATGGCCCAGTTTGAGCCATTGAAAGCCGAACTCGAACAAGCGCAGGCGAAGTTAGTATTTATCGCCGCGGAGAAACGCGACGGCATGTTTAAGCCGGCAAGTTTTCTGAAGAAACATCCGGTGGCATTTCCGTTTCTGCTGGATGAAGACCGCTCAGTAACTAAGGCGTACGGGCTATATCACCGGTTTGGTAAGGATGCGATTAACATTGCTCATCCCGCTACCTTGGTCATCGATAACGCCGGCACGGTGCGCTATATCTATCGCGGCGATAACCAGACCGACCGGGCGCCAATGGAGAAGGTTTTTGAAGCCGTCCGACGATTGACGACTGCTGGTTGACCGCGCTCAATCGCAAGAAGCTCAAGTTTCACGGAATTTACAACTGATCGGGGAGGCGAAATGAAGAAACTTGTATGGCTCACCATAGTGTTATTCGCAGTGTCTGCCGTGGCGCAAAACAATATCGCATTGCCTGCAGGCACTTCGATGAAAGTAAAACTGGAAAATGCTTTGACAACCTTCTCTAACAAGAGCGGGGATCCTTTTTCCGCTCGGGTAACGGAAGCGGTCATGCTTAATGGAAAAGCGGTGATTCCGATCGGAGCAACTGTACAGGGGCGCGTCACCAAAACAAGTGAACCTCGGCGGATTGCCGGAAAACCGACGATTGCCATCTTTCCCGAAACCGTAGTCTTGCCCGACGGCCAGCATTTCATGCTGAATGCCACGTTGGTTGACACCAGCGTTCGTAATGGAACTGACGTCAACGATGAAGGCCAATTCAAAGGCAAGGGGCACGACGGCAAAGACATGACCGAGATCGGCATGGGCACCGGCGGAGGAATGCTGATGGGCGGCCTGATCGGGGGAGCCAAAGGCATGCTAATCGGCGGAGCAGTGGGCGCTACCGCGACCGTCGCTCATTGGATGGGCAAGAAGAACTCAGCGATGCTGCCTGCCGGTACTGAACTGGTGATGGAATTGAGCCGTCCGCTGGAGATGACTGCGGCGGCTAATGGTCAGTAGACATCACTTGTCTGTTTTGCCTGGCCGGAAGCATTCGTTTCCGGCTTTTTTAATGCCTGGCTAAAAAGCTAACACCATCAAATCTTCTTCGCTCAAAAGACGTAACTCGATCCAACCCTCAAGAGGCAAAGCATCGACAGGTAGACAGTTTTGCCACACACTGAAGCGCAGGCGCAGCAAGGTTGCCACCGGAGTTGTTGCCTTTCCGCCGGTTCCAACCGCGACCGAGGCTGTTGGCTTCGCCAATAACCATGCCAGCGGAATTTTGAATTCGAAATTTCGCAGCAAAGCTACTTTAACTTCTTCGCCCGGCTTCTCTGATGAAGCAATGGCCGTTTGCTCCTCCTGAGAACTGACCTGCCATGAGACTGGATTCCCTACCTGCGCGCGCACATCAAACCGCAACGCACGCCGTGGACGCTGCTCGTCCGCAGCCCGAGATTCAAGATTGACCACCAAAGCAAAATCCACGTCGGGAGGCCTGCCCACAAAATCCATACGTCCATAAACGAAATCTTCATCGATTCCGGTATGCACACAATCAACCAGAAACTGTTTGCCGTGCATGGCGCCGGCGCGATGATCCGCGGTATGTACGGCCGCACCCATCCACTCAAAATAGCGCACCATGTCGCCTGTAATGCGAGGGTGGATATAAGAAGTCTGCGGAGTGTACTGCGGACGCGTCTCCACGCCGCTGATGGGTTGCGCAAGATAATCGGGCGGGCTCCCGCCTAGCGCCTGATAAACATTGGATAGATGTTTGCGATACAATTCATCAAATTCACGGTCATTAGCCGAGTGATGCTCGGGACCATACCACCAGTTCCAGTCGCTGCCCTCGGCGATAAACAATTCTTCAAGAGCCAATTTACGTTGCGCGTCGCTCGCACGGCCCGATGCCTCGGCATAAAATCGTCGGGCTTGATAGAGATAATCCCAGGAGCGGTTATCCTCAAGCGCGCCAATCCACACATTGAAGTTGGCATTGATCCATGAGCCGGGCACTAAAGAAGTGAGCTTGCCAAAATCGCGGTGCCGAGCGATCGCCTCGGAAACCGTAACCGCCTCAATTCCCGGCTCGTGCTGCAGTTTGTCATAGAAGCGCCGCAGAAACTCGCGCCCGGACTGCGGATAATATTCCCAGGCATTCTCGCCGTCGAGAATGATGGACACAACTGCATCACGACCCTGATCGAGCACCGGCCGCGCAGCTTGCCAAATGTTGTGAATGAGATGATTGGCGGCATCCTGCGCCGGCATCCCCGAGTACACGAATCCGACCAGATCCGAAATGGTGTGATCACGGAAAACCATGTGCATCTCAGCGGATCCATTTTCGAACCGATGGATGGTATAAAGCTTCTCCGCGCCCGCCGCCGACAATCGCCCTGCGCCATCGCGGGCGAAGTTGAAACCCATGCTGCGTCCCAGAACACCTTCGTCGGTGGCCATCCACTTCACGCCCAGATCCTGCGCGATGGTCAAAACTTCTTCTGACACGCTTCCCTCAGAAGGCCAAACTCCAACCGGGCGCACGCCAAAGACTTGTTGATGAAGGTCGAGCCCACGCCGCAACTGTTCCCGGGCATCCTCCGGATGGCAAAACCGATTCTGCGGCAACGGCAGCCCTGGCGTTGATGCCGCACCCATATTCGTGTCGCAAACCAACGGCAGTATCGGATGATAAAAGGGCGAAGTTGATATCTCGATTCTCCCCTGCTGTGCCGCGGCGGCGTGCGCAGGAATTACCTGGCCTACCAGTTCACACTGTCTGGCAATGACGAATGCCTGGTCCTCCAGCGAATATCCATGACCTTTCTTAATCAACGCCGCGATCTCAGGATCTTCCAGAAAGAACTCATCAAACCATGCAATCTGCGAGAGCACTTGCAGATCAGTAAAATCCTGCGCCTGAAAATATTTATCGGCCCGCTCCGGAGAATCGCCCGCGCATCGAAAGCGTTCCCACAGCGCCTGATAGCGAGGATATCGGCCGATCATGTGTACCGGATTCGCCTGAAAAAGATATTGCAGCGCGAAGCGTCGTTCGATTGTAGTGAGATCTTTCGCCGGCCTGGCCGCAACCTTGAGAAATGGGTCATGCGCCGTTCCGTCGACGTAATCCTGAATCTGCGTAATCAGCGATGGGACGAGATTGAAAGTCTGATGAACATTGGGAAACTCATCCAGCAGTTTCACCATACCGTAGTAATCTTTCAGGGCGTGCAGGCGAACCCAGGGAAGACGGTACTCACCCGTAACCAGATCTTTATAGAAAGGCTGATGCTGGTGCCAAAGAATAATGACGCGCAAAGCTGGCATTTAAAGTGTCGGCCCAGCCAAAAATGAAGCTAAGAATTTAAAGAGCCGTGTTGAAAGTCTAGCATGATATGTCGCGTTCGCATGGATCAGCAAAAGCCTTGCCGTCCGATGGTTTCGTTCCGGTACACTAAAAGCTCGAATTCAACCCGGTCTTTTTATGGAGGCCCAGGCGTCCTCGCCCGGCAAAACGGGCGAGATGCCCGTTCTCCATTTTGGTAACAGCGAGATTAAGGAGAGAGCTAGTGCAGATTGAGTATGTTAAGCCGCACCGCAGGGCGGGCACGATCCAGAGGTCGCGCTGAAAATGGCACTTCTGACCGAGCAGGACCTTTATCTTTTCAATCAAGGACGCCACTACCGCGCTTACCAAAAGCTCGGCGCGCACCTTACTTCGGTGAATGGCGAAGCCGGTGCCAGCTTCAGCGTGTGGGCGCCAAATGCGCGATCGGTAACCGTCATGGGCAGCTTCAACAATTGGAACAAAGATTCGCATCCGCTGCGTGCGCGTGAGAATTCCGGTATCTGGGAGGATTTCATCCCCGGCGTCACCAAAGGCACCTTTTACAAATATCACATCGTTTCGCGGCATCACGGACACATGGTAGACAAGGCCGACCCATTCGGATTCTTCCATGAGAAACCGCCGCGCACCGCTTCGGTGGTCTGGGATCTCGACTACCAATGGTCAGATCATGAGTGGATGCAATATCGCGAAGGCCGAGATTCTCTGCACGCTCCAATTTCGATCTACGAGGTTCATCTCGGCTCGTGGATGCGAGTTCCCGAGGAACATGGGCGCCCACTCACCTATCGCGAGGCTGCGCCGCGCCTCGCGGACTATGTTTCACGCATGCAGTTCACTCACGTTGAACTCCTGCCAATCATGGAGCATCCGTTTTACGGATCCTGGGGATATCAAACCACCGGTTATTTCGCTCCGACAGCACGCTATGGCACGCCACAAGATTTCATGTATCTGGTCGACTACCTGCACCAGCGCGGCATCGGCGTAATCCTCGACTGGGTGCCGTCGCACTTCCCCACCGACGAGCACGGTCTCGCCTACTTCGACGGCACACATTTGTTCGAGCATTCCGATTCTCGCCAGGGTTTTCATCCCGACTGGAAGACGCTGATCTTTAATTATGGGCGCGACGAGGTTCGCAGCTTCCTGCTCTCAAGCGCAATGTTCTGGCTGGATAAATATCACGTCGACGGATTGCGAGTAGACGCGGTCGCGTCCATGCTGTATCTCGATTATTCGCGCAAACCCGGCGAATGGCTCCCCAACAAATATGGCGGCCGCGAGAATCTGGAAGCCATCGAATTCCTTCGCCAGTTCAATGTGGAGGCGTACAAGGAATATCCCGGCATCCAGACCTTCGCCGAGGAATCCACGGCGTGGCCGATGGTCTCGAAGCCAATTTATCTCGGTGGCCTGGGCTTCGGCTTGAAATGGGATATGGGCTGGATGCACGACACTCTGCAATATTTCGCGCACGACCCCATCCACCGAAAATTTCATCACAACCTGCTCACTTTTCGATCACTATACGGCTTCACGGAGAACTTCGTGTTGCCGCTCTCGCACGATGAAGTTGTCCATGGCAAAGGCTCCCTGATTGGCAAAATGCCGGGGGACGAATGGCAGAGGTTTGCTAACCTGCGATTGCTGTTCGGCTACATGTTCGCCCAGGCAGGCAAGAAACTGCTGTTCATGGGAGACGAGTTCGGACAAGTTCGCGAGTGGACGCATGACAGCAGCCTGGAATGGGACGTATTGCAGTATCCCGTGCACTACGGGTTGCAAACCTGGGTCGAGCAGTTGAATCGGGTTTACCGCGGTGAGCCCGCACTGCACGAGTTTGATACTGATCCCAAAGGATTCGAGTGGATCGACTGCAATGACAACGCCGCCAGCACGATTTCACTGCTGCGTAAAGGAAGCTCGCCTAAGGATGTTGTTGTCGTGGCCTGCAACTTTACACCTATACCTCGCATTAACTATCGCCTCGGAGTGCCGACTGGAGGCTACTGGCGGGAACTCCTGAACAGCGATGCCAAAGAGTACGGGGGTAGCGGTGTGGGGAATGCCGGGGGTGTTGCAGCTGAAGAACAACCGGTCCACGGACGTCCATACTCTCTTAAACTAACCTTGCCGCCACTGGGGGCATTGTTCCTGAAAGCCGGGTAATCGGCACATTGCCGGGCATTCGGCACAACTCCAATTTTTGGAAGAACCGGTTGTCACCGAACATGACAGCGACACGGCTGCATTAAGGTGCCAGTAGCACTTGCAACCGGTCCAAAATGTGCCGTAATGGAACTCCTTTTCCCATGGCGGCATCGACGAACGGGGCCATCTGTTGGAGCTCCGGATGCGATCCCGAAATCATAATAACCGGCAGCTTCGGATGCCGTTGCTTAAGCCACGTAGCCAGCTCCAAACCATTCATTCCAGGCATCTCGTAGTCGAGAATGACGGCATCAATTTCTTTTTCTTTAGACTCAAACACGTGAAGTGCATGGCGGCCGCTGTTGGCGGCGATGACTTCGTACCCGTTTTGACCGAGCAGGGCTCCGTACAATTCTCGGATTGCCGCATCGTCGTCCACGCACATCACGGTAAGAGCCTTCATAGGGGAGAACTGCCCTTCTCGCTTCGCCTAAGAGGGGTCTAGGACAAAGCCACTTTGCAGTTCAGCGTGCACGTCGAATGCCACGCGCTCCATCCTTCGGAAAGACGTTCTTTTTGCCCGTCGCCACCGGCACCCGCGGCGCGAGGGCTGGCCCCGCCGCCGGTCCAGCAACCGGTTGTAGCCCTCTTCCACGTAGCTCCCGCCAACGCCGCATGTGCCGGTCGCTGATGCCCAGAATCTCCGCCGCCTGCCACCATGTAATCTTCTTCGCCATCGCCTGCAACATCACGTCTTGTACTTTCATCGCCCGCTCCATCGCGGCCCTCGGATAAGCTTCCATGCTCCGCATGGTCTCCCATCCTCACCGCCCGCAAAAGCGGACATATCATGTGCTACCGACAGTGAAAAATCATGCACATTGACATAGCGCGAATGGCCGATGTATCTTCGCCCGACGCTTGATCGTTGCCGCTCAGAGGTGTCTCCCCATTTCGTCGTCGCAACCGAGTCGCCGATATTACATTCCAGCCCCAAGGATGATCCTATGAATCGAGCTTCCTCTAAACATGAAATAAGCAGCAACACGTCTTTTATCTTTATGCTCGCACTGGCAATTTGTATCGTTATGTCGACGCCGGTTCATGCGCAACTAGTCAAGATCAGCACCGACAGTTTCCACAATTCATCCAGCCAGCACAAAACCGAAGTCGAGCCTGATACCTATTCGTGGGGATCAACGATGGTCGCGGCTTTTCAGGTAGCTCGCGTAGCCGACGGCGGCGGCGCTGATCTCGGTTTTTCTACTTCCACCGATGGAGGCAAAACTTGGACCTACGGTTCCCTTCCCGGCCTCACCGTCAACTACAAAAATGGACCCAACTCCGCGGCCAGCGATGCCTCGGTGGTTTATGACGCGAAACATGGTGTCTGGCTGATTTGCAGTCTGCCCATCGGTAACCAGGGAGACAACGTAGCCGTGAGCCGCTCCACTGACGGGCTCCATTGGGACAAACCGGTTATGGTCGACTCCAGCGGTGGAGACGACAAAAATTGGATCACTTGCGACAACAACGCCAACAGCAAATACTACGGACATTGCTACGCGGAATGGGACACGCCCGAAATCGAGATCAGTACCTCGACGGACGGCGGCCTGACCTGGGGAGCAGCCAAAACTTCCGCCGACGGCGCATTTGGATCCGGCGCTGAGCCGCTGGTGCAGCCAAACGGCCAGGTTGTAATGATTTTTCTGGGAAACGAAATGATGGCTTTTACCTCCACCAATGGTGGCGCCAGTTGGGGTTCAAGCTTCACCATTGCTCCCGTCAACACTTTTCAGGGCAACAGCAGTTTGCGCAGCGTGGGCTTGCCATTTCCTTCGACAGGAATTGATAAATCGGGAAAGCTGTACGTGGTCTGGTCCGATTGCAGCTTCCGGTCGGGCTGCAGCACCAATGATCTGGTGCTGATCACTTCGACGAATGGAAAAAAGTGGACCAAACCTGCCCGCATTCCCATCGACGCGGTCACCAGCACCGTGGATCACTTCATCCCCGGACTGGCCGTCGATCGCAATAGCTCGGGCACCACCGCGAATGTGACCACAACTTATTATTTCTATCCGCAAGCCAACTGCGACGATTCAACCTGCCGCGTCCACGTCGGATTCACGACTTCATCGGATGGCGGCAAGACCTGGACAGCGGGAAAAGATCTCGGCGCCGGCGCTATGCAGATAAGCTGGCTACCGCAGTCGCAGAATGGTCCCATGCTCGCCGATTATTTGTCGTCGTCGTATGTAAACGGCAAAGCGTTCGGCGTGTTCATGGTGGCGAAAGCGCCATCGGGAGGCCTGTTCAACGAGGCCGCCTACACGACCAAGAGTCCGCTGGAAGCCTCCGCGTACGAGCCGCGCTTCAGTTCCAAGGGCGAGAAACGTATACCGGGCGTCCACGCAGACCGGCCGTTCCCCAGGAATCAGGGTGAGGAGCGAGAATCTCCAAGCGTGCCTCCAACAAAGTAGAAATGAAGATTGACCCAACTTAAATCTTCAGGGTGCCCCGTCCAAGCTTCGCTTGGGCGGGGTTTCTGTCTGCCGGAGCGAACGAGGACTGGCACACACCCAGCGGAAAAGGCTGCGCCATTCGTCGATAGAGATTAATGGAAAAAACCTGCGTGGGCCAACCAGCCTAGCCACCTTTTACGCTTTTTGTAAAGCTGCCCCAGCCCGATTTCTGACCGCGGCCTGTTGCCGCAAGGCGCAATCGAGATCGCACTTTTCGACATCGGTCAGCGGCCGCGAGGAGCCCTTGGGGAGATCGCCCAGCCGCAGCGGCCCGATGGCCACGCGAAGCAGTCGCAGCACCTCCACGCCCAACTGTGCCAGCATGCGGCGGATGTGGCGATTCTTTCCCTCCTCGAGCACGATTTCGAGCCAGCTATTTTTGTCCCCACTACGCAGAATGCGGGCACTCTTTGCCCGCAGGAAAACGCCATCTCCGGTTCGGACTCCGGCGGCTATGGATGCGAGCAAAGCGGCGTCCGCAATCGCAGCAATCTGCACGTGATAGGTTTTATCGAGATGGGCCTCCGGCGCAAGCACGCGTGCCGCCCACTCGGAATCATTGGTCAGAAGCAACAGGCCTTCGCTGGCCTTGTCCAAGCGGCCGACGGGTGCGAGCCACGGCATACTTTCATCCAGATAGGCGTATACCGTCTCCCGTCCCTTTTCGTCGGAAGCCGTCGTCACCGCGCCCCGAGGTTTATTGAGCATGAAATAGACTTTCGCGTGGGCTGCGATCTCGCCGCCATCCACTTCGATTCGATCGCGTTCAGCGCGGACTGGAGCCTCGGGATTGCGACAGATTCCGCCATTCCGGGTCACGCGTCCTGCGCGGATCAGATCGCACGCCCGCGAGCGCGAGCAATAGCCAAACTTGGAAAGTGCGCGCGCCAGACCGACTCGCCGGGATGAATCCGCGGGGGACACGCTCTCATGCTAAACCAACGCAACGCTACTAAATTCGGGTGCCCTACCCTTGTTCGCGTTCTTTGCGAACAGGGTGGGATTAACCGCCGAATCCAGTGGCGCAAATTAAAATGTGTGACGAAGTCCGTGTCGTGCTCGCTCCAGTGTGCAATCCGCTTCACATTGACAGGGCGCGAGGCTCAAGTGTAGGCTCGCAGGCGCTGCTACTACCGCGTCTCGTTGCGTCCTCGAATGCTCTCCCCATTCAAACCGCGGCGGCTTTGCGGACGGTAAATCCCAGGGTATAAGGAAATCCGGATGAATCGAACTTCCCTCAGACTTCAAACTGCAAGGAACACATCTGCCTTAGTCACAGTGGCCTTGATGTTCGGGATCGTGATCGCGTTGGTCGCGGGCGCGCATGCCCAGTCCACGCTCGTAAAGCTCAGCACGGACACCTTCCACGACTCTGACGCCCAACACCGCACTGAGGTTGAGCCAGATACGTTTGCCTGGGGATCCACTATCGTGAGCGGTTTCCAGGTGGCGCGCATCGCCGACGGCGGCGGCGCTGACGTAGGGTTTGCTACTTCGACGGATGCGGGCAAAACCTGGACCAGCGGCTACCTGCCCGGTCTGACCGACAACTACAAAGGCGGAAGCTTCACGGCGGCGAGCGATGCGGCTGTCGCTTACGACGCAAAACACAAGGTGTGGCTGATATCGACTCTTCCCATCATTAACAGTGATGGAGAAGCCGTGGCCACCAGCCGCTCAACGGACGGGATTCACTGGAGCAAGCCGATCATTGTTGATAACAGCGGCTCTGACGATAAGAACTGGATTACTTGCGACAACACCACTACCAGCCCACACTACGGCAATTGCTACACCGAATGGGACGAGCCTGCGCTGGGCGATCTCATTTTCATGAGCACGTCTACCGATGGCGGATTAACCTGGGGCGCAGCGATGAATACGGGCGACAACGCCAGTGGCATTGGCGGACAGCCTTTAGTGTTGCCGAATGGCACGGTGGTGGTGCCGATTTCGACATTAGGCACGATGATCGCCTTCCGCTCGACAAATGGCGGCAAAAGTTGGACCAGCAGTTCAATTATCGCCAACCAAAACTTTCGCGGAGAAGATGGTGGTCTGCGCGACGGCTTTGGCATGCCCACAGCGCAAATCGATGGCGGCGGGAAAATCTATATGGTGTGGCCGGATTGTAGCTTTCGTTCAGGATGCAGTACCGACGACCTCGTCCTGACGACATCCACCAACGGCACAACGTGGACGAAAATTGCCCGCATCCCCATTGATCCGATTTCGAGCACAGTGGATCATTTCATCCCCGGCATCGGCATTGACCGGGCCACTTCAGGAAAAACAGCTCACCTCACTGTGACTTACTACAACTATCCTGTCGCTGCCTGCAACAACTCCTGCAAACTGTACGTCGGTTATACGATCTCCGAGGATGGAGGCAAGACCTGGTCAAAGGGAAAGGAATTGGCTGGCCCCATGGAGTTAAGCTGGCTGCCTAATTCACAAAATGGGTTGATGGTCGCCGACTATCTCGCGGTCGCCTACGCGAACGGGAACCCGTTCGGCGTATTCGCCGTAGCCAAAGCTCCGTCTAATGGAGTATTCAACGAAGCGATGTACACGACCAAGGCTCCTCTTCTGGCTGCGGCGGATGAACCTCGAGTCAGTTCAAAAGGCGAGAATCCGCTTCCCAACGCCAAGGGGAAATACGTTTGGAAATATTATGACGACGATGGAAATTATCCCATCCCGCCTTCGAAGCAGGTACGACCTTCGAAGCAGAAGTAGAATTTGACATCGAACGCTGTTGCATACGAAAAGTGAAATCTCAACTCATAAGGAAAATCTAATGAAGCGAAATGCCTTGACCTTATTTACTGTTGCCCTGGTGTTTGCGATTACGCTTGCCGTGGCGCCATCTGCACACGCGCAGTTCACGCTGGTAAAAATCAGCGCCGATAAATTTACCAACTCCGACAGCGTGCATAAAACCGAAGTCGAGCCTGATTTCTTCTCCTGGGGAAACACGATCGTCGGCACGTTCCACGTAGCGCGCGTGCCCGGGTCAATCGGATGGGGCAGCGCTGACGTGGGCTGGTCCACCTCAACCGATGGCGGCAAGACCTGGACCTACGGCATTCTGCCCGCACTAACCGACAAGTACAAGAACGGACCGTACGGATGGGCCGCCGACCCTTCGGTCGCCTATGACGCCAAACACGGAGAATGGTTGATCTCGACCCTTCCGCTGTTGCACCAGGAAAACTCGGGCACGATCGGTGACGTTGCGGTGAGTCGTTCCTCGGATGGTATCCACTGGGGCAAACCAGTCATCGTGGATGGCACCCACCTCGACGATAAGAATTGGACGACCTGCGACAACACGCCGACCAGCCCTTACTACGGCAACTGCTACACCGAATGGGATCAGGCCTACGGCAGCGGCGATGTTCTGATGAGCGTATCGCACGACGGCGGGCTCACCTGGAGCGCAGGCGAAGCTTCGGCTGACAATGCGGGTGGACTCGGCGGCGAGCCCGTGGTTCAGCCGAATGGCACTGTGATCGTGCCATTCTCTGGTGGCGGCATTGACGCTTTTCGCTCGACCGATGGCGGCAAAACATGGAGTACGACAGTAGTCATCGCCAACCCCACCACTCACCAGGATGACGGCGACATTCGCGCGGGATTCAATCTTCCCAGCGCAGCCATCGATGGTTCTGGCAAAGTCTACGTCGTGTGGTCGGATTGCCGTTTCCGTAGCGGCTGCCCAGCCAACGATGTCGTAATGAGCAGTTCCGCCGACGGCAAGACCTGGAGCGCGGTCACACGCATTCCAATTGATTCCGTCAAAAGCACGGTCGATCACTTCCTGCCCGGCGTCGGCGCCGATCCGGCTACCAAGGGCAAGAGCGCTCATCTCACCATCGTTTACTATTTCTATCCGGTGTCGGCCTGCAACAATTCGTGCCAGCTCGAGGTCGGCTTTACCACTTCTGAAAATAGCGGTAAGACCTGGACCGCAGGAAAAAAATTGGCTGGCCCGATGAAATTAACCTGGTTACCGCTCTCCGACCAAGGCTACATGGTCGCGGATTATATTGGGGTCACGTATACCAATGGCGGGGCGCGCGGGATTTTTCCTGTGGCCTTTGCGCCTTCTGGTGGCTTGCTGAACGAAGCCATGTACACCACGAAGGAAGCGCTGTTGGCGGCGCCGGGCGAGCCTCGCTTGAGCTCGAAAGGCGAGAAGCCCGTCGCCGGAGCCAAGTCTGATCATGAGATGAAGTTCTACTACGATGACGAGGGCTTGAGGCCAATTCCTCCATCGCGACAGATTCCGCCGCAGAAATAAATTGGCGGAACTTGATTTGAAACGCCAGCGTTACCAGCGCTGGCGTTTTTCTTTTGCGCATTTCTGGCATGCTCTGGACTGCGCGCCCGGCAAGCATTTCGACCGATTTTCCACATTCGAAATTTCAGTGAGAGCGCAGCTTCGTAATCATGTACCGGCCTTGTCATGCGGAAATAAACGATCTGCAGGCGAGAGACTAAACACTACACATCTGCCTTTGCACCAAATCCGGTCACTGGCTTGTGGAGCGGCTGCACTCGGCTGCGTTTAAAGCACATACGCTCTCGCGTTTTTCGTTGACTCCCACAATAGGAAGAGTAAAAACATAATCGTTCTTTGACACGTTCTGAGTTTATCCGGTTGGCGCGGCGTCCGGGACTCAAGCAAAGTCACTCTGCGGCATCGCAAGATGAAATGTGGAGAGGGCGGCGAGGGTCTATAGCAAAGCGCTGGTTGAGGCGAACCCGAACATCATGTCAAAGGCAGGATAGAGTCCCGAGGCGTTGAACAAGTTTTTCCGGTTGGCGGTAAGCCCGGAGCCCAAGCAAGGATCGGTAATTGCAGTCCGCAAGGATAGTAATTATGTCAGGTCAGCAAGGGTCTAACGCGAGCTACTGGCCGAGACGAATGAGATCAACACCACCTCGGGACTCTTAGTGTTTTGTGAGGAGCTTTTAGCTCTTAGCTTTTGGCTGTTAGCTTGAATCTCCGGAGCCAGCTGAATGGAACATGTAGGGACGGGCGCCTCGCGCGTTCCCACACGGTTATCGTGGTTATCGGCAAACCCCTCGATCTTGCCTCGATAGCTAAATTCTTCTCCTTCCACGTACAATATCGAATTCCCTGCTACTCAGGATTTTCAACTATGCATCGCTGGTCTGAACTGTTTATTCCTACGCTGCGCGAGGCGCCTGCGGACGCTGAAGTCGCCAGCCATAAGTTTCTGGTGCGGGCTGGGTACATTCGCCAGCTTGCCGCAGGACTTTACTCTTATTTGTTTCTGGGAAACCGGTCGTTCAACAAGATCATGGCGATCGTTCGTCAGGAGATGGACAAGATCGGGCAGGAATTTTACTTGCCGGCGCTGCATCCGCGCGAGCTTTGGGAAACGAGCGGGCGCTGGTCGTTGATGGGCGAGAATTTGTTTCGCCTGAAAGACCGTAAAGGCGCCGATCTTTGCCTCGGCATGACCCATGAAGAAGTCATGACCGACATTGCGCGCAAGGAACTGCGCAGCTATAAGCAGCTGCCGCAAATCTGGTATCAGATTCAGTCGAAGTTTCGCGATGAGCCGCGTCCGCGGTCCGGGCTTTTGCGAGTGCGGCAATTCATCATGAAAGATTCGTACTCGTTCGACATCGACGCGGCGGGGCTCGAAATTTCCTACAGGAAGCATTACGACACTTACCGCCGCATCTTTGACCGGTGCGGGCTGAAGTACATGGTCGTCGAGGCGGACTCGGGTGCGATGGGCGGCAAGGAGTCGCACGAGTTCATGGTGCGCACGCCGGCGGGCGAAGACCAGATTGTCAGCTGCGAAAGCTGCGACTACGCCGCGAATCTTGAAAGGGCAATCTCGAAACTTTCGCCGGTCGATGAACTTGCGGTTGAAGGAGACGGGAAACCGGTTGAAGTCCATACGCCGGGAATGAAGACGATTGAGGACGTAGCGCGCTTTCTCGGAGTGTCGCCGAAAAATAAGATCAAAACCCTGGCTTACATAGCCGAGGAGCCCGGCACCAAAACAAGCAAGCCAAAGCTTCGCGCCGTCGTGGCCCTCATGCGCGGCGACCACCAGCTCAACGAAGCGAAGTTTAATGCCGCAGTCGGCGGGAAACCAACACGTCCCATGCAGGAGGATGAGATCACGCAGCTATTCAGTTCTCCGGCAGGATTTTTGGGGCCGATTGGGATCGATTGGGCCAAGGACATGAAGGACGGAGACCGTCCGGTGTTGCTGGTCGACAAAGCTTTGGAGGGAAGGAATAATCTGATCGCCGGGGCGAACAAGGAAGATTACCATCTGAAAAACCTGACTCCGGGACACAACTTTCAGCCGACTACCTATGTTGATCTGCGGAGTGTTGTCGCGGGAGAAGCCTGTCCTAACTGCGGCGGGGCGCTGCGCATTGATACAGCGGTTGAAGTCGGCCACATCTTCAAACTGGGATACAGATATTCCGAATCCATGGGCGCGAAGGTACTCGACCGCAACGGCAAAGAGGTTTTGCCGATAATGGGATGTTACGGGATTGGGATTGAACGCATTCTTACCGCGGCTGTCGAGCAGAATAATGATGAGAACGGTTTTGCGTTGCCGCCGTCGATTGCTCCCTTCGAGATCGTCGTTTGTCCTATTAATATTAAAGATGAGGTTCAGCTTAAAGCTGCGGTTGACATCGCAAACCGTCTGGAATCAATTGGATTAGACGTGTTGCTTGATGATAGGGATGAACGGCCGGGGGTCAAGTTCAAGGATGCTGACCTGGTGGGCATACCTTATCGGGTTAACGTGGGCAAGAAGGTTACCGAAGGTACTGTGGAAGTGGTTCAGCGCTCGACACGCGAAATGCACGATGCTAGCATCGCGGAAATAACCGATTATTTCAAAGCTTTACGGCCTGCGCGCTGATTGGATCCCGGCGTGTTTGGCCCGAGCCGGGAGCAGCGCGATGGGGACGATCAAACTTATCTTCGGCATCTGCATGATTGTCGCGGGAATCTATCTCGGGGCGGAATTGATCCCTGTTTACTACGAAAACTATCAATTCACGGACATTGTGAAGACCGAAGCCACGCTGGAAACCTACACCAGCAAGCCGGAAGACGATATTCGCGACATGCTGTACAAAAAGGCGCAGAGTATGGACATTCCGCTGACCAGGGATCAGATCAGAGTTCAGCGTCATGGAACTCAGGGTACTGGCTCTCTTACTATTAGCGCGCCGTATACCGTCCATCTCGATTTGCCCGGCTATCCTGTTGACCTGCATTTCGATGCCTCCACTGAAAACAAGAGCCCGTTCTAACCCGGCTGTGCATTGTTTGTGATTTAGAATAGGGACTGGAGTGCAGTTCTGGAACTTGTCGCGATTCGCGGTGTCTTAGTTATTACAGCGGCTCGTTATTGCGACGGTTCGGCTCCTGCTCTGGGGATAACGAATTCGCAGGCGCTGTCATCTCACTGAAGAGTGAGGCGTCGGATTTGCGATACTCAGGCAGCTCCGCCAATTGAAGTGGCCATCAAGCTTAAAATTCCGAGGAGAAAGAAACGAACTACAACTGGCAAGGGATTCGTCTCCGGTGATCCGGTCATTCGCATCGCCCTGGCCGTTTTCATAGTGCTGTCGGTCGTCCTCAGCGCATGGTCTTCCTACTACTACCTTAAATACGATCACATTATTGATCAGCGTTTTAAGGGGCCGGTTTTTAGCAGTTCGGCCACGATCTATGCTTTGCCGCGTGCAGTCAAAGTAGGCGAGAAGGTTGATCCGCACGAGATCGCAGTGCAGCTTCGCCGGGCTGGGTATGCGGAAAACGATGGCAAGGCGCCAATGGGAAGCTATCGGGCGCTGAAAAATAGTATTGAGATCAAGCCGGGTCCTCAGTCTTACCATAGCCCGGAGCCGGCGACTATTCACATACAGGACGGCAAGGTATCCAGCATCAGTTCAAATTCTGGCGACCTCGACGCCTACGAGCTCGAACCGCGGATGATTACTGCGCTGTTCGATGCCGAGCAGCGTTCCAAGCGGCGGCTGGTGAAGTACGATGACATCCCTAAAATACTGGTGGATGCGGTGCTCGCAATTGAGGACCGGCGATTCTTCCAGCACGGCGGGGTGAATTTTATTCGCTTAGGCGAGGCTGCCTGGGTTGATATTACGCGGCAGAAGCATGAGCAGGGTGGATCGACCATCACCATGCAATTATCTCGGGCATTTTTTCTGACTCCGGAAAAAACCTTCAAGCGCAAGATTGTGGAAATGCTGATTGCGATGCAACTGGAACAGAAGTTCAGCAAGCAGCAGATTTTCGAGTTTTACGCCAATCGCGTGGACCTTGGACAGCGCGGTTCGTTTACCATCAGCGGCTTTGCCGAGGCTTCGCAGGCTTACTTCAATAAAGACCTGAAGGACATTACGCTCCCTGAGGCCGCGCTCATCGCAGGGCTGATTCAGGCGCCGAGTTATTTGTCGCCTTATCGCCATCCTGAACGAGCAACAGAACGCCGCAATCTGGTGCTGGATAGCATGGTCGAGACTCATGCGATCACCAGAGAACAGGCGGATAAGGCGAAAGCAAGCCCGTTGAAGCTGGCGCCTCCGAACGTGGAAGCCAGCGATGCGCCGTACTTTGTCGATTTGGTTCGCGACGCCGTGATCAGCCGGTTGAATGAGCGCGAGCTTAACGAGCAGTCATACCGCATCTACACGACTCTGGATCCCGATCTGCAGCGGGCGGCAGCACAAGCGGTCGACACCGGCATGAAGCTGGTCGATGATCAAATTACGAAGCGGCGCACCAAGAAAATAAAAATCGGCAAGAACAAGTACGAAACCAAAGTTGCACCCGGACCGCAGGCACAGGTAGCTTTAGTCGCTATTGATCCGCACACGGGAGCAGTCCTCGCTTTGGTGGGGGGAAGGAACTACGGATTCAGCCAACTGAATCATGCAGTCGCGCGGCGTCCTACTGGATCGATCTTCAAGCCGTTTGTCTACGCAGCTGCAATGAACACTGCCGTGGACGGGGCAAATCCGGTATTTACGCCCGCTTCGATGGTTACCGACCAGCCGAGCACTTTTTCTTACGGCGATCAGATCTACGAGCCGCGAAATTATAAAGAGGAATATCACGGCGATGTGACTGCGCGGTACGCGCTGGCAATGTCGTTGAACAATGCAACCGTGAAATTGGCTGAAGAAGTTGGCTATGACAAAGTTTCAGATTTGGCCAAGTCTGCGGGAATCACTTCGGTGAAACCCACGCCAGCCATGGCCCTCGGCTCCTACGACGCTACTCCTCTAGATATGGCGGCCGCTTACACAGTATTTGCGAATGCGGGGCTGCGCATTTCCCCGCTAATAGTCAATTCGGTGCGCAATGCTGCCGGGGATGTTGTCATGGATTTCAAGCCAGACAAGCGCCAGGTGCTCGACCCGCGGGTTTCGGCGGTGATGACCAATATGATGGAAGGTGTGTTGAACTTTGGAACTGCGTATGAAGTGCGTACCCTCGGTTTTACTGCGCCCGCTGCTGGCAAAACCGGAACCTCCCACGACGGCTGGTTTGCCGGCTACACCAGCAATCTTCTCTGCATTGTCTGGGTCGGCTTTGACGATTACAGCGACATCCGCCTGAGCGGAGCTCAGACCGCCGCGCCCATCTGGGCGGAGTTCATGAAGAAAGCAGTTGCGCTCTCCGAATACTCCGACGTGAAGTCCTTCGCGCAACCGGCTGGGGTCGTGGATGTGCAGTTGGATAAAAGTACAAACCTTCTGGCCACGCCGGCTTGTCCACAAACTTATACGGCGGCATTCATCGCAGGAACCGAGCCGAATCAAACCTGCGATCAGCCGGTGGGGGTCAAGGGATTTTTCTCGCGAATCCTCGGTTTAGGCGAGAAGCCGCTTCCACCTCCAGCGCCTG
>Ga0210401_10002902_pt1 | contig 18626 bp, 15 predicted proteins | sample IncBWH32MmetaG_FD_150866 | JGI IMG/M metagenome (GOLD analysis project Ga0210401, IMG submission 150866) | Forest soil microbial communities from Barre Woods Harvard Forest LTER site, Petersham, Massachusetts, United States - Inc-BW-H-32-M | ecosystem: Environmental > Terrestrial > Soil >... | reverse complement strand
GACTGGCAGATTAAGAATAAAGATGCGGAACCCGGTGGCTGGGCATTTGAATTTAGGAATGATTTTTACCCGGATGTGGACGACACCGCGTTTGTGGTGATGGCGCTACAACGCGTGAAATTTCCCGATGAGAAGCGCATGGAAGGCGCGATGCGCCGCGGCATTCAGTGGCTTCTGAGCATGCAGAATCGCGATGGCGGCTGGGGCGCGTTCGATCGCGACAATGATCGCAAACTGCTGTGCAACATTCCGTTCGCGGATCATAACGCCATGATTGATCCGTCGACGGCAGACGTGACGGCGCGGGTGCTGGAATGCCTGGGGCGCTTTGGTTGGACCGCGGCACACCCAGTGGTGCGCAAAGCTGTAGGCTTTCTGATGAAGGACCAGAGCAAAGATGGTTCGTGGTTCGGACGCTGGGGCGTGAATTACGTTTACGGAACCAGCGGCGTGTTGCGGGCGCTGGAAACAGTGTCGCTGACGGCGCAGGATTATTGCTTGCGCGCGGTGGGCTGGCTGCGGCAAGTGCAGAAGGATGACGGAAGTTTTGGCGAATCGCTGAATAGCTACGAAGTTTCGTCGAGCAAGGGGCAGGGCAACAGCACGCCTTCGCAGACGGCTTGGGGTTTGATTGGATTGCTGGCGGGCGCGGACCCGAATGATCCGGCGATTGGGCGCGCGGCGTCGTACCTGGTGCAGCAGCAGAATGCGAACGGGTCGTGGAGTGAAGACGACTTCACGGGCACGGGATTTCCCGGCGTCTTTTACTTGAAATACCACCTCTACAAAAACTCTTTCCCGGTGTATGCGCTGGCACGGTATCGCAAGCAGGTGAAGCCGGCGGAAGAATATTGCGCGGCTAAGTTTAAGCCTAGCGAATTCCGGCTGCGCAGCGGACTCTACACAGCGCGCGAGCGGCGCGCTTCCTAGCAAACGAATGCGGTACCCCTTCAGATTGGTTTACGACTCAGCAAAACATTTGGCTGCACGCAAATTGCATGGACATCGTAAGTTTGCGCTGGTGCTTACGTTGGATCCACTGGGAGGCGGAAGTTCGTGCGGGCGGCTGAGTGCGGACGTTGCTGCGACGAATGGAAACTCGTTGGTGGAAGCTCGGCCGATGCTCAGCGTCGAACAGTGCCTGGACGCGTTGGCGCAATGTGACGCGCCGATTGTGCGGATACGAGGCGGCGAGCCTTTGGAGTATCCGGAAATCGGTGGTTTGTCGCGGGAAATTCTGGGGCGAGGCAAGCATCTATTTCTTTGCACGGATGGGACGTTGATACGCCGGCGGCTGCACATGATTCCTCCGGTGACGAGTTTCTTCTGGAACGTGAAGCTGGACGGAACGCAAGCGGTCCATGACCGGCTGGCCGGGCGCGAAGGATTATTCGCGGAGGCGCTCGACGGAATCAAGTCGGCCAAGAATGCGGGATTCTATGTGGTGGTCACTACCACCATTTATCCGGATACCGATGTGAAGGATGTTGCCGCGCTTTATTCGCAACTGCACTCGGAGCATGTGGATGGATACAGCATGACGCCGGCTTCTCGAGTGAAGAAAGTGTGCCAGAAGAAGAGCGCGGAGTTCCACGAGCAGATGCGCGAGCGATTTGCGGAACTGAGTGAAACATTGGGTGGGTACAACCTGATCAATTCGCCGATTTACCTGGAATATTTGCGGGGAGAACGCGAACTGGATTGCTGCACTTGGGGAAGTCCGATTTATGGGCCGCAAGGCTGGGCGGCACCGTGCTCGGTGCTGAAGCAGGGGCATGAGGGGAGTTACCGCGAGTTGCTGGAAAATACGATTTGGGAAAATTATGGACGCGGCATGAACCCGGATTGCGAGACGTGCATGTGCGAGTCGGGCTATGAGACGGCGGCGATCATCGGGTCGAATGCAAAGGCTGGGGATACCTGGAAGATGCTGGCTTGGCAGTTTCGGGGGAATTTGGGCGAGAAGCGCACATGAAGGCTTAAGAGAGAAGCTAACTCAGAGGACACAGAGGTCGGAACGCAGAGGTCGTGGAGAGTTCTGGAAATATGTTGACGCTGGTGACCGGAGCGGCGGGATTTTTGGGGAGTCATGTTGCGCGGCAGTTGGTGGCGCGCGGCGAGAATGTGCGCGTTTTGATGCGGGCGTCGAGCAGCAACCGGGCGATCAGCGATCTGTCGTTGGAATATGTGACTGGCGATTTGCGCGATGTGGCTTCCTTGGAGCGCGCGATGTCCGGCGTTCAGCGGGTATTCCACGTTGCGGCGGATTACCGGTTGTGGGCCAAGAAGCCGCAAGACATTTACGATTCGAATGTCGGCGGTACGAAAAACCTGTTGAGCGCGGCGAAGACTGCGGGCGTGGAGCAGCTGATTTACACCAGCACGGTGGCGACGATTGCCGTGGACCGGCCGGAATTGCCGAACGAACTCACAGACTCGAAATTGGACGAGATGGTGGGGCATTACAAGCGTTCGAAGTGGATGGCCGAGCAGGAAATTTTGCAGGCCGCACAAGCGGGACTGCCCGCGATTGTGGCGATGCCGACCACTCCGGTGGGCCCCTGGGATTGGAAGCCGACGCCGACGGGCAAGATCGTGCTGGATTTTCTGAATGGTAAAATGCCCGGCTATGTGGAGACCGGGCTGAATTTCGTGGGCGTGGAAGAATGCGCCGCGGGCCATTTGCTGGTTGCCGAGCACGGCAAGATCGGTGAACGATATTTGTTAGGCGGAGAGAATCTCACGTTGAAGCAGTTGCTGGATATGCTGGCGAAGATTACGGGACTGGCGGCGCCGTCGATGAAAATCCCGCATGGGGTAGCGTTGGGTGTAGCCTACGTGGAGAGCGCGTTTTCTAGATTAATTGGGAAAGAGCCGGGGATTCCCGTGGAAGGCGTGCGCATCGCGCAGCACGTAATGTTTGTGGATGCATCGCGAGCGCAAAGGGAATTGGGATTTCGGTCGGGGTCGGTGCCAGCGGCGTTGGAACGCGCGGTGCGCTGGTATCAAGCAAACGGGTACGTGAAGGCTGGCCGGGCAAAGAAGATGAGGTTGGCAGCGGCGTGATTGGGCTTAGGACTGAATTTCTGTGCGGTGGTTATCTGATATCAGATATCAGGAAGCGAAGAGCATATCCCCACCGTTTCTGCTTCTAGTCCTGCTTCTAGCCAAGGGTGAGCATGCGGATTCTGGGATGGGATGTGGGGGCTGGATTTGGGTGAGCGGGCTTGTGAATCAGATATCAGATATCGGACATCAGATATCAGGAAGCGAAGAGCATCTCGTTCGTGCTTCCAGCCAAGCGTGAGTTTCTGAGAGCAGATATCAGATATCAGGAAGCTAAGAAGCGAAGAAGCGACGAACATATCCCAACTGGTCCTGCTTCTAGCCAAGGGTGAGCAATGCGGATTCTGGTGACATTTGCGGTGGAAGCGGAATTTGCGCCTTGGCGCAAGCTGCGGAAATTTAACCGTATCGACTACGAAGATCTGCGGCTTTACCGCACGAAGATTGCAGACAGTGAAATCACGGTGCTGCTCACCGGCGTGGGAAACCAGTCGGCGGCACGTGCCATGGATCTGATGATGAGAATGGCGGACGATGACAAGTACTTCGACGTGTGCGTTTCGAGCGGACTTGCAGGAGCGCTTCATCCGTCGTTGGTACCAGGAGACATTATCGCTCCGCGAGTGGTTCGTGCCGAGTTTCAACACGCAGACGTGCAATCCGACTCTATAGCGGTCGACCAAGACTTGCACAAGTTGGGATTTGAGCAAGGGGCGAAATGTACCGACTGTTTGTTCACTACGGATCGGGTGCTGCTCAAAGCCAAGGAAAAGCAGGAATGCTCGTCAAAGGCGCAATCCGTGGACATGGAGAGTTTTGAAATTGTAAAAGAAGCATGCGCGTGGGGAGCGCGCAGCGTGGTTATCAGGGCAGTAAGCGACGCATTTGACGAAGACCTGCCTATCGACTTCAATCGCACCCTCTCGAAGGATTCTCAAGTCAGCGTGGCCAAAGTCGTTCTGCAATTAATGAAGAATCCGATGGTACTTCCAGCCCTTCTGCGGTTTGGGAAGCAGAGCCGGAAGGCCGCCGAGGGATTAGCCACTTATCTCGATAAATATGTTTCGACGGTTCCTGACACTCAGTCTCTGGCCACTTCGCGAGCGGAGGCTACCGCTCGATGAGCGAGACAGGGACAGCGCCGGAAGTGCGAATTCTTGGGCCGATACCCAAGACCATGCGTGCCGGGGTGTATCGCGAAAAGGGGATCGTCCGCGTCGAAGAAGTTCCGGTTCCCGACGTGGGCGAAGGCGAAGTACTCATCAAGGTAGCGGCCTGCGGCATCTGCGGCACAGACATCAAGAAGATTTACCAACGATACGTGGAACCTCCCCAGATTTTAGGTCATGAGGTGGCGGGAAGAGTCGTGGCCGTTGGCCCGGGCGTGACCAAATGGAAGCTTGGCGACCGGGTCATGAGCTTTCATCACACGCCGTGCGGCAAATGCTTCTTCTGCCAAAAACGATCCTTTTCGCAATGCAAGCAATACAAGAGCACCGGCCTGACTGGGGGTTTTACCCCCAATGGCGGCGGCTTCGGAGAATATGTTAAGGCCATGCCGTGGGTTGTGGAGCGAGGGATCGTCGCGCTGCCTGACAATGTTAGCTTCGAGGAAGCCACCTTCATTGAGCCCATCAATACGATCGTGAAGGCGGTACAAAAGGCGCGGATCGAGCCGGGGGAGACAGTACTAATCATCGGCTGCGGGCCGATCGGCCTGCAGTTGCTGATGGTAACGAAAACTGCGGGTGGGCGCATCTATACCAGTGACCCGGTGCCGACGCGGCGGGCAAAAAGTGTCACGCTCGGTGCTATCGACTCTTTTGACCCCATAAGTGGTAAGCTTGTGGGCGAAATACGGGCCCGGACAGAAGGGCGTGGGGCGGACGCGGTTCTAGTAGCTGTAGCGCATCCGGCAGTAGTGGTGGAGGCGCTGGCAGCGGCCAGACCAGGGGGCAGAGTACTGTTGTTTGCCGCGAATGACCCGGTCACCAAGATAGAGTTTCCTGCAGCAGCGGTGGGGATCGACGAAAAAGAGATTTTAGGTAGCTATAGTGCAGCGGTTGATATCCAGGATAGTGCGGCAGCACTGGTGTTAGAGAAGAAACTGCCGGTAATGGAAATCGTCACGCATAGGTTCCCTTTGGCTAGAATTCAAGAAGGCTTGGATTTGGCGGCTCGGCCCACCGAAGACTCGCTGAAGATTCTGATTACACACGAATGAGAACAGCCTCCACAAAGAAGACCGAAATTGGGGTGGAAGAAGTGCTGGCCCCAACGCGCATTGTTGTGCCCTCGAAGATGACAGCTGCCGTGCTATACGGAAGCGAGGACCTGCGCGTGGAACAGATTGATGTGCCGGCTCTTGCCGTGGACGAAGTGCTGTTGCGGGTACGCTTGGCGCTTACGGATGGGACCGACCTGAAGGTGTGGAAGCGTGGCTATCACGCCAAGATGATTCAGCCTCCCGCGGTGTTTGGGCATGAAGTGGTAGGCGAAATTGTGGCTATGGGCAAGCGCGTGGACGCGAAATGGCGTCTGGGCACCCGCGTGATTGCGGCCAACTCTGCGCCATGTTTCCGGTGCTATCACTGTCGACGCGGGCAGGAAAATCTTTGCGACGATTTGCTGTTTAACAATGGCGCGTATGCGGAGTACATGCGCATACCGGGCCGCATTGTGCAGGAGAATACTTTGGAAGTGCCGCACTCCGTGGACGATCACAGCGCGGCGTTAGTGGAACCTCTGGCGTGCGTATTGCGCGGCATCCACGAGATGGAAGTACGCACTGGGGATACCGCGGCGGTCATCGGTTGCGGACCTATAGGATTGAAGTACGTTCGAATGCTTTCGCGGCGTGGCGTGCGGGTGATTGCCTTGGCGCGACGCGATGCTCCGCTGGCTGTGGCTCGGAAGCTGGGGGCTTCAGTAACGATTAATGTGACGGAAGTGACAGACGTTGTGGCTGCTGTGCGAGCTTTGACGGAAGACCAGCGCGGCCCGGATTCGGTTGTGGAAGCCGCGGGGAATCCTGCCACGTGGGAACAGGCTCTGGCGATGGTACGGCGCGGTGGCGTGGTGAATTTCTTCAGCGGGCTGCCAACCGGAACGCGGGTCGAAATCGAGCCAGCGGCCATTCACTATTCCGAGATCAAGATTATTTCGCCTTTCCATCATACGCCGCGATTTATTCGCGAAGCCCTGGAAGCGATTCGCCGCGGTGATATTTCGGCGCAGGAAATTGTGACGGAAGAAATCCGGCTGGCCGACTTACCGCAGGCTTTTGAGCGGATGAAGTCGCGCAGCGGAGAAATCAAGCTGGCCGTCAGGCCGTAATATCGGCGGGCGATTGGTGACGCGCTTCAGCGATCCTCACCGGATCGCCTCACGATGGAAAATTCTCCTTTTCGTTTGTTTCTGCTGCCGCTTTTGCAATTGCACGACACTTTGCCAAACCCAAAGATCGAGGAATTCGAATACTAAATGCTGCGCACCGGCGAACTGAAGATTGCCGAGAAGTTGCCGCCCAATGGTTGCAGCGTGGAAGCAGCGCAGCAATACACCCGCTGGCTGGCCACACATCATTACGAAAATTTCAATGTAGCGTCGTGGCTGCTGCCTAAAGACCTGCACCAGCACTTCTACAATTTATATGCGTATTGCCGATGGGCCGATGATTTGGGCGACGAGATTCCCACCAAAGAGCGTGCGCTCGAACTTTTGGATTGGTGGGAAGGCGAGCTGAATGCTTGCTACGAAGGGAGGCCGGAGCACCCGGTGTTTGTGGCTTTGCGGGAAACGATTGTCGCCAAGGACGTGCCGCAAAAACCGTTCGCGGACTTGCTGAAAGCATTCAGGCAGGATCAGGTGGTGAAGCGTTATCCGGATTGGGCGGGGGTACTGGACTACTGCGTGTACTCGGCGAATCCGGTGGGGCGTCTGGTGTTGTATTTGTGCGGATACCGCGATGAGGAAAGACAAGCGCTGTCGGATGCGACGTGCACGGCGCTGCAGTTGGCAAATTTCTGGCAAGACGTTTCGCGGGACTTGGATATTGGACGGATTTATATTCCGCTGGACCGGGCCGCGGCTCATGGCCTAAGTGAGCAGGAAATCGTTGCGCGAAAGTTTGACGAGCGCTACGTGGCGTTGATGAAAGAGTTGATTGCGCGAACGCGAGAGCTGTTCGAAGAGGGCCGGCCGCTGGCGAAGATGGTGGAAGGCAAGCTGAGTGTGGATCTGGAGATGTTCAGCCGTGGTGGCATTGCTGTGTTGGATGCTATCGAGCGGCAGGGTTATGACACGCTGCACGAACGGCCTTCGGTGAGCAAAGGGAAACAGGCACGCATGTTGGGACGGGCGCTGCTTTCGCAAGTGCGCGTCAGGAAGGCCAAAGTAACGCCGATTACTCGCGCGACTGGTGGAGCAAGCGGGGTTGCGGCGGTGCAACGGCCAGCTTTGGATGTGGCGGCATCGTACGAAGAATGTCATCGCATTGCGCGAGAGGCGCACAGCAATTTTTATCCGGCCTTTTTTCTGCTCCCTAAGGCCAAACGCGATGGTATTGTGGCGCTGTATGCATTCATGCGGCTGATTGACGACGTGTCGGATGAAGGCGCCGACCTGGCAGAGAAGCAGCGAGGCTTGGCAAAGTGGCGAGCCGCGTTGGATCAGGCGATCACCGGCGAAGAGCAAGTGTTCGACGGCAACGCGGCGATGATTTCGCCTAAGGAAACTTTGGCGGGAGCGGATGAAGTGCTGCCCGCGCTGGTGGATACCATTCAGCGTTACAAAATGCCGAGTCGCTATTTGCATGATTTGATCAGCGGCGCGGAAATGGATTTGACGATTCAAGTGTATCCCTCGTTCGAGCGGCTGAAGGAGTATTGCTATCGCGTGGCCGGGACTGTGGGGTTGACGTGCACACACATATTTGGATTTCGCGACGCCAAAGCGTCGGAGCTGGCGGAAAAGCTGGGACTGGCGTTTCAACTGACCAATATCATTCGGGACGTGCACGAAGATTACGGACTCGGTCGCGTGTACCTGCCGGATGAGGATTTACTGCGCTACGGCGTGGCCAAAGAAGATTTTGGACGCGGCGAAGCGACGCTGGGGATGCGGGAGTTGCTACGCTTTGAAGCCGATCGCGCATGGAAATTGTACGAAGAAGGTTCGCGACTGGTTGAGCTGATTGATGAAGACAGTCGCGGGACTCTGTGGTTGCTGGTGCACACCTACAGCGGATTGCTGGCGCGTATTGAGTCGGTGGATTTTGCCGTGTTCGGCGAGCGCGTGCGGCTCCCGAAGGCGGAGAAGATGATGTTGATTGCCAAGGCGCGGTTCGGGCGCCACACGGAAGAGAATATCCTTGCAAAACGTGATCGTGATCGGCGGGGGACTGGCGGGGCTGTCGGCGGGCGTCGCGCTGGCTGAATCGGGTTGGCGAGTGCGGTTGTTTGAGCAGCGGCCGTTTCTCGGCGGCCGGGCAACGTCGTACGTGTTGCCGGATGGCGAGCACGTGGACAATTGCCAGCACGTGACGCTAGGGTGCTGCACAAATTTGGAAGATTTTTATCGGCGGATTGGCTCTGCGGGGAAAATAAAGTTCTTCGATCGATTGTTGTTTCAGGATCCGCAAGGAAGAACCGGCGTGATGCAGGCGGGATTTTTGCCGGCGCCATTTCACATGACTGGCTCTTTTGCGACGTTTGCCCCTTTAACCTTCGCGGATAAACGGTCGATTGCGCGAGCGATGCTCGATATCCTGCGGGGCAAAGGCCATACCGCAGACCTGGATGAGCCGGACGGCATTTCGATGTTGGAATGGCTGAAGTGCCGCGAGCAGACACCTGCAGCCATCGAGCGATTCTGGCGCGTGGTACTGGTGAGCGCGCTGGACGAGGAGTTGGACAAGACCGATGCACGGTTCGGTGTAGATGTTTTCTGGAAGGCATTCCTGTCGAATCGTGGCGGCTACCGGATGGGCGTGCCCTCGGTGCCGCTCGCGGAACTATACGACGGATGCAAGGCGGAAATTGAAAAGCGTGGCGGAGAAGTGAATTTACGCGCGCCACTGCGAGGGATTCACCTGAAAGACGGCGCGATAGAGAATCTGGAGTTTGATGGCGGACGCTGTGAAACGGCGGACGCTTACGTTTTTGCCTTGCCGCACGCGGAATTAGCAGAGCTGCTACCGTCAGATTCGTCCGAAGCAGGAGCATTGCGCGCGCAGATAATGAATATCCAAGCGGCGCCAATCACCGGGGTGCATTTCTGGTTTGACCGCGAAGTAATGCAGGAGCCCTTCGTGACGCTACTGGAAACAACGACGCAATGGATCTTCAACAAGACGCAATTGTACGGCGCGGAGAACGGTGCCGCCGTTCGCAAGGACAATAAAGGTGATAAGGGGCAGTATCTCCAATTGGTGATCAGCGCGTCGTACGAGCTTTTACGGAAGTCGCGTCAGGAGATCATTGATATCTGTTTAAAAGAGGTGCGCCAGGCGTTGCCAGCGGCCCGAGAAGCGAAATTGTTGAAGGCTACCGTCATAAAGGAAGCCGCGGCAACATTTTCCCCGCAACCAGGCGTCGACCGTTGGCGTCCAATACAGCAGACCAGGATCGGGCGAATGTTCCTTGCGGGAGATTGGACCAAGACCGGATGGCCCGCAACGATGGAGGGAGCAGTTCGCAGCGGCTATTTAGCCGCCGAAGCGGTAACGAGGTCTGCCGGAGCTGCAAAGGAATTTCTGCAAGCGGATTTACCACCTGATGGATTCGTGAAATTGTTTGTCTAAGATCAAAGCAAAGGCGGGCGCAGCGGAGTAAACGATCCTATGAGGCGCTCCTGTACGGTAAGCGACTAAGTGGAGAAGTCCAACGACTCATAGTCAACCCGGTACGAAAGTTTGAAGTTGTCGAAGGCCTGATCGGAGTTCCAGCAGTCCAAGGTGAAATAGAAAGAGCAGCGAAGTGGGTCCCGCAGGAGTTGTGTTGAGATGTAGGCTGGATCGCGGCGGAAGAGTTGAACCCAGGAACCCTGGGCGCCATAGGCTCTTTCAAAGCTTTCTTCGCAACCTAGCTTGACTTCATACTCCCATAGGATTACAAACATAGAGGTCCCATCTTCTGCTCACGCTGAACAGCACTCCAGAAAACTTCAATCGGGGAAGGCTGGTGTGCCGGGCGCTGTAGCAATCCGAGTTGGATATACAACGAGAAGAGTAACTGAGTAGTGCTGTGGTGTAGCAAATAGTAGTGGCAGTCCGTTGAGACTGACGGACGGAGGCGTTTGTGGATCGTAAGTATGGCCACCGCGGGTATCGTGACGCGGAGCGAAACGAAAAGCACGAGAAAAAAGATAAGCATGATCGCAAGCCGCCGGCGGGCGGCCCAAGAGGCGCAACTGATCATCTGGGGCCCCGAACGCCGCGGATGGTGGGAACAGTCACCCGGGCGCGTTGTTCGAATTGCGGTGCGGTCCTGGTGGCGGGATTTGATCCCAACGAGAAGTGTCCGAAGTGCGGATTCGAATTGCATTGCTGCAAGCAATGCCGTTACTTTGATTCTGGCGCGCAATTTGAATGCACGCAGAATATTCCGGCGCGTGTGACTCCAAAAGACGCGAAAAATAATTGCACTTTGTACGAATTTCGTACCACGGTTGAGAAGGACACCGCTCCCACTTCCTACATGCAGCCGGCGCAAGTGCCGGTAGAAGCGCCTTCGCCATCGCGGCCGATGGATGCGCGGCAAGCGTTCGAGAATTTATTTAAGAAGTAGATTGGTTGGTCTTCGCCGCGGGCACACCGAGCGGGAATAGCGTGGGCTCTGCCGGCATCTCACTGGCAATTTCTTCCAACTCCGGATAGCGTGCGCGTAATGGTTCGGGAATTCTCACTTTTTTCCCGGTCACGCTGTTAATGATCTGCAGCGCATTCATCACCGCTTTGCCCTGATAGTGATTATTCGAGATGACGTAGGTCTGGCTGGTCTTCTGATTGATGCTGCGGATGCGCGCAATCCAGGGATCCAATTCTTCGTGAGAGTAGAGATAGTTGTAGCGTTCGTGGGGCGGCGTCGCGGGATCGTCGCTGAACCAGGTGTCGTAGCGACGGCCGTGCAGGCGGACATAGCCGATGGGCGATGTAACTGCGGCGGTAGGCTCCAGCGATCTGCCGATGACTGGCTGATCAATATTACAGAAACCTGCCTGATGATCCTGTAGGAGTTTCAGCGTGCCTGGAATGTTCCAGGAACTGTGACGGAGCTCCACGACTAGCGGATAATCGGCAAAGCGCTGCAGAGCCACGGTGAGATACACCAGCGTCTCCTTGGTGTTGTGGAAGGAGAAAGGGAACTGCAGCAGAACGGCGCCGAGTTTGTTGGCCTTGCGCAGAACGTCGAAACCTGCGCGAACGGCGCGCTCGTCTTCGCGAGAGGCCGAAGGGTCATGCGTGAATTTTTGCCACAGCTTAGCCGTGAAAATAAACGCAGGATTCGCCGCCACTTTTTCGACCCATAGGGCAGCGTGATCGGGACGCAGCGGCTGGTAAAACGAAGTATTGATCTCGATAGTGTCGAAATATTGAGAAAGAAACGCAGCCTCGTGAAACCCTTTGGGACGCGGCGTGGGGTAGACGTACCCAGACCAGTCCGCATAGGACCAACCCGCAGGCCCGACGCGCAACAGTGGCTGCGACCGAGGTTTCGAGTTTCCTGAAGAATCGTTGACCATTAGTGGCTTTCCCGTACGCAAAAATTGCGCGCAGCCTTCGTGGTTAGACTAGAAAGTTACCAGGTGACTGTCAATGCGCAGCCCATTGCGCTGGACACTACCCGGAGTTATGCTGGCCTCGCCATGCGGTGCAGCAACGTAACTGCGTCGCTTTCCTGCCAGAAGCCCTCACAGAGTCTACAGGTGCAACTATGAACATTTCGATCAGCTATAAGCACGTGGATTCGCAACAAGCCGTAGCGCTGGAAGTTACCCGCCGTTTAGACAAGCTGGGCCGGCTATTGAAGAATTACGAGCCGGACCTGGTGAAGCTGAAGGGTGTGTTTTCACATAATCAGAGAACGGAAGAGAAATCGTGTGTGCTGACGTTGTCGTTGCCCTCCGGGACGCTGCATGCCACCGGAAGTGGCCCCAATGTGTTGGCGGGCTGCAAAAAGGCGTTTGGCGAAATTGAGCTGCAGGTTAAGAAGCATCAATCCCTGTTGCGCCGGGAACACGAGTGGAAACGAAAACGCCCGGTGAACGTGCCGGCGGCTCCGGCTTATTGATTGCGACAAGTTTACCCAGGCGAAGCGGAAGGAGAGGTTCGATTCTGTTGCAATGCTAGTGTGTTTGTTAGCTTCAGTCGAAACCAGTACGTCCTGATTTACGATATTTTCAAGGTATCCAGCCAATTGCCTGTCGCCCTGCTGGACTTACGGTATTTATTTTTGAATTCCGTGAGATTCTGCGGGCCTTCCTAAGGTTCCGCGTGCAGCTGGTTTCCGAATATTTCAGATAGAATGGCGACGTTCAGGTCCACTACCCGAAAATGAATGGTGAATAGGCTTTGCTCCCTTCGGCATCGCAACATAACAGCATTCGTTCGTTTTTCTCGAAACATGCAGCTATCGCCGGGACGCTTAGCGCACTCGTGGTGATTCCGTGTGTGTGGCAGCGAAGAATTGAAGCCGGCGATTTGGGGAGTCACGTTTACAACGCGTGGCTGGCTCAACTGGTGCAAGAAGGAAAAGCGCCTGGCATCTACATTGTGTGGCAGTCAAAGAATATTCTTTTTGACTTGATGTTATTTTACCTTGCAAAAATTTTCGGACTGCCGACAGCAGAGAAGATCGCAGTGTCGTTGTGTGTGCTGATTTTCTTTTGGGGCGTGTTTGCCTTGGTCGCTGCGGTCGCAGGCAAGCCGCCATGGTTCCTCTCGCCATTAATCGCGATGTTTGCCTATGGCTACGTTTTCTACATGGGTTTCATAAACTATTACTTGTCAGTGGGACTGGCAGCCATCGCTCTCGCTTTAGTGTGGCCGGGCGGGAAGCGGGATTTACTGCGAGCTTCGATCTTGTTTCCCATTATCTACTTGGCCCACCCCTTGGGAGCCTTGTGGTTCTTAGGCACAGCGGCCTACCGGCTGTTATGGCTGAATTTGCGGGGAAGAACGCGGCTGGCTTTACCACTGAGTACGCTGCTACTGGCGATTGCCGTGCACGTCTTTATCCGGCATCACCCCGAATACCGGTGGGACTTTCTGCAAAGTCCCATCATTCTGCGAAACGGATTTGATCAGTTGGAGGTGTTTGGGCATCGTTACGTTATTCTCTCGGTGGCGCTGTTTGTATTCGCATTGATTTGTATCGTGGTCGACGCAGTGCAGCATGGCCGCTCTCTTGAATACTGGAAAAAGCGCCAGTTGATTGTAGAGCTGTATCTTGCCGCGTTCTGGATGACCGCGTTGCTCCCGCAAAATTTAAAGCTGGACCCGACGGCGGGCTGGATTGGTGTGCTCGTAACCCGGCTCACGATTATCAATGCGATTTTTGCGATGTGCTGGCTGGCTTCACTGCAGCCGCGGGTTTGGCATCTGGTGGGCTATGGCGCCGCGGCAGCAATATTTTTCGCGTTTACTTTTCAAGAGATGGCCTACTTGAACCGGCTAGAGGCCGACGCCGCTAGGATTACCGAACAACTGCCGTTTGGCACGCGAGTCTCGGCCACCATCTACGAAAAACCTCGTTACCGGGCGATGTTTATTCATGCTGTGGACCGTGCATGTGTGGGCCATTGTTTTATGTACTCGAATTACGAGCCGTCTACACGCGAGTTTCGCCTGCGGGTCGCCCCGGGCAATCGCGTCGTGACGACTTCCCAGGATGAAAGCGAAGATTGGCAATGGGGACGACACCAGGTGCGGCCGGAGGATCTGCCAATGAAGCAGATTTATCAGTGCGACGCGGCCGACCTGACGCAATTGTGCATACGCGATTTAGCAGTCGGAGAAAAGAACGGCCGAATCGGCTACCGCCCGCAGTCGGAGTAGCGAATCTTCGCGATCTGAGATCTCAGCTACGCAATCCAATGCGCGTCACTGCAGCGTCAAAGTTATATCGTCGAAGCTGAGGTCATGCGCCTTATCCAAGTTTCATGTTCCGACTGGGCTTTGCTCTTTGCGGCTCTAAGGCTAAGCTAAATGCTACTCCTAGGAGGTTGAATGTTTCTCCGCCCTGTGCTGCGTAGCGCGCTCTTTACTTGCCTGGTGTTGTTCACGTTGTCTGCTGGCCTTGAGCGTATTTCAGCTCAACAAACAGCAACGGCGGCCGCAAATCCTGGTGAACTGACCGTTGAACGCATTTTTTCGCAACCGAGTTTGAGCGGACATTTGACGGGCGGAGTGGTGTGGGTGACCGGCAAGAATCAAGTTAGCTTTTTCCAACCAAAACAGACTGGCAAGGATGCGAAGCCGGAACTCTGGACGATGGATCCTTCGACCGGCGAACGTGTGCTGCTGGTATCTGCAGACAAACTGGAAAATGTGTTGCCATCTACGAAGACAAAGGATTCGCAAGCTACAGGAGCGGGGCGCCGTCCACCATCGCAATATCTGTGGGCGCCGGGCGGCCTTGCCCTGCTCTTTGTGGGGCCGCACGCGTTAGCGTGGTTCGACTTACAAACCCAGAAGGCGCGGGTGCTCGCGAGCGGCGAAGAAGGTCTGAGCGATGCGAAGATTTCACCCGACGGAAAATTTGTGAGCTTCGTTCGTAATCACAATTTGTGGTTGGTGAGCACAGCAGATGGAAAAGAACAGGCGCTGACTACTGGTGGCACCGAAGAAGTGCGAAAAGGCGAATTGGACTGGGTCTATCCGGAGGAACTCGAAATTTTCACGGCGTACTGGTGGGCTCCAGATTCCTCGGCAATTGCTTATTTAGAGATGGACGAGCGGAAGGTTACACAATTTCCGCTGGTGGATTTCGAATCGCCGACTGGAGAAGCAGAACTCCAAAGGTATCCCGTCCCGGGCGGCGCGAATCCCGCGGTGCGCGTGGTTGTGGCGCAAGTCGCGGTTGCCAAGCAGGAATGCGTCATGGATGTAGGGGCGGAGACAGATATCTACATCCCGCGGGTGAAGTGGCTGCCGGATTCCAAGCATTTGGCCATTCAGCGATTGAACCGCACCCAGACAATTCTCGATGTGCTGCTTTCCGATGCCGCGACCGGGAAGTCGTCGACGATTCTCTCAGAAAAAGATGCCTACTGGACCAACGTCAGCAACGATTTGTACTTTTTCAAAGATGGCAAGCGATTCCTTTGGTCTAGCGAGCGCACCGGCTACCGGCATTTGTATCTCTACGATTTTTCCGCAGCACAGCCGCTGCAGTTGACGAAAGGCGATTGGGAAGTCAGTCAACTTGAGCGCGTCGACGAAAAGAATGCCGCCGTATATTTCACCGCAAAAGAAAAATCTCCGATGGAGAGCCACCTGTATCGCGTTGCACTGGATGGCAGCGGTTTCACGCGCATTACCAAAGAAGATGGCACCCATGCAGTGAATGTTGCGCCCGACGCAATGGAGTATCTCGACACATACTCCAATTCGAGCACGCCTCCACGTCAGGATTTTTACCGAACAGACGGCGGCAAACTCGTCACCCTGAACGAGAACAAGGTAGCGGAGCTAGCCGGCTACCACCTATCACCGGTCGAGTTTTTCTCGATTAAGGCGCACGACGGCATGTCTCTGAACTGTTCGATGATCAAGCCACCGAATTTCGATCCGAGCAAAAAATATCCGGTGCTTGTTTACACCTATGGCGGCCCGCATGCCCAAGTGGTCGTGAATGAGTGGATGGACCACCAATATCTGTGGCATCAGATGATGGCGCAAAAGGGCTACATCATTTTTTCTCTGGATAATCGCGGATCGGCGGGACGCGGACACGTCTTCGAAGAGCCCATTCATTACCGCTTCGGTGCCCAGGAACTTTCCGATCAGCGCGATGGCGGTGTCTGGCTTAAATCGCAGCCCTATGTTGATTCGGATCGTATCGGAATTCATGGATGGAGTTACGGCGGACACATGACGTTGCACGCCATCTTCGAAGCCCCGCAGGTTTTCAAAACGGCCTTCGCTGGCAGTCCGGTGACCGACTGGCATTTCTACGACACGATTTACACCGAGCGATATATCGGGTTGTTGCCGCTGCATGAGGAAAGCTATCAGGAATCGTCGCCGATCAAAAATGCAGAACAGCTGAAAGGGAAATTGTTGATCGCGTATGGCACCGGAGACGACAACGTACATAGCTCTAACACGCTGGCTCTTATTGATGATTTGATTAAAGCTGGCAAGTACGTAGAAGTGATGACGTTTCCCGGGCGGGGGCATGGAGCGAGCGATGCTCCGGCGCAACGCGTGTTGTGGAACCGCGTGACGAAGTTCTTTCTGGATAATCTGTAGCGCAGCGCGGAAGTTGGCGTTAATCAGAGACGACGCTCGCCAAGCTCGAGGCCTTCAGAGCCAGCCCCCAGGCTACCGACGTGAATTGGTTGCCGGTTCTGATGCGTGGCTCGCCGAAACGCTTGGCAAATATTTTTCGGACTGCCGGCACAAACGAGGATCCGCCGGTGAGAAACACTGCGTCCACGTCTTTAGCGTGGATCCCGCTGGCTTTGAGCAGCGAATCCAAACAGGTTTCGATCTGGCGAAATTCGTCCGTGATCCACGTTTCGAACGAAGAGCGTTTCACTTTTGCCGTAACGTCGATTGCTCCATCATAAAAACGAAACGTCGCCTCCGCATTGTTGGATAAATCGTATTTAACTTTCTGCACCGACTGGTGGAGTTGATAGCCAAGATCTTCTTTTATCAGATGTAGCAGCGCCGCGATTTTCTCAGGCTCAACCGCATCCGCCTTGATTCGGTTCAGCAGATCCATCACTTCTTTCGCGCGCAAAAACGACAGATGATGCCAGCGCTCCAACTTGCCATAAATCCAGGCAGGGACCGGCAGAAGGCGTTTCATCGAGCGCACATCCGTGCCAGCCCCCAGCGCGGGAGACATCAAATGTCGTATGAGCTTGGCGTCGAACGAATCGCCCGCGACGCCCACACCCCCGTTGCCGAGCAGATCTGCGGCGGTGCGCCCACGATGCCGGACCGTTGGCCCCACGCGTACTAGAGAAAAGTCGCTGGTGCCGCCGCCGAAGTCTCCAATCAGGATCAGTTCGTCGTGGTCCAGCGTTGATTCGTAGTAGTGCGCCGCGGCAACGGGTTCAAATTCAAAATGCACGGAATCGTATCCGGCAAGCCTGAAGGCACTTCTGAGCCTGTTTTCGGCGTAGGAATCTTCTTCCTCGCTTTCCGCTCCAACAAATCGCACCGGCCGGCCGACCACTGCATTAGAAATGGGGGCACCGAATTGCGACGAAGCTTTTTCCCGGAGGTCTCGCAGGATACGCGCGATCAAATCTTCCAGCATATATTTGCGGCCAAAAACGTCGGTGGTTTGCAGGTTGCGATTGCTCAGAAAAGACTTTAGCGATTGGATCAGCCGGCCTTTGTGATCAGCAGCGAGGTAATGCTCGATGCCTTCCGGGCCGCTCCAGGATTTCAGTGCGTTGACGCCGCGCTCCTTCACTTGTTCGAGATAGAGAAGCGAGCGATACGAAGCGGTCTGTTCGCCCAGGTAGGGAAAGTGCGCGAGTTGAACCTCGCCCGTGTCATTGACACGCGCAATCGAGCTGTTCGTCGTGCCAAAGTCGATACCAATCGCGCCACTGTTCTTGCTCATCAGTCTTATCGAGTTTAAAGGCGACGCAGAGCGCCAGCAACTCCGTCCCACCGTCTGGTTTTCGGGCGGAGAGAACTTCCGGGAGCGTGCTCGGGATGTCCATGCCGCAAAGGGATCCGATACCCTTGTGGGCGAGCGGCGGGCCGGGATCCGCAGTGAGAACTGGCTGGGGCATGGTACGATAGAAATGGATGATAAACACCCCGCGGACGAAACGCAGCACAAACCCATACACGTCCTGTTAAATGTTTTTTGCGGTCACTGCTCTAAAAAGGTGCACGCTTGGGGCGAGGGAAGAAGTCGTGTGTCGACGGGATTGCAGGTCTGACCGCCTGCGGCCGTGAAGAAAGTTTGATATTGTAAGACAGTACGCGCGGCTTGCTTAGCACAACCTGGATGGTCTTTTTGACAAGAGAAAGCGTAAGCGACACCATCCAACGTTCTGCCGCGCGACGATCAACTGCAAATTATTTCGCAGTTTGCAATTTAGGGGCGTAGCTCAGTGGTAGAGCAGCGGCCTTTTAAGCCGAAGGTCGTGGGTTCGATCCCCACCGCCCCTACCAAAAATCCGGTGATTCTGTTGCCCTTGCGCTGCTCGACCTACCAGAAAAGATCATAAAGCGAGGTATTCTGGTCCCAAGTTGGTCCCAACGCGTGAGGTGACCCCCTCAACTGTCACAAAATCTTTGGGCACACTTTCCGTTTTCTAAAAGTGTTCTTGCATCTCCTAGTAGGTTAAGGGGTCTGGGGAAG
>Ga0210401_10002899_pt1 | contig 18636 bp, 13 predicted proteins | sample IncBWH32MmetaG_FD_150866 | JGI IMG/M metagenome (GOLD analysis project Ga0210401, IMG submission 150866) | Forest soil microbial communities from Barre Woods Harvard Forest LTER site, Petersham, Massachusetts, United States - Inc-BW-H-32-M | ecosystem: Environmental > Terrestrial > Soil >... | reverse complement strand
AATACGGAGAGCCGAACTCCGCCATGGTCCGTGAATTTAAAGGCATTGGACAACAGATTCTTCAGCACTTGTTGCAGGCGCCGCGGGTCTGTCACCAGGCTGCGCGGCAGCGAAGGATCGGTGCGTATCTCGAAGTTGAGCCGCCGGTTCTCCGCTTCGTGACGGAACGGGCGCGCAACCATTTCTACGATGCTGGAGAAGAAAACCTCTTCCGCCTGCACCGATACAGTGCCGGATTCGATCTTGGAAAGATCCAGGATGTCGCTGATCAAATTCAAAAGATCCGTCCCGGCGCCATGGATGGTTCGCGCAAATTCCACTTGTTTGGAGGTCAAGTTCCCATCCGGATTATCCGTGAGCTGCTGGCCAAGAACGAGAATACTGTTCAGCGGTGTGCGCAGTTCGTGCGACATGTTGGCCAGGAATTCCGATTTGTATTTGGAAGTGAGCGCGAGTTCCTTGGCCTTCCCTTCCAGAGCTCTGCGGGCCTGTTCAATTTCCTGGTTCTTGCGTTCCACTTCGGCGTTCTGCTCCGCAAGCTGCTGGGCTTTCTGGGCCAGCTGCTCGTTTTTCTGCTGCAATTCCTTTTGCTGCATCTGCAGCTCTGTAGCCAGTTGCTGAGATTGCTGCAGCAAGGATTCGGTCTGCATTGTCGCTTCAATGCTGTTCAGCACGATGCCGATGCTGGCAGTTAGTTGTTCCAGGAAAGCCAGGTGGGAAGCGGTGAAAGCGTTTAGGGATGCGAGTTCAATTACCGCCTTGGCGCTGTCTTCGAACAGGACCGGCAACACGATAACGTTCTGCGGCGGAGTCTTGAAAAGCGCCGAGTGAATCGGAACGGCTCGCTCCGGAACTTGCGTGATCAGCATGCTTCGCTTTTCAGTTGCGCACTGCCCGGCAAGCCCTTCTCCAATCCGCAAGCGTTGTGGATGGCCATTCGACGAGTCGTCCGCATAGGCGGAAAGCAACGTCATTCCCAGGGACTCTTCCGCTTCCATCCGGTAGATCACGCCCTGCTGCGCATTCACAAGAGGAACCAGCTCGGACAGCAGCATGCGTCCAACCGTGGCCAGATCGCGCTGCCCTTGCAGCATGCCCGTGAATCGCGCCAGGTTTGTTTTCAGCCAGTCCTGCTCGGTGTTGCGGTCCGTCGTAAGACGCAGGTTGTCAATCATGGTGTTGATATTGTCTTTCAATTCCGCTACCTCGCCGCTGGCTTCCACTTGAATCGAACGTGTCAGGTCTCCCTTGGTGACGGCGGTGGCAACCTCGGCAATGGCGCGGACCTGGTTGGTCAGGTTGTCGGCGAGGAGGTTCACATTGCCGGTCAAGTCTTTCCAGGTTCCCGCGGCGCCCGGCACGTTGGCCTGGCCGCCCAGGCGTCCTTCCACTCCGACTTCGCGCGCGACCGTGGTGACCTGATCCGCAAAGATGGCCAGCGTGCCGGTCATGTTGTTGATCGTCTCGGCCAAGGCGGCCACTTCTCCCTTGGCGTTCACCGTCAACTTTTGCGTCAGCTCGCCGTTGGCCACCGCGGTGACGACTTTGACAATGCCGCGCACTTGCTCGGTCAGATTCGCGGCCATCACGTTCACGTTGTCGGTCAGGTCCTTCCACGTGCCCGCGACTCCCGGCACTTGCGCCTGCCCGCCGAGTTTGCCGTCGGTGCCCACCTCGCGCGCCACGCGCGTGACTTCCGCGGCGAAAGCGTTCAACTGGTCCACCATGGTGTTGATGGTGTTCTTGAGTTCCAGAATTTCGCCTTTCACGTCCACCGTGATCTTGCGTGACAAATCGCCGCGCGCCACCGCCGTCGTGACTTCGGCGATGTTTCTCACCTGCGCCGTCAAGTTGCCGGCCATCGCGTTTACCGAGTCCGTCAAGTCTTTCCAGGTACCCGCGACGCCGGGCACGTTGGCCTGGCCGCCGAGCCGGCCTTCCGTGCCGACTTCGCGCGCCACGCGCGTGACTTCCGCCGCGAACGAGCGCAATTGCTCCACCATCGTGTTGAGCGTTTCCTTGAGCAACAGGATCTCACCGCGCACGTCCACCGTGATTTTCTTGGAGAGATCTCCGTTGGCGATGGCCGTGGCGACCTCCGCAATGTTGCGAACCTGGCCGGTCAGGTTGCTGGCCATGAAGTTCACGTTATCGGTTAAATCTTTCCAGGTGCCCGCGACTCCTGAAACCTCGGCCTGTCCGCCGAGTTTGCCGTCGGTGCCAACCTCGCGCGCCACGCGCGTCACCTCGCCCGCGAACGCATTCAACTGGTCCAGCATGGTGTTGATCGTAATCTTCAATTCGAGAATTTCGCCTTTCACGTCCACCGTGATCTTGCGCGACAAATCGCCGCGCGCCACGGCCGTCGTGACTTCGGCGATGTTTCTCACCTGCGCCGTCAAGTTGCCGGCCATCGCGTTTACCGAGTCCGTCAGGTCTTTCCAGGTACCCGCGACTCCCGGCACGTTGGCTTGCCCTCCCAGTCTGCCCTCGGTCCCTACCTCGCGCGCCACGCGTGTCACTTCGCCCGCAAACGTATTCAACTGGTCCACCATCGTGTTGATCGTTTCCTTGAGCAGCAGAATTTCCCCGCTGACATTGACGGTGATCTTCTTGGACAAATCGCCGCTGGCGATCGCCGTGGAGACGTCGGCGATGTTGCGCACCTGAGCGGTCAGGTTGCTGGCCATCGAATTCACTGAGTCCGTGAGGTCCTTCCAGGTGCCCGCCACGCCGGGCACCTGCGCCTGGCCGCCAAGTTTTCCATCGGTGCCTACTTCGCGCGCCACGCGCGTCACTTCCGATGCGAATGCTCGCAACTGGTCCACCATCGTGTTGATGGTGTCCTTGAGCTCGAGAATTTCGCCCTTCACATCCACCGTGATCTTGCGCGACAAATCGCCGCGCGCCACCGCGGTAGAAACCTCGGCGATGTTGCGCACTTGGGCCGTGAGGTTGCTGGCCATCGAGTTCACCGAGTCGGTCAGGTCCTTCCACGTTCCCGCCACGCCGGGCACTTGCGCCTGTCCGCCGAGCCGGCCTTCGCTTCCGACCTCGCGCGCCACGCGCGTCACTTCGCCCGCGAACGCATTCAGCTGGTCCACCATCGTGTTGATCGTGTTCTTAAGCTCGAGAATTTCGCCCTTCACGTCCACCGTAATCTTGCGTGACAAATCGCCGCGCGCCACAGCCGTGGTCACTTCAGCGATGTTGCGAACTTGCCCTGTCAGGTTGCCGGCCATCGAATTGACCGAGTCGGTCAGGTCCTTCCAGGTGCCCGCGACTCCGGGCACGTTGGCCTGCCCGCCCAGGCGTCCTTCGGTTCCGACTTCACGCGCCACGCGCGTCACTTCGCCCGCGAACCGGTTGAGCTGGTCCACCATGGTGTTCAGCGTTTCCTTGAGCTGCAGTACTTCGCCGCGCACGTCCACCGTGATCTTGCGCGACAAGTCACCGCTCGCGATGGCGGTCGCGACTTCCGCGATGTTTCTCACCTGGCCGGTCAGGTTGCTCGCCATGAAGTTCACGTTGTCGGTCAAATCCTTCCACGTTCCGCCGACGCCGGGCACTTGTGCCTGCCCGCCGAGTTTTCCTTCCGTTCCGACCTCGCGCGCCACGCGAGTCACTTCGCCGGCGAACGCGTTCAACTGATCCACCATTGTGTTGATCGTGTTCTTCAGTTCAAGAATTTCGCCCTTTACGTCCACCGTGATCTTGCGCGACAGGTCCCCGCGCGCCACAGCGGTGGTGACCTCCGCGATATTGCGGACTTGAGCCGTCAGGTTGCCGGCCATGGCGTTTACCGAGTCGGTCAGGTCTTTCCATGTGCCCGCTACGCCGGGCACTACCGCTTGTCCGCCGAGTTTGCCGTCGGTGCCGACTTCGCGCGCCACGCGTGTCACTTCCGAGGCGAAGGAGCGCAGCTGGTCCACCATGGTGTTCAAAGCTTCCTTCAACTGCAAAATCTCGCCGCGCACGTCCACGGTGATTTTGCGCGAGAGGTCGCCGCTCGCCACCGCGTTTGTAACGTCCGCGATATTTCTGACCTGGCCCGTCAGGTTGCTGGCCATCGAGTTCACGGAATCCGTCAAATCCTTCCACGTGCCCGCCACGCCGGGCACTTGCGCCTGGCCTCCCAGTTTGCCGTCCGTGCCCACTTCGCGCGCCACGCGCGTCACTTCCGCGGTGAATACGCCCAGCTGCTGAATCATGGTGTTGACGATGTTTGCAGATCGCAGAAACTCCCCTTCGAGCGGGCGCCCGTCCACGTCCAGGCGGACTGTCTGCGTCAAATTTCCCTGCGCGACCGCCGCGATGGCCCGCGTGACTTCCGTTGTCGGGCGAAGCAGGTCCTCGGTTAACGTGTTGATGGAAACTTCCATTTCTCCCCAGGATCCCCTCGACTGGTGAAATCGCGCCCGCTCGGATGTTTTGCCCTCTTTACCAACGGCCTGTCCGACACGCGTGAGCTCACGGGACATCTGCTGGTTAGTGGCCACGATTTCATTGAACGTGTCCGCAATCTTTCCGTGCAGACCCGTCCAATACCCGGGAAGACGCACTGAGAAATCGCCTTCGCGCATGGTCTGCAGAGCTCCCAGAATCACGCTGAGATCGGCGGAGACGCTTCCGCCGTTGCCGGCAGTGTGTCCATTGCCCGCTTCCAAGGCGGGATTTGCGCCCGCCTCAACGCTCGCATCTTCCACATTACGAATGGTTTTCTTCATTCCCATCTCCTGGGCATACGGCAAATTCCTGAATTTGGCAGGCAAAATTATAGTTTCCCAATCTTCCCACAGCAGGCAGGGTACGAGAATTCTTTTCAGCGATCAATTTACTATTATGAACCTTTTGCGCCTGGATGAAGGCATATGTCCCCGCTTATCTTCCGGCCGAATGACCCTAGAAAGACCTGGGTAGGGTACGGTCGAGCAGAACGCAAACCCCTTGATATCATTACGATCTAACTCATGCTCTAGGGTATTTGATGTAGGGGTAATAGGGAATTTACGGTATTACTGCCACACCGAACGAAATGTGAAATTTTATCCTCGTGACGAGGGGTGCTTGGGATCTTGTGAGGACGAAAATAGATCGGACATTCGAGCGGCCCGCTTCCACTTGAGCCGGCAATGGGTTTGCTCTGCTTGGAAGTGCTTCATGGCGAAAAACTCGGTGGCGGATCACCGTTCGCACTTGATTTGAGGCCCTGGGACACTGCTCCCGGTAAGGAAACAAAAGCAAATTTTATAGAGTTAATTACCCGCTCTAGTACTCCCATTCGACATTGGAAGCTGGCAGTCCGTTGGGCCATATTCTATTCATTGCGGAAGGTTTGACCGATTCTGACCACAAATTGTGGAGATTGGAGCATGTGGTGCTCTTGATACCACGTGATGTAAAGCAGGGAGACCCACGACGTACGGAATGATTTTCGATGTGAATCACTCGAGCTGGGAACACCGCTGACTAGGAGGTCGTCCATGACTTCTTTTGATGCGCTCGTCGCCGTGCTGCAAGTGATTGCTTCCTTCATGATCTATATCGTTAGTTTCCTGGCGCTTTTTGTTTTCGTGATCCTCTGCCTCGTAACGTTGGTATTCCTTTACAAGGGCGCGGATTTCGTGTGGGCATATACTGTGAAATGCAATTCACAAAACCTTGCTGTTCCGCCCGAAATGAAACACGATCCCGCCGAATCGCGGGAGTTCAGGGAAAGAATTCTGCATCCCCTTTCAGACATATCGTTCTTTCGTTCGCACAGATAGCAACGCATCGCGACAATAGAATGCAATGCTCCCCGCTAATTTAGACGGTCAGGGCCTCGATTTTTGTTCGGCCTGTAAAAGCCAGGAAGGCCTCGCGGGAATTGCGGCTTCAGACTCCGCGAGAAGGCCGGTTGTGACTGCGCTCCTGTATCCAGCTATTTCGCCTTGCAAATACTGCCGTTAGTGGATTCACCATACTCTTGCAATGCGCGAATGTGACACAAGGCTTCGTGGAACGCTGATGCGCTGCCTCACGAACGCCTGAGGAGGCCTCCTGTGAAACTGGAATCTCCTGAAATCCCGCCCAGATTGGATCGCCTCGCTACCTCCCAAGAAATCCAGGACGCGGTCCTCCTTTCCGAACGTAACATGGAATATGCGGATGCAAGTCTGTGGACAATGATCTCTCATTCCGAATACTACGCCGCTGTTCCCGGCGAACAGTGCGACCGCATGGTGCTCGTGGAAAGACTAAGCAAGGTAGCGAATTAATCCTGGAAACTGCCAGGATGGACGCAGGAAGGTTCACCCGGCGGCGTTATGCGCGCACCGATTCATCAAATAGCAGCCGGCCAGAATTTTGTGCCCATTTAATAACTATTAAGTACTAGGGAGTCTGACTGGACAATCTACAGCTTTAGCCTGATGGCTGGTCCATATACTTTTGTGTTATCAAATAAAGTGGCGGGAGTCTTGACTCAGCGGACTGCGGATCGAATGAAGGGAAAGGTCAATTTAGTGAAGCGCGCTCTTCCATTTTTGTTGACGAAAGACTTACTGGCGGAAGGTTCATCACCATGTGGTCGTGCCTCTCAGAGAACTGGCCCCGGAGCGCCTGCAAAGAACCAGAAATCCAGCCACTCGGTTCCTCCCAGGGGCCGGCCTAAATCAGAAGAATCCTTGGAGGATATGCTTTCGTCGGCACTCCTCGTGCAAGACAAGGAACTCTCGGGCATCGTCCATGAAGTCGATGAACTCTTAAAAACTATTAAGGCAGACACCCCGGAAAGTCAGGCGGTCAGTAACACGCTCCAGCGCGCGGTTTTGTGCGCTGTTAAGCAGTCCCTCATGGAAAGAGAACTTCGCTCTCTGGCCCTCACCGATGACCTGACGTGCCTCTATAACCGGCGCGCCTTTTTGGCGCTAGCTACGCAACAAATGAGACTGACGCGCCGGAAAGGGGAAGGGCTTCTGCTCTTCTTTGCCGATGTTGACGGCCTTAAGAAAATCAACGATACCTTTGGACACCGGGAAGGCGATTTCGCCCTGGTCCGAACCGCGGATGCTTTGGAGCAAACGTTCCGCGACTCCGACATCCTTGCCAGATTGGGCGGGGATGAATTCGCCGTATTGGCCGTGGAAGCTTCCCGCGAGGACCAGGAAGTCATCCTGCGCCGATTGGAGAAAAGTCTGCGCAAATCAAACGCGGATGAATCGCGATATGCCCTCTCGCTCAGCGTGGGAGTAGCGCGGCTCGACCCCAGGCATATCGTATCGGTTGGAGACCTCCTGGAGCAAGCCGATCGCGCCATGTACGAGGAAAAACGGAAGAAAGGGAACGCTCAGATTTCTGATCGACCCGGTCTCGAACGATCCTTGCAGGCGATTGAGCTTCTGGAAAAGATGGAATCTTCCTAACCAAATCACCCTCAGCGAAATCGGATCTGCATTTCAGCGCATCGCCCCGCCGCTCACTTTTGCCGCGCTTGTGCCACCATTTCAATCAGCACGTTTCTTGCTTCCGCCGCACTGCCCACTTCTCGCGAGAATGCAATGCGCGCGCCGCGCACGCCGTCCAGAGTTTTCAGCCGCACGTGAAAGCCGAGCCGGTCGACCGAAGTCATCTTCGCCTCCTGCGACTCTATCCCGGCCAATGCCTTGGCAAGCTGCTTCAGCGCATCCCCGTGGTCGTCATTCATGTGCTTGATAATGTCAGCTGCAACGTCGGCCAGCGGGTCCGCTTGCCCGTGGGAATACTCCGCGGCGGGGACCCATCCCATCACTCCGAAACCACCTACATAATAAACGTCCACCACATCCATGCGGTAAAACGAAAAGTCTTCAAAGTCCACCCAGTTTTTGCTGTTGGCGTAGCGCGCCAGGTAGAGTTTCCGTGCTGCGGCAATCTCCGTCTCCGGTATCGGCAGAACATTACCTAACAACGTGACTCTGGAGGACCCCAAGGGATCGCCGCTGGCATCCGGCTGAGTCACTAGCAGGCTGGAGCGCGGGTCCGCCTGCAGGTTTTGAGTGTGCATGGCCATCGTGCTGATGAGCAAGACTGGACGCCCGTTTTCGTCCAGCCCGTAAGGCATCACCGATCCAAAAGGAAATCCCTGCTGCTTGCGTGAAAGCGTTGAAAGGGTGCCAATTCGAGCAAGGTACAATAGCGTGCGCGCTCGCTCGGAAAACGTTGGCTCGGCAACCGCAGGCTGGCTGGCCGCTGTGCCGGAGCCGGCGTGTTTCCCTATCTGTGACGAAGCCATCGCTGTTCTCCCTACGATCGCTGGGCTGATTCGATTTTCAAGCCGGCTTTCACCGGTGACTTCGGTGTGCGTGCCGTCGCCGAACCTGATTGTGGTCTGTCTGTCACTTTGCCGATTATGCCCGACCCGCGGGATTTCCGAAAGCGAGCCCAATCAGCCGGATGGAACCGGGAAACGCCCTCATCCGTACCTGGCCGACTGGTCACCCGCACAGATAGCGCATTCCGATGAGAAGACTTCCCTGGAGTTGATATGCACTCCCGGAACGAACCGTGGAGGTTGTGAGTTTGAATGGGATGTCTATAGCACAGGCTGTCAAATCCCTCGGATGAACTTCTCAGGCATCATTCGTTGACCCGTGTGCCCGCTTCTCAAACCTACTTTTCTTGATCTTAATGGGAAAAACCATTAAGGCTCCTCGCCCTTGGGCGGAGCGCTTGGATTGACGCGGCCACCGCTAGCCGTTGGGGTCCAGCCATCGTTTGACGGACCATTCTGAAAAAACACGCCATCCTTGCTATACGGACCTTTTGCATACATGGCGTTTGCCTGGCCGAACATTTTGCCTGCCCTCAACGTATCGTCGTGAACTTTCTGGACCAGTTGATGGTAGCGGTCATCCGTCTGTGAGAAGCCCGAGAACGAGCTGAGGTCGTTGTTCCCGATGATAACCACATCCACACCAGGCACGGATGCGATATCAAACGCATTCGCAACACCGGTGGGCGTCTCAATCATGATCACCACCAGCATGTTGTCATTGATGGTCTGGCGATAGTTGACGCCGTTGATGCCCCACAGGCTCGCGGCTTGTCCAGCGCCCTGGCTGCGTCGCCCAACCGGCGGATAATGCGACCACTTCGCCGCTTCCCGCGCTCGGTCCACATCATCGACCGTGGGAACAATGACGCCGAGCGCGCCGATGTCGGTTGTATGCTGGATGTGCCACTCCTGTGCGTCCGGCAACCGAATCATCGGTGTCGCTCCGGCATGGGGGCACGCGGCGATCATTTTCTCGATATCCTTAAACTCCAGGGTGCTGTGTTGCATTTCAAACCAGGTGAAGTCGTAATGCTTGGCCTTTTCGCAATAGCCATCGGGGTCGAAAGTTGACTGCGTGAAGCTGAAGACCTGCTTCCCTTCGAGGAGCTTTTGTTTTGCAGTGTTATAAAGCGGGGACTTTGTTGCGCCCGGATTCTGACCCGCTTGTTGCGTAAACGCCAGCGCGCTCGATAGACCGACGGCAAAAAACAAATAAATGAGCGTTTTGGGGAATGAAAATCTCATTGGCTGGCCGCCTTTCAATTTTCTGTCGGATTCGCGGATTTGCTCCGAAGCCCGACCAACTGTATATCATGAGGTCTTGCCCGAATGTAGCTCAAGTTACTGAAGGCCAAAAAATCCGCATTGCGGAAATGGGACGCAATAGAAAAGGGCGCCCCGTTTGCAGTAGGCTTTCAGTGTTCCGGACAGTCCCTCCAGAGAAGGAGTTGTTCGGCAGCTATATGACGATCAACGATGATCAGGCTCGGGCGATGACCCGTTGAAAGAGTTGTAACGCAGTTTGGATGATATTTTTCAGGAGATCAAATCTGCCTGTCCTGCGGCTCCTGGGCCCGCAATCTCAGGATGTCGAATCTTTCCTCCCAGTTCGGCTGTCCAGATCATTAATCCAAGTGCCGCCACGGCTAGCGCAAATAATGCGGCCGAGAACCGCGGAGGAACGGCTTCCGAACTTCGGAACTTGTACAGGGCGCAAAGTGAAAGCGCCCCCAGCCCCTCCGTCGTCCAGAAAGCATAGTCTGCTGCGTTAGAATGTCGATGGATGGTTTCTATGGAAATGCCGGGCATCTCACGCATCTTGTGAGACGCTGGGCTGCCCGTGAGGTAAACCGGAATCGAGAGAACGGCGAACACCACGAACATCTGCAGGCTAAGCCACTCCAACTTTCGATTCTTGCGCACCCGGTCGATTAAGAGAAGGACGATCGGAACCGCCAGCCCGATCACCGGGACATGGTTTAACATCAGGTGAATGTGGGTCCAATTCAACACCCGCGCCAACCCTCCACACGCAGCAGCTCTGGATTCGCCGACATAATCTTGGACAAAAAAGCTTCAACGCCTGTCGAAGAAATAAACTCGGCCCCCAAATTAGAGCCGGAATTTGAGGCAAACCCTTCTTGCCGACTCCGACTTTCCGTGCAATTGTGCGTGCGAACTCGGCGAATTGGCAAATCTTTATTTTAATGCTGTCAACGATCGCCCCACTTCGTAAGTGAGGATTGGTCCTTCCCTCATTCCGATATGGGTACGATCAGAACTTGGCGCGAGTTGTGATCGGCATGCCATTGCTTGCATTTGTTCTGTGCAAATTGCATATTCTGGGGCAGCGCGGCTTCCACTGGCCCAACAAACAAAAGCCAGGCCCGCGAGAGTTTTTCAGGGAGGACATCCTCATGCCTGGTTCCCTAATCACGCGCAGGCGCTTCACTCAGGGCCTCGCCGCCGCCGGCGGAATGCTCCTTGCCACCCGGCGCCCCCCCGCCGTCGATTTCCCCATGCGCCAGTACCACAATCAGCCGACCGACAGCCCGCTACACAAGCGCCTCGTACAAATGTGGGACGCCGTCAAAGCCGAAACGAGCGGCCGCGTCCAGGTCGAAATCTTCCCCGAGAACAATCACTTCAAGGACGGCGACCCCGATCCGCTCAATCTGCTGATCGGCGGCCAACTCGAGTTCCTCACCAGTGCCGGCAATGGCCTCGCGGCGATCGTGCCCGCAGCCAATGTGCAAGCCACGCCGTTCGCTTTTCGCACGCAGGCACAGGTTTACAAAGCCATGGATGGGGACATCGGGGATTACCTCCGCGAAGAATTGAATGCCAAGGGCATCTACCTCGTCCCGCGCGGCTGCTTCGAAAACGGGTTTCATCAGATCACTTGCGCCACCAAGCCCATCCGCACCGCCGCCGACCTCCAGGGCTTGAAGATTCGCGCGCCCGGCAATGCCAACTACCTGGAATTCTGGAAAACCCTCGGGGCGCTGCCCGTGGGCATGAACATCAACCAGATGTATGAAGCGCTGAAAAACGGGGTGGTCGAAGCCCAGGAAGACCCGCTCGATGTCGCCGAACTGTTTCATCTCTATGAAGTGCAGAAATACATGAGCATGACCAACCATTCGTGGTCCGGCTACAACCTGATTGCCAATCTCAAGATCTGGCAGGGGCTGCCTGCTGACGTACGCCAATCCATTGAGCGCAACACGGTGAAGTTCGCCCGAATGCAAAGGGCGGATACCGCCTCGTTCAACGCAGAACTGCGCCCGCGCCTGACGCAGCGCGGAATGATCTTCAACGACGCCGATGTGGCCTCCTTCCGCGCCAAACTCGCGCCGTTCTACGGGCAGTGGAAGAAATCGATAGGCGATCGCGCCTGGACCCTGCTGGAAGCCCACGTCGGCAAATTGGCCTGAACGATAGAAGGCCTGTTCGGACACTCCATCCGGATGGAGCAAGAGGTATGCATAAGCTTGATTGCGGCGATGCATGGGATTACACTCCCGGTGGCAGGACTCACCGATAGAGACGAATCCAGCATCTCGAGGAAAGGTGGCAGGTATGACCTTCAATGCGAAAGTGCGGACTTTTTGGATGTTGCAACCTTTGTGGGTACTGCTCGCTCTGCCCGTATTGGCCGGGACAGCACGGATCTACGTCACGAACAGTGCCGGGGATTCCGTTGATGTGGTGGATGCCTCCACCAACAAAGTTGTGCAGGTCATCAAGGGCATTGAGGTTCCGCACGGGGTCAACTTCTCGCCGGATGGAAAGTGGGTCTACGTCAGCAATGAATCCGAGCAAGTGCTGGTAATCGTGGACGAGAAGAGCGGAGCGATCGCAAACAAAGTTCCCTTGAGCGGCCATCCCAATAATATAGCCGTGACCAAAGATGGCCGTTTTGTTCTCGTATGCATCGCCTCCGCTCCCGGCGCTCTTGACATTGTCGATCCGAAGGCCGTGAAGGTGGTCAAGACCATTCCGACGAGAGGCGGGCTGCACAACGTTTATATTACTCCCGACCAAAAATACGCGGTTGCGGGATCGGTGGGCGCGAAGCGGATGACGGTCTTTGATTTGCAATCACAATCCGTGGCCTGGGAAATGGATTTCGATGCCGGAGTCCGGCCCATGACCATCGAGAAGAATCCTGACGGCTCGACGAGCCGGATCTTTGTGCAATTGTCGAATCTCAATGGCTTCGCGGTCGTCGATTTTGCCAAGCACCAGGAAGTTGCCAGAATCAAGCTGCCCGATGGACCCTACGGCAAGGCGGAGTGGCGCCTGGGAACTCCGTCGCACGGAATCGGCGTCGCCCCTGACGGCAAGACGCTGTGGGTAAACAGTGTTCTGGCGAACGCGATCTTCGAATACTCGCTTCCTGACCTCAAACTGCTGGGCCATACCGCGCTGCCCGAAGTGAAAAATCAAGGCGGTCCGTCCTCTGGCTCAGTCCCGGAGTGGATTACGTTTACGCCGGACGGAAGAACGGTTTATGTCTCGAACTCGGCGGACCGGTCCGTGTCAGCGATCGATACGGAGACGTTGAAGCAGGTGGCGCGGATCACAGTCGGAGAAGTGCCGAAGCGGATCAATACTCTGGCGCTGCCGTAGACAGTTACTAAAAAAAGCGGCGCAGGTTCATTCGGAGGCGCGCTCTTGCCTGAGAAATCTTTACTTTAGTCTTAGGCGAGAGGATATTTGCGCATCGTTCGCGGCAATTTCAGCAGCCTGCCAATTTTGAAAATGTAATTTCAAGGACTGAAATTTTAGTTCGCTTTTTGCCCTCGAACCCAATCTGCAAGTGTCTTCCAGTCCGGATCGTTTTGGGATTCAAATTGCCTTCCCCCGGAATGAAACGCGTCACCGCCGGCTTCCGGAGCTAACGGGTGGTGCAGCAATAAGCTTCCTTGAGGATCTCCCGGAGTCACGAGTTGAGAGACCGCCTCGAAGTTCCGCCGCGATTCTTCTTCTGTCCAGGTCGTGCTACCCGGCGACAGCTTGACCAGCTTGAGGGCATGATTCGCTTCTTCATGGCACACGTAGCAACGCGCGTGAGTCGGCCGTTTTTTCAGGAAGATGGGCTCCACCCTGGTCTTGAAAAATTCGTAGTCCAGCGAAGCCGATCCCGCGGAGGAAGACGTCGCGCCGGATGCAGGTGTCCCCGCTTTGCTCGCGGATTGCGCTCGAGCATGGGGACTTGCGAATTGCAGCATCAAAACCAACGCTAGGGCCAGAAACAGCTCAATACCTCTTCTCATTTGTCCCTCCTCGACCTGACTCCGTGGTGTCCCGGAATTCGGGCGGAAAATCTCGTTTCTTGTCTTGCGCCCGCGCAAAAATATGCGTTCCATGTATCATCCGCCCGCAGCCATGTCAAGCCCCACGGCCAATGCTTGAGTTCAATTCCAGGATATTTGACCGGGCAATGATGCTTCCCCTCATATTTCGCCCTCTCAAGTACATGCGCGACGGCGGATTTTGGAAAAGTTCGTCGCAGGCTCGCATTTGGATTAGAATAAAAAACAGGTCTGTAATTTGATGCCCAAATGAAAAATCCTCTCGAAGCTCCGCGTTTTTTCTCGCTGTTCGTGCTGGCCTTGCTCCTGGCGCCAGCCATAGGGGCATCCGCGGCGTCCATCCCTCACGGCACGGTAGATATCGTTGCGGAGAATCAATGGATCACGCCGGGGCGCCAGGCCTACTTCGGCTTGAATTTTCGGCTCGATAAAGGTTGGCACATTTACTGGTTAAAGCCCGGGGATTCGGGCCAACCGCCGCGCGTTGAATGGCATTTGCCAACGGGGCTCAGCGCCGGAGAGATCGAGTGGCCGGCGCCGCAACGCCTCGGGAACTCCACCATCGTGGATTTCGGATATGATGATGCCGTGATGCTGCTCGTTTCCATGCGCGCCTCATCCACCGTGGCGACAACCGAGGCCGTGCAGCTTGCCGGGGAACTGAAGGTGCTCGTTTGCAGGGAAATATGTATTCCGGGCAAGGCGCAGGTTTCGATGGCGCTTGCGATCAAATCGGCGCCCCCTGAGGTGGACGCTCGGAGCAGCGAGTTGTTTGCCGCCGCCCGCAAGTCTCTGCCCCAGAAGGCCCCGCGCGATTGGGAATTCAAAGTGAGCGACCAGAAAGATTCGTTCGTCCTTACCGCGAGGCTTGACCGGCAGACGACGCGGGCGATATTTTTTCCCTTGGAAGAATCTCAGGTGGATAATTCAGCGCCCCAAAAGTTTACGCCCGATGCCCGCGGTTTCCAGCTCACTCTGCGCAAGTCAGATCAACTTCTCAAGCCAATTACGCGTCTGAAAGGCGTGTTGGAATTCTCCGCGAATCAGGCATACGTAATTGACGTGGCGATTAGCGATGACCACATCACGTGACAATCGGGCGTCTCGATTTTGGAACGATCAGGAGGAATTACAGAAATGAAACGGTTCATCTTTTTTTCGACGCTTTTCGCTCTGCTAGTTTTTGCAGCTCCGCAATTCATTTTCGCCGCAAAGGTCGGCCAGCCCGCGCCGGACTTCACCGGGACGGCCAGCAACAACCAGTCCTACCACCTCGCCGATTATCGCGGCAAGTTTGTGGTTCTGGAGTGGCACAACAACGGCTGCCCCTACACGCGCAAACACTACAATAGCGGGAACATGCAGAAGCTGCAAAAGCAGTGGACGGCACAAGGCGTCGTCTGGTTTACGATCATCTCCTCGGCCCCGGGGAAACAGGGTTACATCGATGCGAATGGGGAGAACTCCTACATGGCCAAGATGCGAGCTGCGCCAACCGCGGCCCTACTCGACCCCGCAGGCGCGATCGGCCATTCTTTCGACGCCAAAACAACTCCGGAGATGATCGTCATCAACCCTCAAGGTGTCATCATTTACGATGGCGCGATCGATAACCGCCCGACAGATGACGTGAAAGACATTGCCGGCGCAACGAATTACGTGAATCTAGCGCTGGGCCAGGCCTTGGCGGGCAAGCCCATTGAAACGGCAGCAACGCGTCCCTACGGCTGCTCGGTGAAATACAAAGGAAGTTGGTTTTAGCCCTGGAAACGTCGCGCCTGCTGATTCGCGGCGCCAATTTGGACCGGTTTTCCGCAGAGGTTCTTGCCGCTGGCCCTGTATTAACTCAACTTAAAAGTTCATAAACTAGTATTTACGCTTCGCGGTTTCCTGCCGCCCGCCGCTTATGGCTTGACCGAAACCTTGACCTGGCCATTCGTCCAGCAGCACTGGAATCCGCCGCCGCCATCCCCGGACCAATCGTTGGCTACCACGTGCAACACGTAGTTTCCGGGCTCGCTGAACGTAGCAGTCGTCGTCGCCTTGCCGCTGAAGACAGGGGTGGGCTTCCACTTGCCTTCTGCTTTTTCCACTGGAGGCTTGCTGTTGGCGAACTTCACCGCACCCGGTCCCCGGAACTTGCTCCAGGTTACAGTCACCGGAGTGCTATCGGGCGGCTTTCCACCCTGAAATGTCTTGGCATCGTCGGCGGCCCACACATTCAGCGTGACTGGATTCGCCAGCGTCGTCTCCAGCGCGACGCTCATCCCCTGCGGCCCCTGCGCCGACGGGCCCCCTTCTTCAAAGCTGATGATGGGCGGGGTATTGCCAATGCCCACATCGAAGAAGGGCGAAATTTCCCACCGGGCGTCCAGGTGCGCAGGGACTGCGGCTGTCTGGCCGTTGGCTACGATCGTCCAGGTGAGCTTCTCAGTCCCGAAATTCTGCGGCACCGTTACAGTGAAAATGCCCCACTGCCTTCGAGGTAAAAAATGGGTCGGCTGGCCCTGGTCGGGCGGACCCGGTTCAATCCGGTTATTGTCACCAATCGGAATGTCCAGCTCTTGCTTCAGATTCCGATTGAAATACCCAAAGAGCATGCTGAAGCTGCCGTCCGGATTTTTAAACCAACCCTCATAGGCGGCCGTCACATTCTGACCAGATTCGTGCAAAGGCTCCATGGGCAACTGCCCGGATTGCCCGTTCACAGGCAGCGTCTCCCACACGAGCACCATGCTTGCGAGCAGGATCGCAAGATACAGAGCTGTCACCGGCGACCGCAGCGTCCGCATCCGAGAATTCTCCCTCTGAGTTTGAATTGTGTTTCGCAACCTCGACTTGCCAGGTCGAGAATGAGGAGCGGTAACTTTGAAAAAGTTCCCGCTCCCGCTAGCCTATGGAGTTCCGAATTAATGGTTGTGCATCATCTCCGGCATGGATTGCCCCGGTTTGTGTATGGCAGCCCACTCCTTATATTCCTCATCGGTGAGGTAGGTGACGTTCACCCAAGCGTGGGCCATCTCGTCTACGGTGCGCTCGCCCCAGCCAACCCACTGGTTCGGGTCGGGATTGTTGTGGTTGGCGGCGGTGTTGTCATGCCAGGCCGTAATGCGGATTACCGTGCCCTTTGGGAGCACCGGCGCCGCGTCCTCTGCGTATATGTAATTATTCATCCAGTTGAACTCGAATCGGTCGACGTAGCTGAGCATCTCGGTTGTGCCGTCCGGCAAGATCGCTTCCATGGACATCGCCTTCCCGCGCAGATGCATGTGTGGCTGAAAGTTCTCAAATCGGGCGTTCTCCTTCAGCACGTGGAAAGACTGAGTCTCAGTGACCGTGTTGGGAGGAATGTCCAGAACTCTACCCAGCTGGTTCGCGTGAAATTCCATCAGGCGTGTCCGGTACTTCGGCGTATAGCCTTTGGGATAGAGATAGATGCCCAGCATTACGTTGTCGCGGACCTGTTCGCCGACGGAATGATAGTGCACATCCCACCGAATCCTTGCCCCCGGCAGCAGCAATTTGCCGGTGTTAGATGGGTAGACGTCGAATTGTTTCCCGATGGCCCATTCCATCAAGAGCCCTCCGTCGTTGCGTCTGGCCTGGGCCAGCGGCCCGATGCCGTCGTCGTCAGCGGCGCTGCTGACGCCCGGTTCATCCTGCAGGAGCTGGGCCAGCGCATGATGCGTGACGCGCCGCCCTGCGGAGGTCCCTGGCCGCATTTCGACCGCTCGCACCCATCGCGGTTCGGTCACTGCGAGTTCTTCGCTCAGCGGCTTCCACCAGGCGTCCTGTCCGAGGGCCGGCACAGTGTAGGGTTCCGACTTGACGACGATATCCGGCTGGCCGAATTGTTCGGCTAGCTGCCATCCTTCATCGCTCGGCCACATCTTGGCGCGCGGCATGTCTTTCGGGTTCCCGGGCGCCTTGCCCGAATCGACCCACCGGACGATTGTGTCGATCTGCTCATCCGTAAGCGATGTGTCGTTTTTAAATTTTTGGATTCCAACGGTTCTGTCGAGGTGCCACGGCGGCATGTTTCGTGAGGCCACGCGGTCCTTGATTTTATCCGCCCACGGCAGCGTCTCTTCATACGTCACGAGAGACATCGGCGCCGCGGTTCCCGGATGGTGGCACTCCTGACACTTGGCCTGAAATATCGGGGCAACGTCCTTGGCGAACGTTACGGTCGGTTTGGCCGACTCTCCTGCTATCGAAGCGTATGGGAACATCAGGAAGACACCGAGACCCAGCAGGCCCACTGCAATACTCTGCCACATCGCGCCCTGGAACTTGGCATTGATCATGACATGCTCCTTGTGTCTGACGGATATACTCCTGCTGATTTAGGCCAGTTTAACCCGGGATTACCCTTCTAGATCCTGTGCCCCCACTCTACACCTCTCCAAGCGGTCCGGCGCAAATTTTTTTGCGTGGACCAGGGACGCGCCACTGGTTCTAATCTTCCCCACTGCCAGTCCCAAAATCGCTGACTGAGGCCTTCCCGTCTGGCTTGGTCAGAAACTTTTTCCCACCTGATGGTCCTGATCGATTTGCATTCCTTCTGCCGCGATGCGGTAATTCTTGAGGCCTCTCCATTGCATTGGGCCGGTCCGAGCCGCTTCTTTCCCGGCAACGCAACTTTTTACTCGTGCAGCCGTGTTTGGAATGACGTCCAGAGTTCTTCGAAGTCAATTGAGCGTGTGGGGAAACGCAACGGAAGGCCTGCTCTGTTGCGTTTGCAATAGGTGTTGACCTCGCTCCATGGAGGATCCAGGATGAGGTTACAGGTCAATCGGCCTTAGACTTTTCGGCTATTAAACGCAGGGACCATCCGCCTGTGCGCAATCGCCGGCGATTTCTCAGAAACCGAATCAGAAACCACTCACAGCCAAAACTATTGGCGGGCAAGCCTGTAAGCCGGATTCTGTGCGTCGCGCGGGCGTTGCCGCCTGCACACCGCGGCGATCATTCCTCTAGGTCCAGGTTCGCACCTGGACTCCAGCAGCCTACCCGAGG
>Ga0210401_10002898_pt1 | contig 18637 bp, 17 predicted proteins | sample IncBWH32MmetaG_FD_150866 | JGI IMG/M metagenome (GOLD analysis project Ga0210401, IMG submission 150866) | Forest soil microbial communities from Barre Woods Harvard Forest LTER site, Petersham, Massachusetts, United States - Inc-BW-H-32-M | ecosystem: Environmental > Terrestrial > Soil >... | reverse complement strand
TAGCTTGCAGCTGCGCTTCCCGCGGCACGTACGAAACCGCGCCCACATCCAAACGGTAATTCAACACCTCATGCGGAATGTCCCGCGAAAACATCCGGTGCACGCGAACCTGGACACCCGGGTGCGCATTGCGAAATTTGGCCAGCGCCGGCAGCAATGCGTGGATCGAGCTTTCATTTACTCCCAGCGACAACTCCCCGCGCTTCAGACCCTCCAGCTCGGTGAGCCCCTTGGTGACCTCGTCGCGCAGGTTCAGCAACCGCTCGGCGTATTCCTTCAGCAGCGTCCCAGCATCGGTCAGCCGCACCGGCCGCGAACCGCGAACGAACAGCGGTTGGCCCAACGAATCCTCCAGCTTGCGTATGCCCAAGCTAATTGCCGGCTGTGTACGGTAGAGACGCTCCGCGGCCCGCGAGAAGCTACCCTCCTTCGCAACCATTAGAAATACCTGGAGTTCTCCCAGATCCACCGTCTGTCCCTCATTCGCAGTATAAGGCAGAATTATCAAAAGTAGAATAAAGATAAATTTGACTCGTAGCCAGCCCTTTGCGTTACTAGGGTAGGGGGACCGCATGGACGTCGTACGTATCTTCGACACAACGCTTCGCGACGGCGAGCAATCGCCCGGCTTTTCCATGAATACCGAGGAGAAGATTCGCCTGGCGCGTCAGCTTGCGGTTCTCGGCGTGGACGTCATCGAAGCCGGTTTCCCGATCGCCTCGCGCGGCGACCTCGAAGCCGTCCGCATGGTAGCCCGCGAAGTCCGTACCGTGCCCATCGCAGCCCTCGCCCGTGCAAAAAAAGATGACGTAACCGCGGCGATCGAGGCCCTCCAGCCCGCGGCCGCCTCCCGCCTGCACATTTTTCTCGCGACCTCTGACCTGCATCTCCAGGTAAAGCTCAACATGACCCGCGAGCAAGCGCTTGAAGCGATCGGTTCGATGATCCGCTACGGGCGCCAGCACGTCGCCGAAGTGGAGTTCTCCGCCGAAGACGCCGGGCGCACCGACATCGATTTCCTATGCCAGGTCTGCCGCGTCGCCGTCGACGCCGGAGCCACCACGCTGAATCTGCCTGACACGGTAGGTTACGCAGTGCCCGAGGAATACGGCGCCATGTTTCTGCGCGTCCGCGAATATCTCGGCGATCCCCAAGGCATCACCCTCAGCGCTCATTGCCACGACGACCTTGGCATGGCAGTAGCCAACTCGCTGGCCGCCGTGCGCGCAGGCGTGCGCCAGATCGAGTGCACCATCAATGGCATCGGCGAACGCGCAGGCAACGCCTCGCTCGAAGAAGTAGTCGTGGCCCTGGCCGTGCGCAAAGAAAGCTTCGGCGTCACCACTAATATCAATCTCGAGCAGCTATTCCCCACCAGCCGCATGCTCACCGAAATCACCGGAGCGCAAGTCGCTCCCAACAAAGCGGTGGTAGGCGCCAATGCCTTCGCTCACGAAGCCGGCATCCACCAGGACGGCATCATCAAGAATCCGCTGACCTACGAAATCATTTCGCCGCAAGCGGTAGGCGTACCCGCGCGTTCGCTGGTACTCGGCAAACACTCGGGACGCAACGCCCTGAAAATGAGTCTCCGCGACCTCGGTTACGAGCCCAGCAGCTCCGAGCTAGCCGAATGCTATCGCCGCGTCACCGCGCTTGCCGACAAATCCAAGCAGGTCCGCCAGCGCGATCTGGTCGCCATCGCGCATGAAGTGATGCGCCGCGGCAGCACCGCCGTCCCGAAAGAAGCGACCTCTGCGGCGTAGCCTAGCTCCCGGCTGCGAAGTGCGGTCAGACTCACGGGAGCGCGAATCCGCCGTCCAACAGCTAAGCGGCATGCTACGATTTTCTTGACCGGCAGTTTGTACTAGAGTTTTTTCCGGTGAAGGTTGTTTCCATGAAGAAAACGATCATCCTACTGCCAGGCGACGGAATCGGCCCGGAAGTCACGAAGGCCGCCGCGACGGTTCTGCGCGAGGCAGGCCACGAATTCCACCACCAATTTGAGTTCGAAGAGCACCCCATAGGCGGCGCAGCGATTGATGCCGCAGGCACACCACTTCCCAACACCACGCTGGACGCCTGCCGCAAAGCCGACGCTATCTTCCTCGGTGCAGTAGGCGGCCCAAAGTGGGACGCCCTCCCGGTAGGCAAGCGCCCGGAAAGCGGACTGCTCGCGCTGCGCCAGGGACTCGGCCTTTTCGTTAACGTGCGCCCGGTCAAGGTTCTCGAGCCGCTGCGCCTGATCTCGCCACTCAAGCCCGAGCGCCTTGGCGATCTCGACCTCGAAATCGTCCGAGAACTCGCCGGCGGAATGTACTTCGGTGAGCGCGGCACCACCCACGAGAAAGGCGTCGAGCGCGCCTTCGACACCGAATCCTATTCCACTCCAGAAATCGAGCGCGTAGCCAACTTCGCCTACGCCCGCGCCGAAAGCCGCTCCCGGCGCCTCTGCTCGGTGGACAAAGCCAATGTTCTTGCCAGCTCGCAACTCTGGCGCCGTACGGTAGTCTCTCTAAGCCGCAACTATCCCGACATTCGCCTTGAACACATGTATGTAGACAACGCCGCGATGCAGCTAACTCTTCGCCCGTTTCAATTCGACGTGATGCTCACTACGAATATGTTCGGCGACATCCTCAGCGACGCCGCGGCGGCCCTGGTCGGCTCGATCGGCCTGATCCCCTCCGCAAGTTTCGGCTCCAGCGCTCCGCTCTTCGAGCCCATCCACGGCTCCGCACCCTCGCTAGCAGGAACGGACTCCGCCAATCCCATCGGCTCGATCCTAAGCGCCACCATGATGCTTCGGGACGCCTTCGGTCTTAATCTCGAAGCCGAATGGGTTGAGCAATCGCTCCACCGCGTTCTCGGCGGCGGCTATCGCACCACCGACATCGCTGGACCCGGTGGTCGCACCGTCGGCGGCTCCGTCTTCACCGAAATGCTGCGCGAAGAAATGCAACGCACCCTCGAACACGCCGAGCGCTACGGCTGGGGCGTCTAGAATGGATCGGCCCCGTTGACTTTTCTCGGGTGAGCGTCAACCGGAGTTGTGACGCAACCTCCCGGACCGGTGTCATCCCGAAACCGCGGATTATGCGGGTGAGGGATCTGCTTTTTGCGGCCGTGTCATAACACCGAACCTCAAAGGCACCGAGTCAAAACGAAATCCCGGTCAACCAATGTCCATAAATCTCTGGTCCGAAGCCCAACACTCCCTCGACTACCTCCAACGGGCCGACTCCATCCCCCATCGCCGCGAAGGGGAAGCCGCCCTGCTCGAATTTCTGCCTGCCAAAGTCGAGCGCTTCCTCGACATCGGCAGCGGCGGCGGCCGCCTCCTGAACCTGGTGCGGTCAACGCATCCGGCCGCAAGCTGCGTCGCGCTGGATTTTTCGCCAGCTATGCTGGAAGAACTGCGCAAGCAGTTCGCCGCCGACGCAAACATCACGATCGTGGCCCACGACCTCTCCAACCCGCTCCCGGACCTCAACTCGTTCGACGCCGTAGTCTCCAGCTTCGCCATCCATCACGTAACGCACGAGCGGAAACGCACTCTTTACGCCGAAGTCTTCGCCAAACTAAATCCCGGCGGCGCCTTCCTGAACCTGGAGCACGTAGCTTCCCCCAGCGACAATCTTCACAGGCAATTCCTAGCCACCATGGATTTAACCCACGAAACCGAAGACCCCTCCAACAAACTCCTCGACCTGGAAATCCAACTAACCTGGCTCCGCCAAATCGGCTTCACCGACGTAGATTGTCACTGGAAATGGCGCGAACTAGCGCTGCTAGGCGGCGTCAAACCGGTTCGGCCCTCGGAATTCCAAGCGGATCGAACCTAGCTGCCGATTCTTACGATTTGACCGGGACGAATGGATTCGATGTGCGCGAGGCAAGCGGATACATGCGGCAAAAGATCGCTCAAACGGTTTGATTTCGGACGAAGAATGATAATTGCAATGTTGCGACCAGTTAGATCTTGCTGGTATTCGATACCTTGATCGACAGTCAGGAAAACATTAAATTTGGCCGCTTCCGCCGCATTAAGGAGCTCGCCATTCTTCCGTCCAGCCAACCCAGCATAACGGACTGTTTGGCAATCGTGGCCGTTCAGCAAGGTCCGGAATCGCTCATCGATACATTCATCGATCAGAATGCGCATTTAGGGACGCGCGAGCAAAAGCTGCTTAGCTTCTTCGAGCGCAGCGACCGCCAATTCACGAGAGACCGTAGGAAAGCCTTCTAAAAAGTCTTCAAGGGTCTCTCCGCCCTCAAGGTAGTCGAAAAGCGTTTGCGCAGGCACCCGCGTTCCACAAAACACGGGCGTTCCGCCAAGAATTTCCGGGTTTTTGACAATAATTCCCATCAACGGATTGTAGCACGCAAGGACTTCTAGCCGAGTCGGGGTGTACCCACTAAGCGGAGGATGCGCCCGGCATTTCGTAGCAGGGTCTTCTGACGCCACCGCTTTCCATTGATTGCAGCGAGATGTATGCTCCCATGTCTTGTTTAACCAGTCTGGTTCCAAGGGGATGTCTTGATGCGTAGATTTCTTCTCGCACTTATTTTGTTGGCTGCACTCTCGCCGTTCGCGAACGCCGCGCCCGGCGCCGTCCGCTGCGGCCAACTCCTCGACGTGCGCACCGGAAAACTCCTCAAAGATCAAGTCATCGTCTTCGACGCCGAAGGCACCATCACCGCCGTTGGTCCTGCCGGCTCCCCGCTTTCCACGGGAGGAGCGACCACCGTTGATCTTCCATCGGCCACCTGCCTTCCCGGCCTGATCGACGTTCACACACACCTGACCGGCGATCCCATGAGCAGTGGCTACGCGGGCCTGGGCATCTCGGTGCCACGCGAAGCCATCATTGGTGCCAAGAATGCCCGACTCACCGTGCGCGCCGGATTCACCACCGTCCGCAATGTTGGCGCCAGCAACTACACCGACGTCGCCCTGCGCGACGGCATCAACGCCGGCGACGTCGAAGGTCCACGCATGTTCGTCTCCGGTCCGCCGCTCGGCATTACTGGCGGCCATTGCGACAACAATCTTCTCCCCTTTGAATTTCACTTCAAGGATAGCGGCGTCGCTGACGGCCCGTGGCCCGCGCGCGCCAAAGTCCGCGAAACGATCAAGTACGGCGCCGACCTCATCAAGATCTGCGCCTCCGGCGGCGTCCTCAGCAAAGGCGATCAACCCGGCACGCCTCAATACACACTCGAGGAAATGACCGCCATTGCCGAAGAGGCTCACAAACTCGGCCGCAAAGTCGCCGCGCACGCTCACGGCACGCAATCGATCAAGGACGCCATCCGCGCCGGCATCGATTCCATCGAACACAGCAGCCTGATCGACGATGAAGGCATCGCTCTCGCGAAACAGCACGGCACCTACCTGGTCTTCGACATCTACAACGACGATTTCATCCTCCAGGAAGGCGCGAAGGCGGGCATGCTCCCCGAATCGATCGAAAAGGAAAAGAAGATCGGTCGTCTCCAACGCGAGAATTTCCGCCACGCCTGGCAGTCCGGAGTCACCAAGATGGCCTTCGGCACCGACGCCGGCGTGTATCCCCACGGTGACAACGCGAAGCAATTCGCAAAAATGGTGGAGTGGGGCATGAAGCCCATCGACGCAATCCAAGCCGCCACACTCAAGGCCGCCGACCTCATCGGCCAACCCGACAAAATCGGCACCATCGAAACAGGCCACTACGCCGACATCATCGCGGTCTCCGGCGATCCCACTTCCGATGTCCGCGTCCTGGAATCCGTTAAATTCGTAATGAAGGGCGGCGCCGTCGTTCGCAACGACTTCGCCGCCAAGTAATCAGCAGCGCTGTCCAGGGAAGGGAACTGACCGGCGCGCCCGTGCTCCGCATCACACCTGGAGCGGAATGAGTCCGCAACGTGGAATCAGAACATGCTGGCCCTATTGTTGATCGATCATCGCGTGGCGTTCCTGGCGCTGGCGACACTCCTCCTAGCCGCGGCCATTCCGCTAGCTATCGCTTGGGCTCGCCTGCTTCCCGAAGAGCCTCCGCCATTTCCCATCGAACCCGGCTCATTTCCCAACATCGAGCAGGAGCGGCGGCCAGAACCCTCCGCCACGCCAAGAGGCGACCTGGTTCTTTCCGTCGCCATACTCATCTGTCTAACTCTTGCCTACGCCGTCCGCTTCCCGGGCTTCCCAAAAGCCGCACTGATGCACTGGCTCGACGGCGTGGTTCCCGGCTCGACGGAATATTGGCTTATCGTCTCCGCTCGCATTTTCCTACTCGTCGCCGCAGGAGCGGCAATAGTCTACGCGATTCGACGCCCCGGCCCTCTCCGCGTTCCGTTAGCTTCGGCCGCGGCCTTGGTCTTGATCCTCTGGTTCGTGGCCCCGCTCCTTGGTGTAGCCTTTCTGTCCACGCCCTAGCCGAACAAAACGGAACGGGCGGCCGCCGAAGCCACCGCCCGTCACATCATTTATTCCGTTCTTACTTCCTTGTCGAGCCTCAGTGTCTCTGTGTGGATCTTATCTCCTAGGCGGTCGCTGTTTTAACCTGCCCAAGCGCCGCAGCCACTTCCTTCAAATCCGGCACGACCGGAATATCGTAGTTCTTGAACCACGCCACGTTCCCGGCCTTGTTCACGATGGCAATCGCTCGCCCGGTGATCCCCTTATCGGCCAGGTACACACCATACTTGTCGCTCGCCGCGCCCTTAGGATGGAAATCCGCCAGCAGCGAATACTTGATCCCCATCTTGTCCGCGTAAGCCTTGTGCGACCACACGCTATCCACGCTAACGCCCAGAATTTCCGCGTCCAGGGTTTCGAACGATTTCATCTCATTCACAAAGCAAACATGCTCGTTGGTGCAAGTCGGGCTCCAATCCAGCGGATACCACACAATCACAACATTTTTCTTCCCCGCGAAATCCGACAGCTTCACATCCTTCTTATCCTGATTCTGCAAAGTAAAATCCGGCGCCTTCTGTCCCACGGAAATGCTCATGCTTTTTCCTCCCGTCGATCTAAAGTTTCTCCATGCATCTTACCGAATCCGCCCGCCTCCAACCAAACACACATTCTGGGCAGGAGAAGGCCTTCGAGTTGCCGTTGGGCTGTAGTGGCCGATCTTTAGATCGGTAAGCCGTTGAAAGCAAACAAAGCGAACCTCACCTCCGGCGGGCAGGTAGCTTGTAGGAGCGCAGCACTGCTGCGCCCCCACGGGAATCAACACAAGTCGACGTCTGTGTACTCTTTGCTGAAACTCGTTTCCGCGGAGCCAGCGCGGGAGTAGACTTGTACCGGGAGCCGCCCATGGCCGCCGAACCGCGTCGCGCACCCAATGATGTCCTTGCAGCAACTGTCGCCAGCTACCGCACCCTGGCTGGCGAATTCGGCAAGCCTGTGGCGCTCTCGGCCTTCGCCCTAAATACCGCCGAAACCGAGCGCGTTTTTTCGAGCTACGACGAGGACTACCACATCAGTCGCTTTTTCCACTTCTCCGAATCCGGCGGCGAGCAATTCTCCATCAACGGCATCCCGGCGACCCACGTCTCGATCGACGCCGAAATCGAAACTATTCTCTAAGTAGCACAGACACTCCTGTCTGTGCCCGCCGATCGTTACGACTACCTAAGCGTCTGAGCCGATTCTCAACAGGAAACCGTCTGCGGCGACGTTGCCGCTGGCATCCCGAACCGTTTCCGCTTCAATTCCGTATATCCTGAGCCCGTCGCGAAGGGCCTCCGCGGCGGGAGGCAAGCGGTGATCCTGGCTCACGATAAGCGCCAGCCCGGCAGCCTGCCCGGCGAATGGCCCCGCGGGTTCCACATCGTTCACCGTCCACCCAACGGCCTTGAAGATGGTTAGGAAATCCTGTGCATAGGCGAGCGCATCGCTGGCAGAAGCAAAATACTGGACTGCAACCCGCTGTTCGGGAAACGCCAGCAGCACCTGAATCAGCACGGCCTTCTGATGCATCGAGAGTTTCCGCGTGGTCATGCCATCCGAGTGGTTAGCGGCGAGTCACGCCGGCCGCGCTCTCCAAGCGGCCAGACAGCTTCTCATGCTCGTCGCGGAGTTCGCGCGGGAGACGGTCGCCAAACTTCTGAAAAAATTCCTTGCTATCGACCAACTCCTGCTCCCAATCCTCCGGATCTACCCGGAGCAACTCGTCCACCGCGTCCGCCGAAATGTTCAGCCCATCCAAAGTGAGCGCATTCCGCGCCGGGACGTACCCAATCGGTGTCTCTCGCGTACCGCCGCGTCCTTCGACGCGCTCCAAAATCCACTTCAATACGCGCACGTTGTCCCCAAAACCTGGCCACAAGAATTTTCCGTCCGCCCTTTTGCGGAACCAGTTCACATGAAAAATCTTCGGTGGATGCGGAATCCGCTTCCCCATCTCCAGCCAATGGCGGAAATAATCGGCCATGTTGTATCCACAGAACGGCAGCATGGCCATCGGATCGCGTCGCACGATGCCCACATTTCCGGTCGCGGCCGCGGTCGTCTCGCTGGCCATGGTCGCGCCCACGAATACTCCGTGCTGCCAATCAAAAGCCTCGCAGACCAGCGGCGCAACCCGCGCCCGCCGTCCGCCAAAAATAAAAGCTGAGATCGGCACGCCCTCGGGGGCCTCCCACTTCGGTGAAATGCTGGGAGACTGGTGCGCCGGCACGGTATACCGAGCGTTCGGATGCGCCGCCGGGCCTTTCGAGGAGTCCCACAGCTCGTTCTTCCAGTTGATCAATCCACTGGGCGGCGGACCATCAATCCCCTCCCACCACGGCTCGCGCTCCGCGGTCATCGCCACGTTGGTGAAAATCGTGTTCCGGTGCAGCGCCTCCATGACGTTCCGGTTGGTTTTCATCGACGTGCCTGGCGCCACGCCAAAGAATCCCGCCTCCGGATTAATCGCGTGCAAATAGCCGTCGTCGCCGATCTTCATCCAGGCGATGTCATCGCCCACGGTCCACACGCGGTAGCCCTGACTCTCGAGCGCCGACACCATCATCGCCAAATTCGTCTTCCCGCACGCGCTCGGGAACGCTGCTCCCATGTACGTCACTTTGCCGTCCGGCGCCTCCAGCCCCAGGATCAGCATGTGCTCCGCCATCCAACCCTGTTCCCGTGCCATCACGCTCGCGATGCGCAGCGCGAAGCACTTTTTCCCCAGAAGCGCATTCCCGCCGTAGCCCGAACCCACGCTCCAGATCAATCGCTCGTCCGGGAAGTGCGCAATGTATCGGCGCGTGGGATCCAAGTCCCCGAGCGAATGCAAGCCCGGCACAAAATCCCGCGAAGTCCCGATCCGCTCCGTGGCCACTTTTCCCATACGCGCCATGATGCGCATGTTCGCCACCACGTACGGGCTGTCCGTTACCTCGACCCCAGCCTTGCTGATCGGTGAATCTACCGGACCCATGATGTACGGCACCACGTACATGGTACGCCCGCGCATGGCCCCATCCAGCAACGCTCCTACCTTGAACTTGGCCGCGTCCGGATCCATCCAGTTATTCGTGGGGCCGACATCGTCTTTATTCGGCGTGCAAATGAAAGTTAAATGTTCGGTGCGGGCTACGTCGTTGGGACTACTGCGGTGCAGATAACAATTGGGATAAGTCTTTTCGTTCAGCGCGTTCGAATCCGAATCCCGCAACATCTCCGCGACGATCTGCTGGTTCTCCGCTTCGGACCCGTCGCAATACACCACGCGATCAGGTTTGGTGAGCCGCGCCGATTCCTCAACCCACATTTCCAGTGGCGTTGCCAATAGCTCCTCTTTTTCCAAACCTCAAACGCGGACTCGTTGCCCGGAGCCCGTTGCCTAGAGGTCGAACCGCAGGTTTCTGGCGGGGAACGTCCCTACCCGAGACGTCCAAGCATAAAGTTTATGTTACCCGTCCTCACCGGCGCAAGATGGCGGCTACGGGTAGGCTCGTTAATGGCCTCGGCGCCTGGCGTCTTAGCCCAATTCTCATGTTCGCTGGCGTACCTCCGAAGACTCGTGTACATTTCGCTCTTCGCCTCCAATTCGCCTTGTCACACCTCGTTTTGCCGACTAACCTTGATGAAATCTTTACACTAGCAGCTACGTATACCCGACAAGGAGCGGCCATGGCTACCTCGGTCTGGAAGGGCTATCTCACCTTCGGCTTGATCTCCATCCCGATCCGTCTTTTCTCCGCGGCCCGCACGGAGCGCATCAGCCTCAACCAGCTCCACAACGTCTGCAAGACGCGCATCCGCATGCCGCTCTACTGCCCCCATTGCGAGCGCCAGGTTCCGCGCAACGAGATCGTCAAGGGCTACGAGTACGAAAAGGACCAATACGTCCTCTTCAACGAGGACGAGCTGGACAAAATCGAGCCGCAGTCCGCGCGCTCCATGGAAATTTTGGAGTTCGTTAAGGTCGATGAAATCGACCCGCTCTATTACGACGCCTCCTACTACGTCACGCCCGAGGACGAAGGAAAGAAAGCCTACCAGCTCCTTCTCAAAGCCATGGAAGAATCCGGCTACGCCGCCATCGCCAAGCTGACGATGCACCAGCGGGAACACATCGTGGTGGTTCGCCCGCGTGCCAATGGGATGACCCTGCACACGATGTTCTATACCAACGAGATCCGCGAGGTCGCCGAATATGGCCAGACCGACGCCTCCGCCGACCCCAAGCCAGCCGAGAAGAAACTAGCCGAGCAACTGATCGAAAGCCTGGCGGCAACATTCGAACCCGAAAAATACAAAGATCAATACAACGAAAGCATGCGCGCCATGATCGACGCCAAGCAGCAAGGCCAGGAGATCGCGGCCGTCCAGCATCCCAAGCTCGCGCCAGTCATCGACCTGATGGAAGCGCTGAAAAAGAGCATCGCCGAAAAGCAACCCACCACGTCCGGCGGAAAGAAACCCCCAGTTCGCGCCGTGCCCGCCGCCGCCCAAGCCCAAGCACCGGTGCAAAAGCGCGCCAAGCGTTCCACCGGCGGCTAGTCCGCCGTAACCTTTGCATCCACACTCTTCGCCGTGGTACATCTAGCGCAGGGCGCAGTCCGCGGAGCCCTGCGGGTTTTTCCCAGGAGACCACGCAAGCCGTCAGCGGCCTCTCTCCCAATCCGAGCGTTCCTCCACCCGCTCGTGAGAAATGCGAGCAAGTTTCTCCCGATGGGCGCCACCGAACGATTCACACGCCGCGAGTTCCAGCGCATCCTGGACGTAACTGACAAACAACTCGCCTATTGGGAAAAACTGGGCTTGGTTTCCCCCCGCAAAAACGGCTCCGACAAATTCTACGATTTCCGCGACCTGATCAGCCTACGCACCGCCAAGCAACTCATCGAAAACGGTGTCTCCGCCAACCGCCTCCGCCGCTCCCTGGTCGCCCTGAACCAGAAGCTCTCCGAGGTGAAAGCGCCGCTAACCGAACTGCGCATCCTCTCCAACGGCCGCGACGTCATTGTCGAGCACCGCGGCGCGCAACTCGAGCCAATCTCCGGCCAATTCGTCCTGAATTTCGACACCCGCGAACTCCGCGAGAAGCTCCGCTTCATGCCCGAGCGCAGCCCCGAGGACTGGTATGCCCTGGCTCTGCAGTACGAAGCCGACCCCGAATCCCACGCCCAAGCCATCGACGCATATCGCCACGTCCTGGCCGCCAGCCCCACGCACGTCGACGCCCTTATCAACCTGGGCATGCTTTCCTACGAACAGGGCGACCTCGAAAACGCTTCAGCCTGCTTCCTCCGGGCTGTAAAGGTCGAGCCCGACAACGCCGTAGGGCACTTCAACCTGGGCAGCGTACTCGACGAACTAGCCCAACTGGAACCGGCCCGTCAACACCTCCGCATCGCCGTCCGCTTGGACCCCCGCTACGCTGACGCCCACTACAACCTGGCCTTCGTCTGCGACAAACTAGGCAGCACCATCGAAGCGCGCCAGCACTGGCAGTTATACATCCACCTGGACCCCTCCTCCCCTTGGTGCGCCTACGCCCGCCAGCGCCTGGCCATGCCGCTCCCCTGAGCCGAAACCTCTAAGTGGCACAGCCATTCCTGGCTGTGTCTTCCCTTTGCTACCAGCAGTGGGCAGTAGGTTAAAATATTTGTATCTATATATAATCATATAGTATACTCAACATGTTGTTTTCTTGTTCTTCTTCAGCACACTCTATGACCTTCTACCGCCGCAACCTCCTGCACTGGCAACCAGAAGGTGCCTCCATCTTTCTGACTTGGAGACTCTTTGGGTCTTTGCCAACTCCACAGGACACAGCCAGGAATGGCTGTGCCACGGAACACTCCCCAGGCAAGAGATTTTCATGAGGCTCAACCACGTCCATCTGCTCATCACCCCACATCTCCCCATAGCCCGCATCATGAATGGGATCAAGGGAGCGTTTGCCCGCCAAGCCAACGCCTTTTTGGGACATAAGGGACAACTATTCTGGCAGGATGAATCCTTCGACCACTGGGTGCGCAACTCCAATGAATTCAGAAAAATCCAAACGTATATCGAATACAACCGGTCTTCGCTGGCTTCGTCTCGGAACCGACGGACTGGCGTTGGTCCTCAGCTGGCGCCCCGCCTGCAGGCTCGGTTACGGAAGGTGGCACAGCCATTCCGGGCTGTGGTCCGACCGCCTGATTTGATTTCGTACCGCAAATCGGCGGCAAAGCTCCGGTGAATCCCCTATGGACAGGTATGCCCCGGTGGTGTTGAAATGATCCCTGCGCAGAAGTGCTTTTGTCGTCCCCGGGTCACTACCGCGCCAGCGTTCGCGACTGCTCTCTCAGCCAGCTTGCTGAGATCCCCGCAGACAGCCGCGCTACGCGCGATCCCTTACAAGCTGCATTGGACAACTTTGAGTACCTCTCCCAGCTTGGGCGCCAGGGTGTCCTTTCGGATTGGGCCGCTGCCGTGCGGTCCGACACCGAGCGAGAACTATTTCGCCTTCCGCGAAAATCCCTTCAGCCTTACACCGAATCCCCGGTTTCTGCATCGCACACGGCACGCGCATGAAACGCTGGGCCGGCTTACGCGAGGCATTCTCGACCGTAAAGGCTTGATCTTGCTGTCCGGCGGCGTTGGCACCGGCAAGACAACCTTGCTCTACACGGCGCTTCACTTGATGAGCGTGAGTCCCGCGGTTCAGAACAAGATTGGCACCGCGGTGATTGTGCATCCCACCCTGACGCGCGACGAGTTTTTGGAGGCGGTGCTCGACGAGTTCGAGGTGCCCTGCGATTCCCCACACAGACAACGGCGGCTGGAAGCGCTGCTGAGGATGTTGTTGGAGGTACGGCGCAAGAATGGCGTCGCCGTACTGGTGATCGACGAAGCACAGATGCTGACGATCGATCTGCTGGACGAAATTCACTCACTGCTAAGTCTGCAAAGCTCGAGCGAAAAATTGCTCCAGATCGTTCTATGCGGGCAGCCGGAGCTCGAAGCCAAGCTCGATGGCATGACGGGGGGGCACGGAGAATCGTTCGTGGCCGTTCACTGCAAGACCGCCCCCTTATGTTTGAAGGACACCCACGACTACGTGCAACATCGGCTGCGCATTGCCGGAGCACGGACCGATGCGCTGTTCATGCCGGATGCCGTGAACGCAGTCCACGTGCATACCAACGGGATTCCCCGGCTGATCAATCTTTTGTGCGCGCAGGCTTTGGCGGTGGCCGCCGGCTACCAGGCGGAGCGCGTTTTCCCGTACATGGTCGACGAAGCAGCCGCAAAAATTTGCTCTGGCTCGCCGACACCACCACCCCCGCCGGATTCACCGGGGGCACCGGCAGGTATCGCGTCGCCGATGGTGCTGATCAACCCTCCCGCGACGGCATTGCTGTCGCGGTCACTGACGACCTTATACGCGGTACCCTCAGCTTGCGACCCAGCGCCGCCAGAGGCAGCGCTCCCGCCTTCAGCGCCGCCAACGTCCGAGCAGGCACAGGCTGTGGATCCTGGGCCGGCAGATGGGATTTCCTCAGACGCCGGAGCGATGGTTGCGAACCGCTTGAATGCGAGCGCCATGGATGCAAGAGCGATGGATGCAAGCTCCAAACATCCCCATTCAACGCGTCCGAACCCAATGCCTCTGGTCAGCGCGCATCACTACGAAGTTGGGCGGGAACGTTCGCCTCAAGCGGTGCAAGCTGCGCGCAGGAAAAGGCGCGCAATGCGGCATCGCGCTAAATTTGCAAAGGCCGCAAAACGAGCGCAGGCGGGCGGTCGGCGCGTCGTGAAATGCGATTTTACTCAGAATGCGGGTCGGAGCGTGGCCGAATATTGCAGACCGGGCGCTCGCCCGTCGCCATTTCGTCGCGGAAAGCACCGTGGGTCGCAGCATCGTCCGGCTGGTCTTCGAGGTTTCCGGCAAGTTTTGACAGCCTGGATAGCCGGGATCGTGGCGTCGGTGAGGGCTGGGAACCAGTGGCTGAATCGCTGGTGCTCGGAGCATTTCACCAGCAAAAGTTGCGGGATGCCGCTTTTTCAACTGGGACTGGCTGGAACGCTGTTTTTGGCGCTGGCGGAGACGCTCGCGGCGGGATTTCCCCACAAGCGTGTTGCGCATGTCGCGTTCGGGTTTCTTGGGATGCTGTTCATCGATATCTCTCTGGGACTGGGAACCTACCTCCTACTGATCGAACGCAGGCTTCTGCGGCGGCTCGGCTGAGGAATCGTGCCGCCGAGTTCTGTCTTTTGAACCTCACAACCCGTTTTCGTCAGGGCACGGCTTCAGTCGTGCCGTAACGGAAGCTGAATCAACAAGGCTTTTAGCCGCTGAGGGCTTCTTCTCTCAGTTCTCACACACACTCTACAGGGGTTAGGCATTTATTTCGCCGCGCTTCGCAAGATCGCGGATGCGGTCCGCCGCGCGAAACGCGAGCGCTTCGATGGTCATGGTGGGCTGGCCACGCCCAGACGTCACCAGGCTGCTGCCGTCGCATAGAAAAAGATTTTTCACGTCGTGCGTGCGATGGTCGGCGTCAATCACCGAAGTCTTGGGATCATTGCCCATGCGACAGGTCCCGAGCAGATGCACCGCGAATTGCTGCTCCTGCGCCGGGAAGTTCCATTTTTGTTTGGCACCCGCAGCTTCCAGAAGCTCCAGAGCGCGCGCGTTTAGCCAGTTCGAAAGCTTGATATCGTCCGGATGATCTTTGTAGGTCATGCGTAGAGCTGGAAGTCCCCACGCATCTTTCAGATCGGGATCGAGGGAAAAGCTGTTCGTCTCCAGCGGCAGTGAAGTGCCGTGCCCAAAGACTTCCATGGTTCGCGTGAAGTTATGTGCTAGCGTGGCCTTGAAATCCTTGCCCCACCGCGGTGTGCCCGGTGGTAGAGCGCCCATCGCGAAACTTATCGGAGTAAGATCAAAGCGCGCATCGACCCCCCCGCCGCCGTAGAAGCCGACCTTTTGCGCGTCGAGTTCGTAAAAATCGTGGAAGATTCGGCTGACCGCGAAACCCTTGTAGTCGTTAAGTGGCTCGTCGAAAACTCCCATCGATACGCCGCCGCTGTTCAGCATCAGATACTTTCCTACCAGTCCGCTGGAGTTCGCCAGGCCGTTGGGAAATTGCTTGTTGGCCGAAAGCAGAAGCAAACGCGGAGTTTCCGCGCCGTTCGCGCAGACCACGACAGTCTTCGCCTTTTGCAGATGCACCTTGCGCTGTTCGTCAAAGTAGACCGCGCCAGTAGCCTTGCCGTTCGCGTCGAGCTCGATGCGATGCACGTAGGAATTCGGCCGGATTTCGCAGCGCCCGGTTTTCTCGGCCATCCGGATCGCTGCGGCCAGCGAACTCGATTTCGCGCCCACTTCGCAGCCAAATGCGAGACAGAATCCGCAATTGACGCAGGCGCTGCGTCCTGGGCGCGCCTCCGACAAAATCGCCATCGGAGCAGGGAACGCGTGCCAACCCAACTTGCGCGCGGCCTGTTCGAAAATCACGCCGGAGCCCTTTACCGGTAGCGGCGGCATGGGATAGGACTTGGAGCGCGGCGGATCGAAGGGGCTCGCGCCGGCGAGACCCGACACGCCGATTTCCCATTCGACTTTCGTGTAATACGGCTCCAGATCAGCGTACGTGATAGGCCAGTCGGTAAAGCCGGTACCCGCGATCGGGCCGATTTTGCTGCGCTCGACGAAATCGATTTCGTGGAAACGCCAGAAATTTGCGGTGAAATGGACGCTGGTCCCGCCGACCAACCGGCCATAGACCAGCGCTCGTTGCGGCTTGGCTTTTTCGTCGGGAGTCTTGCGGAAGGTGTTAGGCTGCAGCTTGGGGTGATTGGTCAGCAGATCTTCGTTCAATACTTTTACTTCGTTGTGCGTGAAGTCCGCTTCCGTGAGATAAGGCCCCTGCTCGAGAACCACGACGCGAAATCCGTTTTCGGACAATTCCTTGGCGATGATGCCGCCGGCGGCGCCGGAACCCACAACGACGAAATCAACTTCGTCCGACGTTTTGTACTTCGGTTGATCGGGCATCATGACTTGGATTTGTCCGTGGCGGTGGAAGACGGCTGCCAGCCGGGGTAGTTCTGGTCGTAGTAGCCGAACGGTGGCTGGAACATATGCTCGCGCTCTCTCCCGATGACCTTCCAGCCGACACCGTTGGGGTCACCGCCGGCATCCGGATCGAGTAGAAACGCGACAATCGTATGGGTACGAACCGTCTCGAAGAAAGTCTTGGCCGCGGGGCGCGGGCGGTTGGGGCGGCGAATCGACTTCGCTTCGACCTGTTCGTCGAACGAGTGCAGGATTTCTTCCTGCTGCTCTGGCGTGGCGGCAGAGAATTTGTCGACCGCGGGGAAAATTTCGTGAGTGCGCTCCTGCATTTCCGGGAGGCCTTCGCGATAGCTTTTCTGATCGTCGATCGCGAATGTCGTTAAGGCACGATCGATGAAATAGACGGTGCCGGCTTCTCGCGCGCCGGGGGTCTCGTCCGTGGGGATGATGCGCGCCGTGATGGCGTCGATTTCCTTGGCTTCGTCGGTGGTGAAAAATTCAAGCTTGGGAGCGGCGGGCGATTGCCCGGCCTTTCGAGCGTGGCTGGCGGCGGAGAGCAGTGCGGGCCAATGGGCGGAGACCCAGACAGCGGTGAGGCTACTACACGAACGCAACAAAAAATCACGACGGCCGAGATCGGTATTCATAAATGAAGAGACGCGAGGCTGTTGGGAATGTAAGCTGCGACCCAATTCGCGTCAAGGGAAAACGGCGAATCGAGGATATTCAAAACTCGCATGATGGACGCGCCAAAATGGCTGGTTTGCGATGCACAGCGCGGGTAGTGTACGATTTCGCGAATCTAAAAGGCGAAATTCGCTCGCGAAATGCGAGAGTCTGGTGAGAGGCACCGGATTTTCTTGAGGTAAATGACGCAGGCATGGCTACGCTCACTGGCGGAATCGGTAAGGGAAGCAAGTGGCTGCTCGACAAAATTGTCGGCTCGCTGGCGGCAACGGGCGTGAATCCCAACTTCCTGACCTTTCTGGGCCTGGTGGTTAACTTTATCGCCGCGGCGACCTTTGCCGTGGGCCATTTTTTTACCGGCGCGCTGATTATTTTTTTTGCGGGCTTCCTGGACATGCTGGATGGACAAGTGGCGCGGCGCCAAAACCGCGTGACCGCATTCGGCGCATTCTACGATTCCACTCTGGATCGCTACGCAGACATGGCCTTGTACATGGGTCTGTTGGTTTTTTACTCCGTCAGCGGCCGCACTCCATACGTCGTGCTCGCGGCAGTGGCGACGGCGGGTTCCGTGATGGTCAGCTACGCCCGCGCCCGCGCGGAATCGCTGATTCCACTGTGCAAAGTAGGATTCATGGAGCGGCCAGAGCGCCTGGTGCTGCTGATCATCGGTGGCATTTTCAACCGCATGGCGCCAGTGTTATGGGTGATCGCAGTAGTTTCAACGATCACAGTGATTCACCGCATCGTTTACACGTGGCAGGAAACGCGCGCTGGACGCACTCTTCCCGGCATTCGCCTTTCACTCTAATCAGGCTCACTCCTCTCCCTTTAGACGAGCTTCAAGCGGTGCGGACATGATTGCCCTGATCTTTTCCCGCAATGCGGGAACGTGTTCTTTCGATAGGCCCTTGGTCTCGATGGTGTCGTGCAGGACGACCGTGACCTTGGCGGGCCAAAGCATCCAGTGGCCAGTGCGGTGATGCTGGAAGGAACCCACCAGGCTAACGGGAACGATGGGGACGCCGAGTTGCTGCGCGACGCGGAAGCCTCCGTCCTGGAAGGGACTCAAGTGCCCGTTACGCGTGCGCATCGCTTCGGGAAATATGATCAGGCTGGTGCCGCCATCGATGGCGTCCTGCGTCAACCGCCACATGCGTTTCAGATCGGACGAACGGCGCACGTCGGGAACGGGCACGTTGCCGAAGCGCTTCATCAGCCAGCCGTACGCGGGAATTTTGAAATGGGATTCCAGCTCCCATCCGCGCACGTATTGCGGGATGGCGCAGTAGAGCATGAAGGGATCGAAGAGATTGACGTGATTGACCATGAAGAAGCACGTGCGCTGAGGGTCGAAATTCGGCGACCGCTGGACTTCGACTCGAACACCAGAAAGAAATGCAATACGCCGGCAGAAAGCGCGTTGCAGCCAATCGTGTTTG
>Ga0210401_10002896_pt1 | contig 18653 bp, 13 predicted proteins | sample IncBWH32MmetaG_FD_150866 | JGI IMG/M metagenome (GOLD analysis project Ga0210401, IMG submission 150866) | Forest soil microbial communities from Barre Woods Harvard Forest LTER site, Petersham, Massachusetts, United States - Inc-BW-H-32-M | ecosystem: Environmental > Terrestrial > Soil >... | reverse complement strand
CAGGATTCGCCGTGTTCATTCACAATCGGGATTTTGACGACGATGTTCCGGGCCCAGGTCGCGAACGTACGCGCCTGTTCGATCATGACCTCGCAATCGTTGGAGGTCACTTCGACGCTCAACGGCCTCTCACCCAGAAGGGCCGCAAGCCTGCGCGCGCATTCCTCCAGGTCGGTCGCACCATCTTTGAACATGATGCTGGGGTTCGTGGTGACTCCGTCGACGATGCCCTGATCGAGCCAATGCTCGATTTGCTTCTGATCTGCAGAATCAACGAACACTCGCATGCTTCCTCCTATTTTCTGGACAACTTCGGGAACTCAATTCGCTACGACAGCCTTCTTGGACGCTTCCGCGCCTGGCCGAACTTCGTCTTCATAACGGCTGAAAAGCAGTTCGTATTCCCGCAGTATCTTGTCTTTGGTGAAATGCTCTAGAACGTATGCTCTGCCGTTCGATCCCAGTTTCTCCCGAAGTGCGCCGTCTGCCCGAAGCGACAGCGCCGCTTCCACTAGCGCCATCGGATCCTCAGAATGAATGATTCGCCCGCATTTCGCACGCTCAACGTAACGGGCTGTTTCGCTTTTGTTACTTACCGCTGCGAGCACTGGCCGCCCGGCAGCCATGTAGGTCAAAAGCTTGGACGGGATGACCGACTCGACGACGGCAGCCTTCTGATGAAGAAGAAGCAGATCGGCGGCAGAATACATTTCCGCCAGACTATCTTCCGGTTGCAGCGGCAAGAGTCTGATATTTCCTAGTTGGCGCTGTCGGATGGCTTCCTCGAGTGCGCCCCACTCTTCCCCTTGCCCCACCAAGAGCCACACCACATCTTCCCGATCCTTGGACAGCTCCGCCGCCCGAATTACGTTCATCAGGTCCTGTTTCTTTCCCATGTTTCCGGTATGCATGATCAGAAATTGGTGTCCCGTGATTTCGTTTGCCCGACGGAACTTTGTCGCTGCCGCGATGGGATACACCTTCTCGGTGTCGCCCCAAAGCGGAATCAATTTGAGGCGATCAGGCGCAATCCCTCGTTCCGTCAGCTTCTCCACAAACCCATCACAGATACAAACAACTCGGTCCGCCTGCCGATACCCAAACCCCTCGACCGCTCGGGCCATTCGAACGGCTAATCCGTCCTTGAGGATTCCCGTGGCCATGGCGGCGTCGGAGGCTAGGTCCGTAAGTATGATGACGTAGGGCTTCCGATGGATTTTTGAAAGCAGATAGGCAGCGAGGGCCACAGTGGGAGGCGGACAAACGCAGCAAATGACGTCGAATCCGCCGCTGAACAGCCCTGACAGCAACACGCTTAACGTAAAGGTCAGGTCGTGGGCCAGTCGCTGGAGCAACCCACTCGGACGCTTTGGTACAAAGTGCCACGTTCGGCGAACCCTGACGTCGTTGATATGCTCTGTTTGGGAGAGCCGCCCCCTGTAGCCATCCCACACCCGCCATGCCGGGTAATAAGGAAACGCTACGACTGCTGTAACTTCGTGCCCCTGCTTGGCGAAACGCTCGCACAAACCAGTGGCAAAAGGGGCCATCCCGTTCTTTTCCGGCGTGTAATTTGTGCACAGGAACCGCACCCGCATTTAGTCCCCCAATTAACAGTTCATAGTGAAGCGAACCAGTGCCACCACGCCATCGTACTCACGGACAACCCTCGTTTAGGCTAGACAAGACCCGCCGATATTCGAGCCGGGCCGGGCGCTACTTCACGCTCTTCGAGAAAGTGTCGGTAGGTTATGGCAAGGCCTTCTCGCAGGGAAATATGTGGTTTCCATCCCAACGCAGCTAACCGAGAAATATCCATGAGCTTACGAGGCGTGCCATCGGGTTTCGATGGGTCAAAAATAATCTCTCCTCGAAAGCCAACGACGCTCGCGATGATTTCGGACAACTCCCGGATGGTCAGGTCCTCGCCGCAGCCCACGTTGATCACGGCGTGCGTCAACTTGTCCGCTAGAATGGCATCTGCTTCATTGTCCCTCAGATTCATCAGAAAAATACAAGCGTCAGCTGCATCGTCGCCATATAGAAATTCTCGCCGTGGCGTTCCCGTTCCCCATAGAACGACCTTGCCGGCGCCGGTTACCTTGGCCTCATGAAATTTCCGAATCATCGCGGGAATCACATGCGAGCTTTGCAGGTCATAGCGATCGCCTTCGCCATACAGATTTGTAGGCATCGCAGCGATAAAGCGTGTGCCGTATTGCTGGTTGTACGACCAGCACATTTCGATCCCCGCGATTTTTGCCACCGCATAGGCTCGATTCGTTTCTTCCAGCGGACCGGTCAGCAGGTATTCTTCCTTGATGGGTTGCGGCGCGAATTTCGGATAGATGCAACTTGAGCCCAGGAAGAGCAGCCGATTCACTCCGGCGCGGTAGGCTTCATGGATTACGCTGGTTTGAATCCGGATATTCTGACCAAAAAAGTCAGCTGGGTACGTATCGTTCGCCAGGATGCCGCCGACTTTTGCCGCCGCGAGAAAAACATACCCGGGGCGCTCTGCTGTAAAAAAATGCCGAACCTCGCGCTGATCCGTCAAGTCGAGCTGCTGATGCGAACGCAGCAGTAAGCTCGAATATCCCAGCGCTTTTAATCGTCGCACAATGGCCGAACCAACCAGGCCGCTGTGACCCGCGACGTAAATTTTAGAGGTTTGTTCCACGGTTTAGTCGAATTGGCTATGAACTCGGTATCCAGAGTTATGCACGAGCAGGTCTTTTTTAGCAGATTCCAGATCTGCGGCCACCATTTCGGCGACGAGTTCGCGAAATGTCGTCTTGGCTTTCCATCCAAGCTTCCTACTCGCTTTGCTGGAATCCCCCATCAGGGTGTCCACTTCGGCGGGCCGAAAGTAGTGCGGGTCAACGGCAACCACGCATCGGCCATGGAGGTCGAATGCTTTTTCTTCAGGACCAACCCCTCGCCACGTCAGTTCCATTCCCAAATCTTCCGCAGCCGCGTTCACGAATTCGCGCACGGGGTATTGGTGTCCTGTTGCAATCACATAATCGTCGGGCGCGTCCTGCTGCAGCATGAGCCACTGCATTTCCACATAGTCGCGGGCGTGCCCCCAATCGCGTTTCGCGTCCAAGTTGCCGAGGAACAGACACTCCTGCAGTCCGACCTTGACGCGCGCCAAGCCCCGCGTGATTTTACGGGTCACAAATGTCTCACCACGCACCGGTGATTCGTGATTGAAGAGAATTCCATTGCACGCATACATCCCGTAAGCTTCCCGGTAATTGACCGTGATCCAATAGCCGTACAGCTTAGCGACTCCGTAGGGCGAGCGCGGATGGAACGGGGTCGTCTCTTTTTGCGGTACCTCCTCCGCAAGACCAAAGAGTTCGGAAGTGGAAGCCTGATAGAACCGTACGGTTTCTGTCATTCCAAGAACTCTAACCGCGTCCAAGACTCGCAGCGTGCCTAACGCGTCGACGTTGGCGGTGTACTCGGGCGACTCGAATGACACTCCCACATGACTTTGTGCGGCAAGATTGTAAATCTCGTCTGGCCGCACCTTTTGGACCACATGGAGCAAGCTGCTCGCATCGGTCATGTCCCCATAGTGCAGGCGAAAATGCACGTCCGGATCATGTGGATCCTGATAGAGATGATCGATACGGCCAGTATTGAACAGCGAAGTGCGCCGCTTAATTCCATGCACTTCATATCCCTTGGAGAGCAGGAATTTCAGCCAGGTACGCACCATCTTGTCCTGTAATACCGGTGATCAGTGCCTTCTTCATCTGTTCTTTCTTTGGCTTTGTTTCGGGGAATAACTACCGTTCAACGAAGCTAGAGAAGAATCGTTAGGGTTTTTTTGCTTCGACGCAAACACCCGCTCCGTCCAGGACTCTTCCTTCCTCCTCTACCTCTTCGATCCCTGGAATATCGCTCTCTTGAAATTTCTTTTCTCCAACTTCATGAAAACCAGCGAGTGAAAGACACCGCGCTAGCGATTCGGAGTCATACATCCATTTATGGGAATGAAAGTCCTTCCAGATCGCATAAAATTTAAAAACAAGATTCCCACTTGGTGGGGCTGGGCTTCGGTATCCCAGCATTTCGTTCAAGCGATCGGCAGCAGATGCTTCCCCATTAGAAGAAGTGGTGTTGCCGTTCTTCCTTCCCAAGTAGTCGGCAGTCATCGAACGCAAATCGGGGACGACCAGCCGTATCGCGCCGCCTGGTTTTAGAACCCTCCTGCACTCTACAAGAAGTCTTTGTGCATCCGCATGATAAAGGTGCTCGAGCACGTGAGAACCATAAATTGCCGAGATTGTGTTCGTCTGGAATGGCAAAGGCGTGGTCAGATCATGCACCAGCGGCCGCACTTTCCATTGAGCGCCCAGATTCGGCTTGATGACACCAACGGCTTGTAGCGCTGTCCGCAGATATGGGTGATTCGCAAACCAGGCATTCCAGGAACCATCCACGTTCAGCCAATTAGATGGGGCATTAGGACCACACCCCAGATTAACCTTGTCGAGCATCCTCGTTTCGCACCTTAAGACTTGAACAGTACCGGCCACCATTCAGAATTCATTCCAGCATGGCGATCAGATTGTAGCATCAGTCTGCGCGGGAAGACTCACGAGTGCCCGGGAAGAGATCTTCTTCTGTACTTTGAAAGGACCTCGTACGTTTGCCGCAAAGCCGGCGAAGACAAACATCGGCACGTACAGATATCGATTATAAAGGTACGGACCGAGATTGGAGACGATAAAGAAAAAAACAAAGGTAGCCAGGATCAGGCGAACGGCGCCCGTGGACCTATCAGCCTTTTCTCGTAGGACTCGCAATAGGCTTCTTGTTGGAATAAAAAAGAGCGCCAGAAAGCCTACTGCTCCAAGCAGGCCTGCAGCATACCAATACCTCAAGAAGGTGTTGTGGGCTCCAGCAATCTCTCCTGTCTCCGGAATCACCACCACGCCGCCTTCATCGAAATGGTCGATACCCCAACCAAGAATAGGCTTCTCGGAGATTTCTTGCACGGCTTGAACTGAACTGGCCAGCCGGGCGTAGTCCACCAACCCAACGGTGTCGACCCGATTTGTATACTGCGTGACGACGCCTGGAGCCAAGTACGTTACAGCACCCCATAAGACGGTGAGCGCGGTCATTGCGTAGACAACACCCCGACGGCGCTGCTTTTGAAAGATCGCAAACACAATGAGACCCGGAATTAAGGATGCGAAGAAGGTTCGTGACCCGCTGAGCAGCGCAGCAATACTACAGACCAAGATGAGAACACCCAAACCCCACCGGACGAGCCTGCTCTTTTCCAAAGAGAACAACCCGATCCCGATCAATACCGCTAGCGCGGCCGATAGCCCGAGAGTGACGGGGAATTCTGTCAGCCCCTGATATCGTCCGGTGAATCCTACATCAGGCTGCGGCGGGTTAACCGACAGTGCGTCGACAATTCCTGGGAATAGGGATGCCTGAAGCAACGTGATGACGCAGTTGACGAATATTCCTCCAGCTAGAAACAATACATTCTTGTAAACCTCTTTCGAATGACTCAAAGCCAATGGAGCGATCAATCCAAAGAGCATGAAGAGCCGTGCGAACGACCCTGCAGCGTCCTCCAAACTGGGAGCACTATGTAGAGATAACAATGCGCCCAATAGGATCAGTGACCCTGCGAACAAAACCCCAGATCCAGGTAACTTTAACAACCGTGATTTCGGAATCAAAATCAACGAAAACAGGAAGCAATAGTCCGACAACATGATCCCAAGAGGGCGGACTTCCTCGAAAGTTACGAGAGCAAGCCCCATATGGAACACGAACGCCGAGCAGAGAAACCAAAAATTACGCCGACTTCCCGATGAATTGGGTCGCGCTGAGTTATCGGCAGGCCGAGTCGATTGGCTAGTCATTTCTAATTCGTCTGTTCCAAACCGGCGAAATTAACGAGTCATGCTGGCGGGATGACGCAAAATGCAAGCGACCCACCAGGAACCGAATGAATTTGATGCTGCTTCGAAAACTCCACAAGCCATCGGGATACTCCGTTCACGCCAGCGCGCCCAAAATCATGCCACGCAATCACGCTTCCTGGATGACAACACTTCATAGCGTTCAGCGTGTCGGAGCGGACATATTCATAAGAATGGGCGCCATCGATGAAGAACAGATCGACGTGACCGTAATAGGGTGAATAGTCGAAGTTTGCGCTATCTCCGAACAGAGGTTGAATCTTCGGCGCGATATCCATGTCTTCCCAAAGATACCGCTTCGTTTGGTCCCGCATTTTGACCATTGCCCCGTCGATCACCGTGGTTGCGAGAGTAGGTTTCCCATCTTTCGGCAGATCAAGGGTGTAAATCTTGCAGTCGTCGCAATTGAGAGCCATGTGCGCTGCAGTATATCCAGTCAGTGTGCCAATCTCAAAGATAACCTTGGGTTTGATTGCCTGACAGAGCAGGCACAAACTGATGATGTCCGCGACATACGATGCCGAGTTCCTAAACCAAGTCTCCCCGTTGGTGTTACACAGATTAACTTTGGCGAGACGCGCTTGCGGAAGTACCTCAAAAACGTTTTTCTGAGGAATCCCTCGGCGATCCGCAACTGTGCGAAACGAGAAAAGGTTCTCCGTAGCGTACGCAACCATCTGGCGGGGATTCGAAAGAAGCAATAAACTGCTGAGATTTCCGCCGATCAAAACGTTGCGCGCGGCGACTGCGTATAGGCGAAGGAGCTCACTGTTCATTCGAGGTATCTCTTGTGTAGTTGACGGCTACTCTTCAGGCGGCGATCAGCGTGCATCTACAGCTACTAACTGACATGCTCGGCGAGAATTGTGATGTTCGACCATCTCTTGATAGGCGTTTGCCATCCGAGCCGCCACGATTTTCCAGGGCAAGTGCTCGGCCACCCAGCGCCGTCCATTACGGCCCATCTGCCTTCCCCCTTCTGTATCGGCAAGTACGCTGCGCAAAGCTTCCGCAGTCGCTTCGGCATCGCAAGGCACGACTAGCCCCGCATTTGCTTGCTTCACTTCCGGCCAGATGTTGACCTGGTCGGAAATCACAACTGGCACACCACTGGCCATTGCTTCCGCAACGACCTGGCCGAAGTTCTCCGTGTAAGATGGAAGCGCGAACACATCCGCCAGCTGTAATGCCGCAAAACGGTCTTCGCCTTCGAGCAGTCCCGTAGAGGTTGTCTTTTCCAAAACGCCGCCCTCCCGCAGCCACTCACGCACTTTGCGCCCATAGCCCTCGGTGTCTGGTCCGGCTAGGACTAGATGGACGTCGTCACGGCCTCGTGCTACCAACGCGAAAGCGCGCGCCAAAATGTCGAGTCCTTTCTTGAAATTGATGCGTCCGAAGTAGAGCACCAAGCGGCGGCCCCTGAGTTCGGGAAATCTGCTGCGAAGACGCTCCCCGGCGGCGACGTCAGGCTCTTGCAGCCACCTTGGGTCGAGGCCCACCGGTACGACGAATCGCTTGGGCGCTTCGCCGTTGCGCGGCGTTTTCAAACCCACCCAGTCAGAGGCCAAACGCATCTCCTCGGCACTATTGAACAGAACCGCAGTAGCCCGCCGGTAATCGCGCTCCGCTAGCAGCTTGGCGTGAAGCCATTTCCGAGGACGATGTCGGCGCCGTAGAAACGGATCGAAAGAGCCGTGGGGATGCACCATGTGAGGTACCCCACGCCTGCGGCACCAGTAAGCCGCCGCGCTACTCGAAAACCCGTACACGGAATAGATGTGGACGACGTCGAATTCGGCAACGTTATCGCGAAGCGCGCGCCACATGTCTGGCGAAAACATGTACTTAGAAGGATCACTCCATCCCCTAAAATGATGGATCGTGACGCCTTCGTCTATAACGGGGCGATCTAGCGGGACCAAAAGATGTCCGGAACCGTCCACATCGCTCGCGTAGATCGAAACTTGGTGCCCCTGCCGGGCAAGTTCCCGAGAGAGCTCCGGACACGCTATGGACGGCCCCCCTTGTCGGGGTGCCAGCGTCGCGACCACCTGTAGGATCCGCATCAGTTTCGAACTTTCCGGCGCACGAGTTGCGACGTGCGCTTACGTCTTCCGGTCTGTGACGGCTTCGGCCAGCAACTGCTTTCCGGGCATCGGCCTAAGCCGCGCTCGTTCGAAGGCACTGAGGTACCGTGCGGCAACGCTTTCGCTGGTGAAGTGCCGCAATGCAAACTCTCGACCCAGAGCGCCGGCCTGTTGTCGGCGGGTTGCCGACGTCAGCAAAGCCTCGAGGGCTCGCTTTAAGCCGTCAAGCTGCCCTTCCTCGAATACCATTCCACCCGGACCCAGCACTTCAGGAATCGCGCCGCACGTCGACCCGATGGAGGCGATGCCCGTCAACATCGCCTGAGCTAGAGTCAAGCCAAATTGCTCTTTCCAAGTTGGAGTTGATTGCGAGGCCAGTACGAAAATGTCCAAACAACGGAGATACCGTGACACCTGATCGTAAGGCACAGCTGGCACCAGTACGATGCGATCCGGAAACTCGGCCATCCAGCGTCCCCGGATTTCAGTCTCAAGCGGCCCAGCGCCAACCAGCAACAACTTCCAAGGCTGCATCTGAAGTCGGCCGAGCGCCTGAAATAGCGTTCGCAGACCCTTTTCCGGAACTAGCCGCCCGACATAGCCGATGATGACCTGGCCCTCCAGACCCAACCGTGCACGCACCTCTGACTCCAAGCCGGGCTGGTATTCGGTAACATCGAGTCCGTACTGAGGAAGAACTTCGACCTCACCCTTGAACAGTCCTTCGGCTTTCAACAATTCCGCGGCTCGTCGATTACCGCATATAATTGTCTTAGCTCTGGCGAGAGAATAGCGACGCAGTTGGCGTTTTAACGTGCCGACAGGGAAACGTCGATTTCTGAGCAGATTGTCCCAGGTGAACAGAGTTACTGCCGCATTCTTTGCCAAACTGCATTGCAAGGCAATCGTTTGCACTGAGATGAATGCTTGCGGCTCTGCCTCCATATGAATGACGTCCGGCTGGAAATTTGCCAGAAGTTTGCCCTCTGAGATGGGATCATGTAAATAGGTCATGTGAGAACCGGCCAAGCGCGCCTTAAGTGGCACCACTTCCTCTGAATTGAGCTCGGGGTGCAGTTGGCAATCCGTCAGATCGAAGCGATCACTGCCGCGGCTAGGCACTAAAAGGCGCAGGCGCAGCCCGGGATCCAGTCGCTTCATGGCGACGTACTTTTTTTGATTGTAGGCGAGTAAGAACGGGTGACCGACGACCAGCAGCTTCATCGTCCCTCGGATCTCACTGGATGAACTCGCTCTACCGGGAAGCCACAACCTGAACTTCCATTGACCGGACAGCTTGACTTAAGAAGTTAAATCCCTGTTCTTTAACGAACGTCAGAATACTGTCCTTGTTGATGCCGGGCGGCAGCAGAGACGGATGGATCTCGACGGACAGTAAGTGGCAACTTTTGTTGGATAAGGTCCTCTTCAATCCGTTGAGCACGGCAAATTCATGGCCCTCCACATCGATTTTCACGACCGATGGGATAGGGAAATCACGTAGAGCCTCATCGCCCGCCATCCCCTGAATAGCGTTCAGTGTCGAGGAAGGGTCGGATGAAGGTTGGAGGCCCACACCATTTTCATGATAGGTAAGAGCTACCGGCCCAGTTTTGTCGCTGAAGGCAAAACTCAAAACCTCGATATTCTCACAGTGGTTCAGGGCAAGGTTCTCGCGAAGGACTTGCCGTGCGCCGTCGTGTGGCTCCACGGCAATTACTTTCCCGGTTGGACCAACCAGTTTTGATGCCAGGATAGAAAATATTCCGTAGTGAGAACCGACATCCAGGAAGGTATGCCCCGCCCTCAAGTGGCATAACGCTGCCTCAATCGCGTCTCGCTCGGTGGTCAGGATGTAATCGACGAACGCTAACTGTTTACTGTTGCGGGTCTTGAAGACGGCATCCACACCCAGACAAGAAACGCGGAGTTCACCATTGCGGGCGAGAAGCCTGCAGTACACGCCTCTGGCGAAATGGGTTATGTGCAGGTGATGGGCAACCCCGCGAACCAAGGGATTGCATGACAGCTTTCGAATGGCCAGAGGAAGCATAGTCTTACCTACTGAGAGCGGTTCGCGGCACTTAAACAACTGCCCGCCGATTGACGATTGGACACTCGCCAGTCTTGCTTTCATCTGAATGCGTGAATCCGCTCACTGTTAGCTCACTGCCGATCACGCAATGTTCTCTTCAGTCGCGTGCGCTGAGCCGATGGCGTGGCCCGCCGCAATCTGCCGCCGCACAAGAAAAAAGAAAGCTAGCGCGAGTGCACCCGTAAACGTTGCCGCGGAGAGAAGCATCCCGTACACGGAGCCGCGCAGTCCAAAGCGCACGACCAGTAAAATTCCCCCCAAGAATGTAGCGGTGCCGCTGCATACGTAGGCTACGAAGACCAGCTTGGGCTTCTCTGTAGCGATGACCGCATTGTTCATCGCACTGCCGATGCCTGTCAAAATCGGCAAGAGGGCTAACACGAAAAGGTAGGGAACCAAGTCGTCATACTTCCCGGCATAGATGACGTGCAAAACGTGTCTTCCCATGAGGCGGACGGCAAGCGCAAAGGTTCCGGTCACACCCAACGTCACCAACACGTAGCGTTTCCAGATATAGAGAAATCTCCCGATGTCCTTCGCCGCGTGGCGTGCGGACAAAGCCGGGATAACCAGAAAAGACAGGGCAATGAACATCTGATCCATCGGCGAGACTAGCATGTACATGGCCCGGAGCTCGCCCGCTTCTTTGGCCGAGAGAAACCCCGCGACGAGCCAGTAGTACGCCTGAGTCGTGAACTGAAACACAAGCGCGGTTGCGAGAACCCATTTTGTGTAATTCCAATGTTCTCGCCAATAGCGAGGCTCGATTTGAAGAAAAGGCTTCTCAGGCTTTCCGAGGGCCAGCTTTTTTCCAAACATTGCACCCGCGGTAATCCAACCCACAGCCAGAATCACGAAGACGCTGAAACCATCGAGATAGCTCATTTTAGCCGCCAGCCAAAGCAAGCAGGCGACCGTGATGAAGAATACAAAGGATGTCTTGGCCGCAAATGGCGCTTGACGCTGCAGGTAGAACGCGCGACGCAAGAGGTGACCGGATAAAATGACAGCTGCAGTCAGAGCCAGACCCCATAAAGCTCGCGATGCGAAGAGCGGCGCGACCAACGAAAGCAACCAGCAGGTCAGCAGAAGCAACGCGGTCAATGAGAGGCCAATGACCATGTTGCTCCAAATCATGAGCCGCAAATACTCGGCAAAGCGCTCGCGGTATCTGCCTGATCCGTAGATCATAAAGGGCTCAAGGATCGTTGCAGAATACAAAGCCAACAGTAACGCATACACCGAATACGACAGCGCAAACAACCCATATTCCTCCTTTGTTTGCGTGCGCGCCAGCACAACATTGACAAGGAACCCGCCTCCCACTGCTAGCGCCTGGTCGGTGAAACTGTAGGCCACGGGCATCAATCTTCCCCGAGCCGGGATCGTAAGAACCAAGGACTTTAACCAGTTCGCTCGTTCCGACCGCGCAGGCGGGGGAATGACGGGAAGCGCGTTGTTACCAGCCAACTAAGGAGCTCTTTCCATGGATATCAATATCGGAGAATCGCGCTGCTGGGAATCGATCTGCTGAAACCGCCCAACACATTGAAAGGCAATGGTCGCGATCGGCGATATCAGAAAGATCTGGACAGATTTCCCACGGCTTCCGCTTCATTCCAAATCGTTTGCGTCGACTTCGACGGAAACGGACCGCATGATGAGCTCAACCGACAGCACTACGCGCAGCGTATTCTTTCTGCGAACTAGAATCCCTTCGATTCCTGCGAGGGTCCCGCGCTGGATTCTAACCCGGCGCCCGACCCTCAAATAAGGATGTGGTTCGGCGCCTAGAGGCGTCATCGTATAAGTGCGAAGAGCCTCAATCTCTTCGTCTGCGAGGACAGCGGGTTGCCCGTTGAAGCCGACCAATCGCGCAATCCCGGGAACTTGGAGCACCTTCGGCCGTTCCCACGAGGAAAGGCGTACAAAGACGTAGCCAGGAAAAAGTGGCAACTGAAGTTTCACCCGCCGATCCTTCCAACTTCGCACGGATTCATACAGCGGAAGAAAGTGTTGTACGGATCTTTCCTGGAGCTGCTGGCTCACGCGCTTCTCGTGATTCGCGCTGGTGTAGACGACATGCCATTGGGAAATTGCGGTCTCGATCGGCCATTGCACAGAGACGCCGGAGGACTGTTCAGAAACCATTTGTATCATCTCGCAGCTTTCCTTCCGATATACAGCTCCGCCCCGTCAGCCACAGCGGCCGAATCAAAGTAAACCCTTTTTCTACAACGGCTTACCGCTACTTCGAGCTAGGCTCGGAGTCTTTCGCCGTGTCATGGGTGCGAACCCACCGCTCCCAAGTTTTAGAAGTCCTCGCTTGCAGACCCGATCCATTTGCCACAGCCCAGGGCATATGTTGATTCACGCTCTGAAAAATTTCCTGTGCAAATAATTTGCCTGGGTCTTTGGCGTCAGTCTCATTCCACTGTGAGCGCGCAAACACCCACAGGGCTGCCACTCCCAGAAACGAAAATGCGATCAGGAGCGTGATCAACGTGCGGGGCGGAAAAGATTTCCTCTCGGGTATACGCGCGGCATCCAGTACTTTCACGCTAGGAGTTTCTTTGGCTTCCTGCACTTTAGCAAGTTCGTACTGCTGGGTCAGTGCCTCGAATACAGTCTCCTGAATCCGCGTGCGTTGGTAAAGGTCTGCCCACGTCACGCCCAGGATGGGAAGTTCGCGGATGGAGGGGTACAGGGCTTGGGAAGACAATGCCTGATCGCCGGCTCCGCCTTCTTTGCCGCCAAGCTTCTCTAGCTGATACTGGAGTTCAGAGATCCGCGCCTGCGCGGCTCGAACACGCACATTGTTCGGCATGTAGATCTGTTCCAGTCCTTTCAACTCGGATTCCGCCGCGATTTTCTCGCCCTGAAGCTTGGAAGCAGCGTCTACCATTGCGCGCCCCTGCTCCTTGATGTCGATCGCCGCATTCTTACTCGCGAATTGACTGAATTTCTGAGAGGCGTCGTCGAGGTCCTGCTTCACGGCCTTGAGACGCTCCTCCAAGAACACCCGCTCGCGGTGAGCCCCGGAGGTCGACAACTCGGTCACCAGCTGGTTTAACTCCACCACATAGGCTTCCGCGATCGCTGCAGCGCGCCTTGGATCCCGGTCTACAACGGTGATATCGATGATGCCGCTTTTGCGATCCTCGGAAAGGCCTGTCCTTTCCTGAAGCTTTTTCCGTGCGTCTTCATCAAGCTTGAGCGAATAGACCTTTTTGAGCTGAAAGCGCTGAACAACGCGATCTTGCACAGTACGACTACTCAGCACGCCAACGAAAAGCGCCCCAGAGCTTTTGACACCCAGAAGGTCTCCTGCAATACCCCCTAGGTTGCTGCTTCCGCTCCCCGCCTTCGCCGTTAGCGCCGCCAGCATCGCCATTCCCGAAGTCGACTGAGTATCCGGCGGCATTAGTTGCACCGTAGCCTCATACCGCGCAGGAATTAAAAACGCCACAAGGCAGCCAACTACAATCCCGGCTAGGAAAGCCTTTCCAAGCAAACCCCGTTCGTTCCAAAACAGGCGTAATTGCCAAACGGCCTTGGCTCGGAGTTCGGCAGAAGACACCAATTCAGGATCCGCTTCCTCAGCGATCGGTTGAGGCGGTTCTTCTATCTGCGGCCTTGTACCGGTCTGCGCCACCTTAGTATTCTCTCCTCGCTACAACTCTGCTCCACTCTAGCTACGCTTACCGCTCGCCTAGTTTCGCGATTACTCTTTCCAGCTCGATTTCGCACTCTGGGAGCCATCCCGCAGAGGCGACCGCTTCACATATGACCTCCCACACCGGATGCCAGGGCAGTGTCATTCCCAACAGAATGCTTGAACAACTTTTGCGGCAGAAACTGGATTTCGATCGTCGCCGACACGGGCTTCTCGGGGTTCGGCTGGATCACTGGAAACAGCCAACGTTCGTACTGCACGGATGCGGAAAAGCTGATGTTGGAACGCCACAAGTAATCGCCACGCACGCCGAAATCGGTCACCGTGCCACCTCCCGGGACAAACACCTGACTGACCTTCAGATGGCGAAAATTGACCTGAATACGATTGCGGGCACTGAACCAGTAGTTGCTCCAGGCCTGCGCTCCTTGCCCGCCCCTGCCAACCCAACTACCAATAATATTCCCGTCGTTCGTGTAACCGCTCCTCCACGTACCATTGAAATAGAAGTCGCCGGGCGAGATCGGCCCGCCTCCTGGCGGAACATCGGTATATACACCCTCCGCCCGTAGATCCATTTTATTGAGCCAAGGAACGTGTGAGAGATAGAGTCCCGACTGCCACGCTGACCGGTCGGCGTAAGCGACGGGAGAAAATTGATCATCGGTGTAGCCGTCGGCGTACCACGTCAGCCAATTTCGAAGCCGCGGGAGACGATAAACGAGACTCATAGCCGAAGTTCGATTGCCCGGCTTGATTGGTGAGCCCACAACATTGTTCTCCCTGTCGACTAAACTGCGGATGAACGTGTGCCAAGTGAGTGGATATCCAGGCCCGCCGTAAATCGTGGTGCGGAAGAAGCCAAATTCAAAATTTCGGGTCGGCTTGAAACCGATATACTGTCCATTGATAGTCGGTTGTGGATTCAACGTCTGTCCATATTGCCCGACGAAACCCGCCGGATTCAGGAGAAACACTTGCCCGTTTAGCTGACCCAGGAAGAACTCCGTCCGCATCGGCCCTAGCCAACCGAGGAAGCTGGGCAATTTTAGCGGTGTGGTCCGATTGATCCGGAACATATTGATCGGCTGGACGTTGTCGCTAAAATCTAAGGGGCCACCATTGCCCGGACCCCACCAAATACTCTGCTTCCCGTAAGTGAACTCCCAGTTCGAAAGCATGAGACCGACATAAGCATCCAATAGCCGGAAATCGGTCTGCGCTGGTTGGGCCGTCCCCGGCGCCAACTCGGGAAATTCATCGATTTTCTGTGCGGCTTGTCGCGTCGCCAGAGAGTAAGCCGGAATGCTCTGCGCGGTTTCCATTTCTCCACGAACATAAGCGACCCAAGGGCCTTTGGTCGCGTAGGCGGAGACACCATTCACCGTACTCCACCCTTGACTGTAAGGACGTCCGAAATCGTTGTACTGCGTCTGCGCGAATGTATAGCCATCCGTCAGCGGCGCCCCGGAAATGTGCTCCGTACGCGAGTAGACCGACTCCAGCCTGAATCCCGCACCGTCGCTTCCATCTCCCAGAGCTTCCGTCTCCGGGCGAAATTCCCGTTCGAGGGCCTCGACTAGTTTGCCGGCTTCTGTGTTATCCCCCAGATCTACTCCCTTTTCTTCTGCTTCGATCAACTGCCGCATGCATTCACGCCGCGTCCATGGGCGCATACTCGAAAATGCGCTATCAATCAATCCCAATCCCGCCAAACGGTCTAAAGCCGGATATATCCAACTGTCTAGCGGGACATAGGGCGTGCCCAGATTCTGTGGTCCCGAAGATTCCCATGCCCGTGCGAGCGCGGTGAACGATTGCCACTCTCCTCCGCCCAGTTCCGGATCGTGGCGCCGACTGTATATATCCTGAGAAATCATTTGGCCCATCATGCTGCCCACGAACACATCGGACGGGAAATGCTGCTTCCCCTTGATGCGTTCATAGCTGACGAATGAAGCGAGTCCATACGCTAAAATTTTGGGGATGGGTCCCGGATATTCGTGTGCGATTACTCCCGCGACCGCCCACGCCGCCGCTGCATGCTCTGACGGAAACGATGTTCCTCCGCTAAAAAACGGGCCGGTTCCATCACCCTGGTAGGGCCGCTCTCTCTGCGTCGTGTATTTCAACGCCTCCACCGCAACCAGGCTGTTGATCGCCGCCTCACCCGCGAGAAACCCGGTCTCTCGCCAATGCTCGCGATGCGAAGGATAACTCAGCAAATACATCGCCGCGGCGCCCCCAATCAACGCGGCAACACCTGCGTCCGAACGCGTCTTGGCATCGCTCAACGTTTGCGGATGGTTCGACAGGTGCCTGCTGTAATCGCTGTCCGTGACGAAAAGGCCAGCGGTAAAACCAGCCGCGGGCACCAGCCAATCAGCATCGATAAACCGCAGCCGCACCGGACTTGTCCAAAGTTGTTTCTGATCTTCCAAGAAGGCCTTTCCTAAGCCTTTGAAGCCCTGTTGTGAAACTGATGTCCAGGTTTGATCCGAGGTATTCGGATCTTCCGGCGTCTCTTTCCTATTCTTCTCGTCCTTCTTGTTCTTCTCTTCGTCCTCCTTCTCCTTCTGGCTTTGCGCGGGTTGCGCGCTGCTCTGCGCCTCAGGTTCCTGTGGCTTCGCCGCACCCCTCGTGTCCTCGCCCAGACTAAGACTTGCCACAGTCCACATCCACCCCAGCGCCAGCACCCTGACCCGAAATGTACGTCCTCGCATCATGGATGAATGTACGCAATGGCCAGCGCGGCTGACGCAGCCAATTGCCCTGCCTGGAAAAGGGTCTGCCAGTTACGAGATCCAATTTTCGGCGCCGCCTCCGGCACCACAATCGAGTCTCCGGGTTTCAGCGTCCCACCCATCGGATCGCCTGAAAACCAACCGGAACTATTATTTTTGGCCGACAGCACGGAGCCGTCCCCCCGAACTACAAAGACTGCCTTCTTGTCCGCGAGTGGCGTCATCCCTCCCGCTTGACTCAAATACCACTTCGCACTTCGCCCGGGCTTGTAGCTGACGGCCGTAGGGTTGAACACTTGTCCGTTCACCATTACATAGTCCGCCTTCTTCGGAATCAGCAGCACATCGCCATCGCGCACGGGCACGTCTGCCGCGGTATTTCGGTATGCGCTCAGGTCTGGCGGAATGCGCACGACCACTCGGCCAACCGGAGGATTTGCTTGAAGCTGCTGTATAGTTGTCTCCGTTCGTGAAATCGCCGTGAGTTTCGCATTCTTCTGATCGACATCCGCCTCAGGCAGCGCCTTCAGGTTCGTCTCCTCCTCCTTCAACCGCCGTATCATTTCCGTTCGTGCGCTCAGTTCGATCTCGCGAACGTCACGCCTCATCAGTAGCGCGCCGTACGGATACGCCTGCGGCCCAAATCCGCCCGCACGCTCAAGCACGGAGCTCAACTTTTCGCCCGGCCGGATTCCGTAAGCTCCCGGATGTTTTACCTCTCCTTTCACGCTAATCGAGGCGCCGATATCGTTCCAGTTGGGAAGTTGTCGTATCGTCAGTACATCGCCATTGTTAAGCGACACATTTACGGTTGGATCCCCCGCTAGTGCTTCAGCGATCGTGACCGATTGATGCTGCCCGGTAAGCTCTCCCTGGTTGGTCCCCTGGCTCGCCCACGCGTAGTGCGTCAGGTCAGCGGCGTGCGCGTCCGCACTCGGCTTCAATCCGCCTCCTATGCGGATCAAGTCAGCCACCGTCATGTTTGTTGTGAGCGGATACCGACCAGGCTTGCCCACATCCCCCTGAACGTAAACGCTAGCCGGCTGGATCGAGTTCGGGCTCCGGTGAATCAGCAACCGGTCCCGCGGTTGCAGCGAAATGTTGGCTGTCGGGTCACCCTCCAGCGCCAGATTCAAGCTAACGCTGAAAATCTTCATCTTGCCATCGGGTAAGTACCGGAACACCTGCGCATCGTCAATTTGCGCATCGGGCGCAATTCCTCCTGCCAGATGCACCGCGTCGCTCAGGTGAATCTGTCCGGCAGTTCTGTACGTTCCCGGTGCACGCACGTCGCCCCACACAGACACGGCTGGCGGATTCTCGAAATCAAACCGGCTAAAAATTCGTACCGTATCCATTGCATGCAGGACCGGCGATTGTGTCGGATTTGTCAGCGCATCAGTCAGATCGAAACTCTCCACCGTTGGGTGAAAATCAGGGGCGTTCAGGCGAATAATCTCCGCGTATTGCCCCGCAGGTTCCGGCAGCAGGTCCTTATACGAGGTGATCACATCGGTCACGCGCATGCCTTGGCGATACGAATACCGCCCCGGCCGGATCACGTGCCCCTCCACGTACACGGCATCCTGGTTGTACGGCGCGATCGGAAACACCCGTATGCGATCGCCATCATGAATCTCGAATGCTTCCAGTTTTTTCGTAACCTCGGAATCGCTGTCAACTTCAGGGATGTCCAGGCCCATCATCGTCTGGCTCTGATGCGCCACCAGTCGTTGCAATTCAACATGACGCAGCGTAGCTGTTGGAAGCAGTCCACCAGCTAATTCCAAAACGGACGCGAGATTTTTCTCGTCTTTTAATTCATAGATCGCCGGACGCCGCACCATCCCTTCCACAGTGACCTGCGGCCCAACGGGCGGCACCAACACGCTGTCACCGTTCTCAAGCTGCTGTAGCCCCGATTTCACACCATGCAATAAGAGATCGTACAAATCGACAACTTGTACTAGTTGATTCCCACGATAATGCTTCACAATCCGCAGCGATCCTTTTGGCGTTGGCCCGCCAGCGACAAACAACGCGTTCAACGGCGTCGAAAGCGAGCTGATGTCGTACGCCCCCGGA
>Ga0210401_10002889_pt1 | contig 18679 bp, 15 predicted proteins | sample IncBWH32MmetaG_FD_150866 | JGI IMG/M metagenome (GOLD analysis project Ga0210401, IMG submission 150866) | Forest soil microbial communities from Barre Woods Harvard Forest LTER site, Petersham, Massachusetts, United States - Inc-BW-H-32-M | ecosystem: Environmental > Terrestrial > Soil >... | reverse complement strand
TTTTCATCTCGGCCTCCTTCGATCCGAGCTCTGTTAGGTTGGGACACCGCACAGTTTACTCGGCTCGTCGTGAGGCCGACTTCGTTATGCCATCAGTTATCCAGAAAAGATCTCCTTTCGTAGTTGTCGAGCGGCTTACTAACGGGTGCGCTGTCAACCGATTAGCGAATCCCGGTCTTAGACAAAACAGGTGTTCATATCCAGCAGAAAAACAGATCACAACCAGCAAGGCAGTGAGCGTGTGGCCGTCCGGGACGAAAGGCTGGCTATTGGACGTTGACCGAAAACTGTATCGAATGCGTTGCCGAACCGAGGGTAAGGGAAATGCTTGCGTTGGGATCAAGCCCCACGGGCGTCCCGGGATCATGAACGCCACCGCCGCTACTCCCTGCACAAGCCGCAAGCGTGAAGAGCGCAGCAAATACGATGGCGGCGAGTACGAACTCCATTTTGCGGCGCGTGCGCAGCAGTCCAAGGAGCGACGAAAGTGCGATCAGGCTGATTGCAATTGGGGTACCGATTCCGATCCCCGCTTCAGGAGAGTGAAAGTTCCGGTTCGGCGCTACGCTGGACGGCGCAGTGGTTGTAACGGTAAGCATGATGTTCGCCGTCGCAATCGTCGAACTGAACGTCACGGTTGTAGGTGAAACGCTGCAGGTGCTTTCGGACGGTAAACTAGCGCATTCAGGAACCAGATTAAACGAACCGGTCAATCCATTCATCGCCGACAGCATTAGCGACGTGCTGCCCGGTTGTCCAGGCTTAGAGATCGTGATCGACGCGGGATTCGCAACAATGGAGAAGTCCGGCCCAGAGTTCACAATCAGCGTGAAGCTTTGAGTGGCCGCCATGCCCACGCCGTTGCTGGCAGTGATTGCAATTGGGTAGCTGCCTGCCGTCCCTGCCGCCGGTGTCCCACTGAGCGTTGCAGTGCCATTGCCATTATTTTTGAACGTCACAGGGCTAGGCAGCGCACCAGTCTCCATCAGCGAGGGCGTTGGGCTCCCCGTCGCCGTCACCGTGAAACTCCCTGCCGTGCCGACCAGAAATGATACGCTGTTCGCGCTGGTGATCGAGATCAATGCCGGTTCTGTCACCGTGAGGTTCGTAGAGCCACTGATGGCACCTGACGCGGCTGAAATCGTCGTGCTGCCCGTGTCAACGCCCGTTGCCAGCCCTGCGTCGCTTCCAATCATCCCCACCGCCGTATTCGTCGAACTCCAGGTCACCGAACCCGTCAGGTTTTGCTTGCTGCTATCGCTATAGGTTCCCGTAGCAGTGAACTGCTGCGAGGCACCCTTGGCAATCGAGGGATTCGCCGGTGTCACGGCAATCGATACCAATGATGCGCTGCCCGCCTGGAAAAGCTGCTGAATCTCGTTAGCCGAAAGGGCGCGATTGTAGATCCTGAGGTCGTCTAATTGACCAGCATTCAAAAACTGACTGCCGGCGCGGGAGAACAAATAGATCGGATTGGTGCCGAAGCTGTTGCTGTTCTGAGCCGTGTTGTTGAGGTTTGACGTGGGAGTCTGCAACACCCCGTCGACGTAGAGAGCGGTCTGAGCGTTGCCCGCTTGCGTCTTGTCGTAGATGATGGCCAAGTGGTGCCAAACCCCGGAAGAGGGCTGGGTGTAGCAGTTAGTGCTATACCCCGCGTTGCCGTGCACAGCAGCCTGAATTCCGTGACACTGAGTGTCATCGGGGAAGAAACCGAACCCGGTGGTGGAAAAGTTGTAATTGGTGCTGCTCTCAAGCATCACGGATTCAACGGTCGTCGAATAGGTGCGATTGGCCCAGAAAGCCACGGTGACGGTATTGGTGGCGTTGAGATTAATGCCCGGCTCGGTAGCGTATTGATTGGTTCCGTTGGCTGAAATGGCGCCGCCGATCTTGCCGGCAACCCAACTGACGCCATTGACCAAACTCAAGGTGTTGCCGTTGCCGGAGGAATCGATAGCAGTGGTGCCGCTTCCATCGTCGAACTTCCACCAAGCGACCAAACCCGACGGACCCGTCTGAACTGTATAGTTGGCGGTGGCGACATCGCTGTTCGCGAAGCCACTTGCTACAGCGATTGCATGTACGGTAGCCGACACTGTCAAAGTGAATGATCCGGTATACTGCTCGCTCGGTGTTACCGTTGGCACGCTCCCGTCGGCCGTGTAGTAGATCGTAGCGCCGTTCGTGGCGTCCGTTATCGACACCAAAACTGAGTTCAGATAGGTACCCGTGCCCGGAGTGATCACCGGAGTGGTTACAACTCCCAACGCGAGGGTGGCGCTCGTCGTCTGGGTGAAACCTCCGCTCGTTCCCGTGATAGTCAACGGGTAGATGCCTGCAGGCGCACTACCTGTGACCACGGTCATCGTCGTCGAGCCGGATGTGCTTACGGTTGTGGGATTAAACGTCGCGGTAGTACCTGAGGGGAGACCACTAGCGCTGAAACTGACGGTTCCGGTGAATCCCGTTACTGGTGTTACGGTAACTGTATAGCTAGTGCTTCCACCCAAATTGACGGTTTGCGTGGCTGGAGAAGCAGAAAGCGAGTAAGAAGGCACCACTGTTATGACTCTTGTCGGCGGGCTTGGGTCGGAGAGTCCGGCATTGTCCGTCACCGTTAAGGAGGCCACGTACGTGCCGGGGTTTGAGTAGACTACGCTTACAGGATTCGTGCTTGCGCTCGAACTTGGGGTGCCTCCCGGGAAGTTCCAAGAGTAACCGGTGACCGTGCCGTCAGAATCGCTGCCCGTTCCTGAAAAGCTCACTGCCTGACCAGCTGGAATGGCCACGTCTGAGGCGGGGCTGGTAATTACTCCTGTCGGAGGCTGGTCGGTCGGCGCGATTGAGAGTTGAACGAAACCGGCCAGGGAAGGAACACCGGCCGAGTTCAAAATGAAAAGCAAGTAGTAGCCGGGAGGCGCGATGCTCCCGTTCGGAGGCGCGGTCGCGTTTAATACTCCGTTTCCGGCTGTGAACGACAAACCGACCAGTCTTTGATCCATGTCAAATGCATGTGTGGGGGAGCCCGGTCGCACCAAAACAGCAGAAGATATGTTGGCTGCGTTCGGAGTTTGAATTTGAAAACTACCGCCGTATCCAATCACTCCAGGCGTGACGCTCGTGATCGTTGGCCGCGTGGCAAGGCTTCCATCCGAATTGAAAAGGTAAGCGGGAGAGTAGATCTCCAGCCGAGGTTCGTAGGTGCCACGCGCAGGGTTTCCCCCTATCACCAAGACAGTTGCGTCCGGGAGCAGTAGTGCACCAGAGTGATAAAGCCGCGCATACGCGTTCGCACCTGCCGAACTAAAAGTGTTCGCGATTGGATCGTACAGGTCTGCATTCAAGCTTGCCCCAACTTCATCATTCGGCGAGCCATTGACCGCCAGTACTTTTCCATTAGGAAGGATGACTGCGTCCATCTCGATGCGCGGCTGAGACATGGGTGGGCCATTCACCCACTTGGGATTGCTCGCCCCCAAATCTATGATTTCGGTCGTGTTGGTAGCAGGGTTTCCGCCTCCCATAATCATGACGCGTGGATCATAGTTGTTCGCCGGAGTCAGTGGCAGAAGCACCGACGTACCATAGGTTCTTGTACCGCTGAAGTTCGTGTTAGCTACACCGGTCGTCCACTTTTGTGTCACAGGATTGAAGATTGCAGAACTTGTCGTAGATCCGGAATAGAAAACGTTTCCGTTCGGTAGGAGATGCATACGAGGATAAAGCGGGGGTGTCCAGCCAGCTCCGAACGGCTGGCTCCATCCTGAACCCACTTTGTATATCTCGACGGTCGTGTTGGTAGCGCTGTTCTCGTCCAGACCGGAAAAGACCATGACGCTGCCGTCGCTAAGCGTTGTTGCGGTTGGATACCAGCGACCATGCGCCATCGATTGCAGTTGTACGAAATTTCCAGTTGATGGATCGTAGGCTGCAGTTCGCGGATCACCCTGGAACGGATCGTATTGCAATGTTCCGCTCATGACGAAAGGGCGGCCATCCGGTAGCACAACCATCCCGTTGCAGAACATGTCGAACGGTAGCGGCTGTGTCGCTACCGTGTCTGTTGTGGGGTCCCACACTGCCGCGAGATAAGTGGTATCCGATGGGAGGTTTCCAGATCCTGACACGACCAGCACCTTGCCGTTGTGCATCAGCGCTATATGAACGGGGTTTATCGGCATCTGAGTGTTTAGCGTCACCCACTGCCCCTGCACATTCGCTTGGGCCAGAGCGGCAGGAGAGACAAAGGCGAGAACCGCCCAAAAAATCAGACAAATGCACGGCAGAGCCAACAGTTTGTTTGAGCTTTGCGCCCGCAAGGCGCCGACGCACGTAAACTTGGTGGTTTTCACGGTTCTCTGATTTTCGACCTCTATTATCTCAGCGAAATAGAATCAACCTTCTCGGTTTGGCACAGTCTGGCGGATGATTTTGGGTGTTCCATACGCTCCCACTCCTCAAACTTAGAGCAAAATCTTCGGGACTTGACGGTGCAAGACGTCTTTGGATTCTTTGGGCCGCGGTCTTCGAGGAAGTTCAACTGAACCTGAGCATGAGGTTGAGCGTGAGCAACGATTCGCTCTAGGCATTGCCTTATTCGGGGGTGCGGCCTCGAAAACAAGGATACCCTTCGATTCAGGGCGCCGGGGTGCGGTTGAGAAAACGTTTGTCTTATGAGTATAGGAAGGCGGCAATGCGGTCCGTGATCGGCGTATCGTCGCTCAACCGACAATTGGTTCTGACCCGAGTTGGACGATGACTTAGGACCTCGTCATCGACGGACTCAAGCCAGGGACGATGGAAACCTGGCCGCTAGGCCCTCGGATTTGCTTGGTTCCGTGAGGCGCCCACCGCCCCCGCAGTCAGGCTCACATCATTCGGCGACTTAGAAGTGCCTCCTCGGTAGATTTTCCAGCCAAAGATGGATAGGTGATGGCATAACGAAGTCGGCCTCACGACGAGCCGAGTAAACTGTGCGGTGTCCAACCTAACCGAGCTCGGATCGAAGGAGGCCGAGATGCGAATTATAGGTTGTGATCTACACGCTCGAGAACAGACGATCGCGATGTTGGATACTGACAGGGGCGAGCAGCAAGAGAAGACCCTCGAACATCAAGGCGAGACAGTGCGGGAGTTTTATTCGGCACTGTCTGGTCCGATTCTGGTGGGGGTCGAAGCGACCGGTTCGATGAGGTGGTATTCTGGAATTGATGGAAGAGTTGGGGATCGAATGCCGAGTCGGTCATCCCCAGAAGATCCGCAAGGCGGAGACGTGGAAGCAAAACATGATCGGCGGGATGCACGATTGTTGCTAACGTTGCTGAAAAGCAAAAAACTATAACGAAACGTTCTTGACGGAGCCGACTTCGTTAGAGATGTTCTCGACAGTTATCTGGTCCTCATTGTCCGGTAACCGTGTGAATCAGGCTTGAGGCACTACGGCTTTCGCACCCTCAGAATACTTCACTTCTTAGGATGCCTATCGGAAGGCTGCTCTGAGTCGGACGAATTCTTGGGTTCCGTCGCGTGTTTTTCGGCTTCGATTGTGACTTCTACTTCAGCACCGGGCTTCAGCTTTACGGGCTTGCCATTCTCGTCTTGCAGAGTATTTTCGACACGAATTTCTTTGTAGAGATCTTCCGCTCCTTCGACTGCAATCTGCGCTTTATCGGGCATTGCTGGAATAACGCCCGGAATGATTTTTTCGACCTTTCCAAGAAGGGTTACCGAAGGTTTCTCGTCAGCATTTTCAGTTTCTTGCGGCTTGTTACTCATAGGCAGGGCTCCTCCGACCCTGCGGAATTCTACGCCCATTTTAGGGGCCTTTCACAGAATTAACGGCGCAACGAGCGACCTGGGTTCTAACCTATGACGAATCATCTAATCCTGACCTTGCCAGAGCGCCGGATTGTTGCTTAGCCGATTTCAGAGTCCATATAATGCGTTGCACCCTTGAATTGGGGTGTCACAGTCTTCTGAGGGAAAATGTCTTCGGCCTTAATCTGGAATGCCAACCATGAATAAAACGATTCTGGGCAGCACTGTCTTAGTGACGGGAGCAGGCGGTTCGATTGGGTCCGCGTTAACAAAAACGATCGTCGGATACGCGCCCCAACTCGTAGTCCTACTTGATCGCAGCGAACACAATCTCTACCAAATCGAGACCGATTTGGCCATGAGTCGAATCGCCGTTCCGAATGCTTCGGTATTGGGGGACGTCTGCAACGAGGAATTGATTTCCGAGACTCTTGAACGTTACCGTCCGAATACGATCTACCATGCAGCGGCTTTCAAACACGTACCGTTGATGGAAAGAAATCCGATTGCGGCAATTCAAAATAATGCACTTGGAACGAATGTTCTGGCTCGGGCTGCACGGAAGCACAGAGTCAAGACGATGACAATGGTTTCAACCGATAAAGCCGTCAGTCCCCGAAGCATCATGGGTGCGTCCAAGCGCCTTGCTGAACTTGCCCTGGCTCGTTGGACCGCTGAAGAAACTCGGATGACTTCGATCCGTCTTGGAAACGTTTACGGCACCGAAGGCAGTGTTGTCAAACTCTTCGCCCAACAGATACTAGCAGGTGGCCCGGTTACAGTGACGCACACCGAGGCCACGAGGTACTTCTTGAAGCTCCATGAAGCCGTTGACCTGATTTTGGTAGCTTCCGAGCTACCGGGAGACGCCAACATCCTGATCCCTTACCTTGGGAAGCCGGTTAAAATCGTCGACCTTGCATACCGAATGATCGAAGAAGCCAGCATCATTGAGAATAAAGAAATTCCCATTGCGTTCATAGGCTTGCGTCCCGGAGACAAGATGACAGAGGATTTTGCTTCCCCCAATGAATCCGTGAAACCAACCGATGATCCCCGACTTTCGCGCGTGAAGATCGCCGAGATGCATCCGGACAGATTCGACGCTCTAATGTCGAATCTCGCGAGAGCCGCGGACGGACGTGACCTTTTTGCAGTACTTGAAACAGTTCGCTGTATGGTGCCTGAATATGAACCGAGTGAGTCTCTCCTGCGCTCACTGGAGGGCGCTTCAACGTGAGAGCTAAGAAACGCACGATTGCTGCGATTACCTCTTCGCGAGCGGACTACGGCCACCTGTTTTGGCCGCTGCAAGACCTCGCGAATACAGAAGGTATCGAACTCAAACTCATTGCTCTCGGTTCGCATCTGTCGCCGGAATTCGGAAACACGATTCAAGAGCTCGAAAAAGACGGCTTCGAAATCGCCGCCCGGATTGAATGCCTGCTGAGTTCGGATACCGATGTCGGAATGGCCAAGACCATTGGCAATGCCACACTGAGTCTGGCCGATCTTCTAGGACATATGCGACCAGATGTACTTCTGCTAATTGCGGATCGGTATGAAATGCTGGCTCCAGCATCAGTTGCTCTGGCGTTGCGAATTCCGATTGCGCACATCGAAGGAGGTGAAATCAGCGAAGGGGCGATCGACGACGCGGTTCGAAACGCCCTAACAAAAATGAGTCACGTTCATTTTACTTCGACCGAAGAAGCGCGACGCCGCGTGATCGCCATGGGAGAAGAGGAATGGCGTGTCCATCGTGCCGGTGCCCCGTCACTAGATCATCTCCGTCGAACAGAATTATTGACCAAAGATCAAATTGAAAGACACCTCCGGCTAAATCTCAATGGACCTACTGTGCTGGTCTCCTACCATCCCGTGACCATTGCAGAAGATACACTCGAGGAGGCAGACGCATTATTTGCGGCCCTTGAGACTTTGCCTGACCAACTAATATTTTGCTATCCCAACGCCGACGCAGGAAGTCGGTCGCTAATCGACCGAACAAGGGCTTTTCTCGAAAGACGCAAAGCCGGGTGGGTATTTACCAACCTCGACCCACGAGTGTATTGGAGCCTACTGCGACACGTCGACATTTTGGTCGGAAATTCGAGCAGTGGAATAATGGAGAGCGCTTCCTTCGCGCTTCCTACCGTCAATGTGGGGATCAGGCAGCAAGGTCGTGAGCGTGCCCTGAATGTGCTGGATGCCGAGCCTCGTGTCGAATCTATTGTGAACGCAACTAGAAAAGCGCAATCACCCGAATTCAAAAAGTCCCTTGAAGGAATGTCGAACCCATACGGAGACGGCCACGCTTCAGAACGCATCGTCCAAGTGCTTACGAACGCGCCTCCTTCGAGGGTGCTCCTTCTAAAGCGCCGATCACTGCACGTTGCATCAAACGAACTTGTTCACAATGCGACACAGCAATGAAAATTCCTCTGTCGGCTCCAGATGTGAACGAAGAGGACATCCGGGCCGTGACCGACGTACTGCGTACCTCTAGGTTAAGCTTGGGGCCCAAACTGGAACAGTTCGAGCATGCGATTGCTGCATACGTGGGAGCTTCGGATGCCGTCGCCGTCAATTCAGGTACTAGCGCTCTACATCTATGTCTCCGTGCGCTCGGTGTCGGCGAAGGCGACGAAGTAATTGTTCCTTCATTTGCCTTCATTGCTGTCGCAAACGCAGTTCGCCACGAACGGGCAAACCCGGTCTTCGTCGATATCGAATCGGACATGCTTAATTTGGATACCAGCCGAATTGAGTCGGCGATAACTCGCCGAACAAAAGCGATCATCGTGGTGCATACCTTCGGCTGCCCAGCAAATCTGGAAGCTATTCTCGCGATCGCAGGGCGTCATGCTCTCCGTATCATTGAGGATGCGAGCGAAGCCATCGGTGCCGAATACAAGGGCCGGAGAGTAGGAGTTTTCGGCGATGCTGGCATATTTTCGTTCTATCCCAATAAACAAATCACGACCGGGGAGGGCGGGATCGTCGTGACTCAGAATCCAGAAATCTCTCGATTCGTTAGGAAAATCCGCAATCAAGGAAGGGACGATCCGGAAAGCTGGTTTCAACATTCTGAACTGGGTTACAACTATCGGATCTCAGATATCAACTGCGCTCTTGGAATCGAACAGCTGAAGCGCATCGAGCCGATTTTAATGCGCCGAGAGGCGATTGCTCTACAGTATAGTCACATACTGGGCAGGCGTTCGGAGTTCAAGCTTCCTCTACTGAAGGTTCCCTTCGGCAGAATCAGTTGGTTCGTTTATGTGATTCGCTTGGGAATGCAATTCACCCAACTCGATCGGGATTGGATCGTGCGAGAAATGCATTTGCGTGGCATAGGAGTTGGCCGATATTTCGCGCCGATTCATCTTCAACCGATATACAGACATTGGGCAACCTTGGGAACGCTTCGGGTGACAGAGGAAATTGCTCCGCGCACGATCGCGCTGCCGTTTTTCAACCACATTCAAAGCGATCAGATCGAAGAAGTCTGCAGCACCCTCACCGAATTGTCAGATTTCGCCAGTAACATGGAAAAGAAAAACGTCAATCGACAAAAGTTGCGAACGCAATCCCCCGGTGGATGAGATTCCGACGACATCAATCCCGATGTATTCCGAATTTCGTTACCGATGTGGTCTCGTCGCCCGAAGATCGCGGACTGACTTTGACGAAACTCCCACTTCATCAGAAGGCGCTACTTGAGGAATCTGAGCGAGCTCTTTAGAAATGACAGGCGATAGGAATTCGAGAGCTTCATCAATCGGATTATTTGGCAGGGCCTTGTCCAGTCGGCGCCTTATTGACCTTGCCCTCCAAGTCGGCGAAAACCTTCCAAGTAATTTCTTGGCCAGCTTCGCCCTCCGCAGCATAAACAGGTCAGCTCGATCATCCGGTTTCCTTGTCACCCGACGCCTCACGCTTCGCCTGAGACGCCTCCGAATTGTGTGATGACACCCGATACACATCCCAAGTGCATCGTAGATTACGTCCATACGACCGCAGATCATGCAGCCGTAATCGTCGAAATACGCGCGCATCTTGTTGCGATAGCCAGGCGGGATTAGGGCGCTTATCGCAAGAAGGCTCTGTCTCGGCAGAAACCAAGGCTGGAATACGAGTTCGTGCGAAGTGAACCGATTCAACCTGTTCTCTGGATTGCGGGGCTTGTTTGTGAATCTTTTCGTTTTGCGTTCAGAGCTCATAGCTTCCTGCCAGAGGATGATTTTGGCTAATTGCCTTGGCCATGTGGGCGGTGCTGAGCCGTGTATAGGCTAGTGTTGTACCTAGATAGACGTGCCCCAAGAGCTTTTGAATGATCTCAATATTTACGCCATGATCGTATAGATGCGTTGCGAAGCTGCGTCGGAACATGTGAATCCCGATGTTCTTCAATCCAATCCTGAGCCCGACTTTATTTAGAATGTACCCTAATGCGGGACTGCTTAGAGGGCGATCCGGCTTCGGACGCGTAAGATTTACGCCTACTAACAGCGCCCTTAATTTTTCGTTAGCATCCTGAGGGGACATGCAATCGATCCTCCCTAGGTTTACTCTTTTTTTGATGAATTTCCCGCAAGGAAACCGTTTGCCATAGTCAACCCAGTTTGCAACCCAGGATCCCTCAACTGCCGAAAGGCCTGCGTTTTGCGGAGGTCTGTCGTCCTGAAAAACGAGACCCCTCTTTCGGTCTCTAACATAAGCTCGTAAAGCAACAGAAGCACTTGGAGTCAGGAAAGCACGTCGTGTTTTGCCAAACTTTCCGTGAACTCGAACAGAACGGCTTTCGAAATCGACGTCTTCCAACTTTAGTCGCGTTGTCTCTCGCATCCGGCATCCCGTGCTGTAAATGAATTCCAGAAGTGCGCGCTCTCGCTTTGTCTGTGCCGCTGCGATGAGACGTTTGACCTGTGTCTCGGTTAGCAAGGGAAGATCTGTTGGTTTTTTCGATTTCATACGTACTAGCCGCGGGGGAACGTAGCTTACAACCCCACCTAGATTCAAGAAATCGTAGAAGCGACGCAGCACACCCAAGTAGCGATAGGTTGTCTCAAGTGTTGCGCCGTATTCGGAAACATGCGTCAGAAACTGACGGATCTCTACGTGTGTGACTGAAGTAGCCGGTCTCTTCCCAAGGAACTGATTAAATTTTCCTAAGACCTTACGATAGTAGATTTTAGTGTTCTGAGCGTAGTGGAGCGCCGTCATCCAGTCGTCGTAGCGCTTTGCAAGCTGTCGGTTGTGGTGGGCAAATGATCGCATAGATGTCACCTAATCAAGTCTCGGGGGTCGACCACGTCTGCTGGCAGTCTAGGATTGATTTACCCCAGGTCGCAATGAGACGAAAGTCTCTATGTAGGAATTACCTACCAGCGCGTTGTTCCAGCGGTATCTCGGTCTGACTGGCTTAGGGTCTGAATTAAACATTTATCTAAAGCTTTCACGCCTGCTGCCGAAGAGCCTCTCAAGGGAGGCCAACATGGCTACTAATCAGCGAGTTCCGGTTGCACAGTACGTCCGCATGTCCACCGAACATCAGCAGTATTCGCTTGAAAATCAATCGCTTGCAATTCAGAAGTATGCCGACTGCCACGATTTCGAAATTGTCCAAACCTATACGGATACGGCCCGGAGCGGCGTGATCTTAAAGCACAGAGCTGGTCTTCAACGACTGTTGCAAGATGTAGTTCAAGGCTCCTGTGGATTCAGTGCGATTCTTGTTTACGATGTCAGTCGTTGGGGTCGGTTCCAAGACACCGACGAAGCAGCCCATTACGAATTTCTCTGCAAGTCGTCTGGAGTTCCCGTTCACTATTGCGCGGAAATCTTTGCCAATGATGGAACGCTGCCTAGCCTCATTATGAAGGCCCTGAAGCGAACCATGGCGGGAGAATACAGCCGCGAACTGGGAGTCAAGGTTCTTGCAGGACAAAAGCGCCTCGCGATGCTTGGATTCAAGCAGGGCGGCCTACCCGGCTACGGTTTAAGACGAATGCTGGTGTCACCGTTCAAGGTTCCTAAACAGATGTTAGCTCCGGGCGAGAGAAAGAACATTGCCACCGACCGAGTGATTCTTGTCCCAGGTCCAGATAGAGAAGTTCAGTGCGTTAGAAATATCTTCAGCATGCTCATATTCGAAAAGCGGACGGTATATGCAATAGCACGCGAATTGAATCGGAGAGGGATTCCCTATCTCAACGGCGCCGAATGGGATTATCAAGCTGTTTACAGTATTCTGACCCACCCCAAATATGTCGGATACGCTGTTTTCGCAAGATCCTCTCGCAAGCTTTACACGCCGGCCGTTCGTCTTCCGGAAACACAATGGGTTTTGACACCTGGCGCGTTTGAGGCAATAGTGGACTCTCAGACCTTTCAAGAAGCACAAAGGATTCTGGGCGACAGAACGATCAATAAGTCGGACGAAGAAATCCTGAACAGTCTGCGAAGGTTGCTCGCCTCAAAAGGGACTCTATCCCTATCACTGATTCAGAATTCTCCTGATACGCCATCTCCTTCAACATACCGACGTCGCTTTGGAGGTCTACGACAAACATACTCGCTTGTTGGATATGGGCACCCAGACCAGTTCAAATCCATGGACCTACGCCATAAAACCTTGGCGCTGCGTGATGAAGTACTCACACAAATAGTTCGCTTGTTTCCGGATGCAGTCTCGATAGTTAGGCGGAGCAGGCGGTGGCGGAATAAGCTGTGTATGCCCGGGGGAAGGATTGTGTCCGTAGTGGTGGCCCGCGCCATACGTTCTTCGAAGGATTCGGTTCGGTGGCAGGTAGACCCTCATTTGAGCGAAAGAAAGTTTGTGACTCTTCTAGTTCGTCTCAACCAAGACAATAGTGGAGTTAAAGATTTTCATGTCTTCGCCCGCATCAACGCGAAGAACCGATTCAGGTTAACCCTCAGAGACCCTCGGCTCCAGTTGGGCATAGTGCTCCCGACTCTTTCGGCGTTCCCGGAAGCTGTTGAGCGAGCGGCGCATAACTACCTGACTGGACTGTGACTCTCGTAAGTATTTCTACCTATTCCGTTTGCGGACGATACGAATAGACATTAGCGCGGTGTGTCGAATAAGCTCGGACTGCTAGTGCAACTGCGGTCCGGACCGAATTGCCTAGCGTTGCTGGGCTGTCGTCAGACGTGGGGGCAGCCCCATTATTCAACGTTATACCTTAACGTTCCGCGTAGATCCGGCCAAGGCCGGGAGCATGCAACTTTGAAGGTTCGATGCATTATGCAATGGGCTCCCGATCGGACTCCGTTTCGCCCACCCTTGGCATCGGTCACTTTTGTGAACTCCAAGAGTGCGAAGTGAAGAAAACCTATGTGAAGCCAACAGTCAGATCGCGAGCATTCGACATGGCGATATCGAAGCCGGTTCCTTCGCTCAGAAGCGATCGGTGCCGCGCTACCTTTTTGCAGTTCGCACGGTGATCATAGAACCAAGTACGCGAGCCGAACAGTCCACAAGAGCCTCCGACATCAGTCTCAACGGCTGCTATTTGCAATCATTTGATCAATTTCCTCCCAACACGGTTATCCGGGTCAGGATCGAACAAGGTGAGCAAATCGTCGAGATTTGGAGCTGTGTGCCTTACGTTCAAGAAGGGCTCGGAACAGGTATAGCGTTCTTTGAATACCCTGCAGAGCACCGATTAACGATTCAAAGCTGGATCGCCGACGTGATCGCGTTCTTCGACAAAAGCGCTCTAGCCGATTCAGAGCAGCAAGTGGAGCGGCGACGAAACAAAATGCAGGGGACGCTAGTGCGCTTTCTGAAGCGATTGAATGACGCGATCCAGAAGATTTTCTCCTTTTGCTACGACATCGGAGACGCCTTCGGGAAGCACCTGTTCCCTCCGGAATACATCAGCGAATGCGGTGTACAAAATCACCGGCACGTCTGGACAGATGTGCTTGAGCTCGCGGGCCGCATCGACTCCGTTCATGCGAGGCATGGACATGTCGAGAATGATCAGGTCGGGCCTGACTCGCGATAGCTTATCGAGCGCGTCGATTCCGTCGCCGGCTTCTCCACACACGTCGAATCCCGAGAGCTCAAGCTGCCGGCGAATACCTGCTCGAATGTCGGAATTGTCATCGACGATGAAAATTGAATTAGGCAAGCCACACCCTGGAAAGGGGGTGGGCATCTGATGCCAGTCCGGTGGAAGCACCCGTTTTCGTACGCTACCGTACACAGACGCGAAGGCAAGTTGCCATACCCAATACCGTGTAGGGATTTATCCTGCGGGGTTTGTAGGGAGGCGCGGAAGCTAACGGGAGGGCGACGCGCGTTCTCTAATCGCTTGCTCAGCTGCATTCACGCGATCTCTCAATTTGTTTCGATTGGTCCATGTAACGATTGAAAATCGTGCCCTGCTCGAAGACGCCGCGTGCGAATGTTATGCGGCCAGGAGCGAGCGTAACAGTTGCTGCCGGAATTCTGCAGAAGGCTAGAGGCACAGCATCTCCCTTCACCAAGGATATTCGACCATATGCTTCATGCAATTCGAAGTGTGTCGGCAGCTCAATAAATTCCAGGTTCTTCAGTATCGCGTCGCGTTCCTTTGCAGGCAGACCCAGAAGGATCAGGTTTCGAAGTTTCTCTCGGCTGGACTTCGCATGATCGACGGAAACACGTGTGATTAATTTTGAGGGAACGACCATTCAGCTTCCTTTACGCTCGGACGGGTGCCGTCTGATTTCGCAAGGGGCCGTAAATTGAAGGATTGTTACGGCAGGATGCTAGTGAGACGCTCTGACCTTACTCGCAGGGAGCAGAATAGATACGATAATCGGCGCCCACGCATATTGAAGATCCCCAAGGCCTTACACGGCTCGCTACGGTACACCGTTCTCATTGTAAGCATGCTTTTTTCGCTGTATGGTGCCGAACCGCTACCCGTTGTCGTATCAAGAGCCAGAACCTGCTACTAATTTGTTTAAGCGGTGCCGTGGCACTGTGATTCGGCATCAAAGTTGGAGTGCGACGAGGGTTGTAAGAAATAAAATCCAAGAAAAGACAGGAGCCGCCAATGTCTCGAAACGATGCAACGGGATCATTCCTTATTTTCCTTGTGGGAATAGCCGTAGGAGCAGCGGCAGTTATTCTGCTCGGATCAAAGAGGCTGGATCAATTGCACGATGATGTCAGCGAAGCCTTGAATGACGGTTTGGATCAGGTCCGGAACAGAACGAAAGACTTAAGACGCCAAACTCGAAAGGCCATCAACACCGCGCAGCAAAAAGTACAGGAGCTTATTGACACCGGCACCGACGCTTATGGCGAGGCCAAGAGGTCATAACACCACAGAGAATCACGCGTCATCTGGGCCTTTTCGACTTGCGTGATCGCGGTGTCGGCGGCCTTGGCCGAAGTGACAAGCGGCTACGAGCGCCAGCAGAACGACGAGCCCTAGCAAAGCGAACAGTGGGAAGGTGGGCATAGCAAATCGTAGGAAGAATAAACCGCGCTAACTATCGGATGTTTAGCTGAGTATGTAAGGGGGGCGTGCAGTAGGGGACATTATCTGTATCTATCGGATACGAGAGCCAAAATTTACGGCGCTTCCGATTCGCTGCTTTGGTTGTTCTTTAGTTGCCAAGCCCTATCCAGAAACGTACAAGGCGTGCGATGATTTGCAATCATCGTAGCCGTCTGTCCCCACCAGCCAGAGAAACCACTTCGACCGTCAGGCCAATTCTGCCAGCGAATAAGAACTCGCAGCGGTACTGCCAATGACGATGATCGCAACCCGGCAATCTCATCCTGAGGTAGGTGGTGATAATCCCTGTTCTCGACAGGTATGCCCTAAAATGCGGTGCAGATGGGGACGGTTGCCCGAGGGAAAAATGAAATCATTACGGCGTTGGCTGGGACTATGGTGGATCTGCTGGTTTGGAATCATCGGTGGTTTTCTTATGGTCGGCATTGGCGAGTATAGGCACGAGTCTCCTGCTGCGTCTCATTTCTCGATCACCCTCATAATCGTTACTGTTCTTTTGTGGATTGTTTTTTTCATCATGGACGACAAGGCAAGAAAGAGAATCGATGGCGAAGGGAACAAGACAGTAATCGTGAACCTACTCACATTGTCAGGAACGTTTCTCGCGGTCTTTACGCTGCTGGGGATCGGCTTTTTCGTTGTTATCGCGCCCCGCGTCCAGTGAATGCCCTGACGGGTGGGTGTTGAGAAATCTCAATTACACTCACAACCTCCGGAGCTTGCAGCCTGTTGGCGGATTGTCGGCAACTCGGAAGTAATCGCTCGATTCCTCATTGAAAGTCAGATAGATGTCGAGAAATCCGCTTATCACCAGCTATCTCAAAGTGCGACGGTTCGTCTCGGCTAGCAACACTTTCTTTCGGCTTGTCGGCAATCAACCTGGAAAGCGCAAGCTGGCAGATGGGATCGAGAGACCGATTCGGGTCGAAGCTTGTCCAAAAAGTCTCCTTTGCCCAAAATCCCCGTTCTGTGAGAACGCGGAATCATTGACAAATTGCTTGCCCGAAAGTGCGCCTTGAATCGTCTCGAAAAGAACTGTTTCTGGGCACATGCAGCGCGGAAAGCTGGCGGGAAGAAGATTTCGCAAAATCTATCCAGACTGGGGAATCGTAATCCCTCGGAAGTCTTGCGATCAGCAGTGCTGGGAGTACCGATTCAGGACAGTCGCCGCTTGGTCGCTATTCGTCAACCACATTCGGCGCGGGTATGGGCCGGTGTTCGCAGAGCATTTCTTGCGTTGATGAGGATGGTGCGGAGCTCCGATAAACGGGGACTGACTTCTCTGATTGGGGAGGTCTCGTAGCCAGTTGGCGGAGTTCGTTCAACAATTCCAAATCGTCCGCAATATGGCGGCTCCCAGTCAGAACCGCACCAACGATCGAACCGAGGTTGTGGTAAAGCATGCGCGGACTCAGATTGATGCGAGTCTGATGCACTGGGAGACTAAAAGCAGTCTGCACAAGCAGAAGCGAAAGCAAGGCTGCTAAGCCTAGTATGGACCGGGGCCGCCGTTGCCAATCCGCCATCGCTTTGCCTCCCGACCTTAGACGGCTTTTCTACGAAAAGGTTGGCAACGACTGCTACCATCTCTCTGCTCGATAGTTTGCTTTCACCGCAGTACTATTCCCGCAGGGACCGCACCTCGAACGGAGGAAAAGCTCGATGATCTCAGTCGAATGTATGCTCAATCGGCGCAACTTTCTAACTTTTCACCGAATTTCCTTTTTGACCGCAAAACGCGTTCCCGAACCCTTGGTCTGAGCAGTCGTTGAGGATCATCGGTTTTGCGTGAAGAACTGAATGAGATTTCCGTCGTTATCCGTGAACAAGAAGCTACGCACTCCCATTTCCTTGTCCTCAAAGATCCCGACGTCAACGCCGCGTTTCTGTAGGTATTCGGCTATTCGGTCGAAGTCCTTGCGCGCCACGATCACTCCTGCTTTCAGTAGGCGAGGCACTGAAGCTTCGTTATCAATCCGATGCAGTGCATTCCCGTCATGGTGAATCAGCTCGACAAATAGATTGTGGCCACCCAACACAACAGTTTCGGCAGGAACCCGAGGCGATTTTCCACGCTTCAGAAGCTGAAGGCCGAGATTCGACTCGTACCAACGCACACTCGCGTCAAGATCGGTTACCACGACGGCGAAAAATGCACCTTCTGCCATGAAGGTCGGGGAGTCCTTCGCGAGCCGTTGAGCATGGGCATCCGTTCCCGAAAGAACGAGTAAGATGGCGGCCACTGACACGGGTAAACTGCATCTTCGCACAGCGGATCTCATGACGGGTTTCCTCAGAGTAACGCAGACACGCTTTGTTCGGTGTTTTGGCTGCTCAAGAGCGCAAGCTTACCAAGGACTGCGATGGCGCTCGCAGAGAAATGGCGTCCCGACAGCGTGCCTTGCCATCCAAGCGATACATGTGGCGTGTCAAGGACCACTCCCGTTCGAATAACCGTTGATAACGGCTTGCTGCGTTCGAGAGGATGACTGTTGAGAACAAGGATTATCACGACTCATCGCCAAATCAAGAGTTTGTTGAGATTGGAGCGCAGTCTTCCGGCTGCGTTGGCTAGTATTGTTTCAGAAATGCGAGCACGGCAGACCAATTCTCTGCGGTGCCGTCAGGGTTCCGATCCTCGCGAAGCGTCGAAGAGCCGTGAACTCCTGCAGTCCGCGGGACGAACAAGACTCTTTCTTTCTCATCAGCGGTCACGCTGAAAATAGAACGCGCTGATTCCTCTTCTGCGTTGTCTTTGGCGGACGTGATGAAAACGGGGATATTGACCTTAACGGCAGCATCGTGGACTAGGCTCTTGTTCTGAAAATACTCGGCTGGAGAGAAGGACAGTAGGCCGGCGATTTCGCCCGGATGCTTTGCTGCAAGGACAAAAACAAGACACGCGGAATAGCTACTGCCCCAGACGATGACTTTGCGCGAAGCATTTTGTTTACGTGCCCAAGCAAGGGCGGCTTCGAGATCGACGAGAGATTCCAGATAGGTTCCTTCGTGGCCGAGACGCACAACAGTCTCGTTCTTATGGCCCCACATATCCCCTCCGTGTCGGGCGTCAATTGCAAGACAGCTGAAATTGGCAGAATTCAGGACTGGGGCAATGGGAGCGTACTCCCAACGATTCGAGCCTGCCTGATGGAAGAGGAGGATGATCGGAGCGGAAGCCTTGGGTGCTGGGTAGTAGGTGCCGAAGACTTTAGTGCCATCTTGAGCAGTGAGAGTAACGGACTGCTGAGCACAGAGGCTCGGTGTGAAGACACTCACGGAAAAAAGTGACAAGACAAGAACTAGTGCATTTC
>Ga0210401_10002888_pt1 | contig 18680 bp, 15 predicted proteins | sample IncBWH32MmetaG_FD_150866 | JGI IMG/M metagenome (GOLD analysis project Ga0210401, IMG submission 150866) | Forest soil microbial communities from Barre Woods Harvard Forest LTER site, Petersham, Massachusetts, United States - Inc-BW-H-32-M | ecosystem: Environmental > Terrestrial > Soil >... | reverse complement strand
TCCGCCAATCCTGAACAACTCAAAACCATTGTCGAAGAGGGGAGACACATCGTTACAGCCCTCGGAAATAGCAAACGAACGGTGAGTGCTGCAGAGATCGAAAAACGGAAGAAGTTTCGCCGAAGCCTGGTAACCACTCGGCAATTGCAGCGTGGTCACGTGCTTACCGAGTCAGACCTCGACGCGAAGCGACCCGGCACCGGCATTCGTCCAGACGAAATCGGCTATGTGCTCGGCCGCCGGCTTGCATCCGACATGATTGCCGATCAAGTCCTCAACTGGATCCACCTGCAGTAAGCGACGGATGGACACTTTGGAACTGCCAGTGGTCGTCATCGGGGGAGGAGGTCACGCCAAGGTTCTGGTCAGTACGCTTCTACTGTGTCGCAGGAGCATTCTCGGGTTTGTTGACTTGAACTCGACAGCCCCTCCATTGCTCGGAATCAGGTGTCTTGGCAGCGACGCTGCGGTATTGCTTCATGCGCCGGGCGAGGTGCGGCTGGTGAATGGTGTGGGCTGCACCGGTTCCACTGCAAATCGCCAAGATGTTTACGATCGCTTCACCCATGAAGGGTATTGCTTTGCGACCGTGATACATCCTACGGCGGTCGTCGCTCCTGAAGTGGAAATTGAAGACGGAGTCCAAATTATGGCGGGGGTTATTCTTCAGTCCGGAAGTAGTATTGGATCCAATGCCATAGTCAATACCGGTGCCATCATTGATCATGATTGCGTCGTGGGCGCCCACGCGCACATTGCCCCGGGCGCAGTTCTTTCCGGCGGCGTCCATATCGACTCGGGAGCGCATGTCGGCGCAGGGGCATGCATTATTCAGGGAGTGTCGATTGGCGCCGCCAGCGTCGTCGGTGCGGGAGCGGTCGTACTTAGAGATGTACCCCCTGGCGTCACGACCGTCGGAGTGCCGGCAGAAACCATTGACAGAAAAACTTGCAAGAATGCCGGGTAAACCATTGAGCCAAATGCCGACAACAGTTTACATCGTCCATTGCCTTGATACAGAGGGGCCGCTCTACGAATCGATCGAAGCCACATTCGAGCGTATTGGCGAGATCTTTCACCTCGATTTTGAACCCAGTGTCGAACTCTTGCGGCAACTCCAGGAAGGCAAGGTAGATTGTGGAGGGGCTGAGGCAGCCATACAAAAGATGGCAGCGCCCCAACTGCTAGCCTACAACGATACCTGGGACAAAATCGACTTGATGCTTCGCGATGCGATGTCCGAGTCGTTTCGAACTCGTATGCGTGATTCCTCGGGTGGCGGTTGGATATACAACTGGTTCTGTGTCGACCACGTTGATTACGATATCAATCCGCGACGGCGAGACATTGGTTATCACAATGTATTTGACCATTACCGAGCGATCCTTCGTCAAACTGGATCTCCTCAAGACGGGATCCATTTCCATTTCCATCCTCATCCACCGCGCCGGGAAGCTCACCGCTGCGCCACACATTGGTGGGCCTCTTCAAACGCATTGTCTCAAGTAATCACCCGCCGAATTATTGACCGCCAGTGGTTTCCGGCAGCTAATCGGCCTGGATTTCATGTTATTCGTCCCGACAGTCATTGGTTTTTGGAGCAGTTTCTTCCCTTTGATTATTCCAATCAGTCCGTGGTCCCAACCGAAGCCGACCGTGCCCAATTCAATGTTGAAGGCGGACGATTGGGGGATTGGCGTCGGGCTCCCAGAGACTGGAGACCTTACCACCCGACTCCGGACGACTACCAGACCCCGGGCGATTGCCGCCGCTGGATTGCTCGGTGCCTCAATGTTGGCACGCGCTTCCGACTGCTGGAGGAAAAAGATGTTCGCCAAGCCTTTGACGAAGCTCGATCCGGAAAACCCTCGGTTCTGGCGTTTACCAATCATGATTTCCGGGATATCCGGCCTGATGTAGAACACGTTCGGGAACTATTGGCCGCAGTGGCGCCGGACTATCCGGAAGTAAACTTTAAGTTTTCTGAAGCCATCGAAGCAATGCGCGGCGCACTCGATCTTGTCCCACAATCCCCGTGCGAGTTGGATATGTCAGTTCGAAAAACCGGCGAGCGCGAACATTTGCTGGAAGTCCGCACAAACACGCCGTCTTTCGGCCCTCAACCATGGCTGGCCATGCGTACAACCGCTGGCACATATCACTATGACAATTTCGACGTCGAGGAGCCCTTCCACTACTGGCAGTATGTCTTGAACGACGACACTTTTCCGATTCAGGCGCTGTCGGCGGTGGGCGTGGCGGTAAACAATGCTTATGGGACAACGACGGTCTGTGTGCTCAATCCCGAGAGCGGAAAAATAACACGCAAGGTCTTGCGACCGCCGGATGAATCTAGCCAGCTGCCGTGCTGATGCCCTCACTCCGGCCGAAATACACTCACCCGCGGTCACGATACTTCAGCGACCTAAAAGTGCCTGGCCGCCTGAACCGAAGAACAGAATATCCACTTGGCATCGAGGGAATCTGTTAAGACAACCAGGCCATTTCAACCTACTCGGAGGTTTCTCTTAACGTGAAGGATATGTTTAATTTGGATGGCCGTGTTGCCGTTGTAACGGGCGGAGCTGGCCTAATCGGTTACGCTTTGGCGCAAGGCCTCGCCACCTTTGGCGCGCACACCTTCATAGCTGATATTAATGAAGACACAGCTGGGAAATGTGCTGCACAATTGACGGCCAAAGGGCTGCGGTGTTCGGCCATTGCGATGGACATTTTGGATGTGGCCTCCATCTCGACCGGTATAGCAAACATTTTGACAAAGGCCGGCGCGCTCGATGTGTGGGTGAATAGTGCTTACGCGAAGTCCAAAGATTGGGGTCTGGCCTTTGAGAAAGTTTCGATCGAGTCGTGGCGCACCGCTGTTGATAACCAAATGACCAGCTATTGCTTCTGCTGTCGGGAGGCTGCTGAAGTAATGCGATCCCGAAAAGGCGGGTCAATTATCAACCTCGGTTCCACCTATGGAATAGTCGGCCCGGATTTTTCAATTTACGAAGGGACGGCGCTGACTATGCCTGCAGCCTATGCGGCGATTAAAGGTGGCATCATCAACTTTACGCGCTATCTTGCGTCCTACTACGCCAAGGACGGCATTCGGGTCAATTGCATCTCGCCAGGCGGTGTTGAAAACAATCAGGACACTCCGTTCGTCGAAAAATACGTTCGTAAAACACCGCTCGGCAGAATGGCCCAGCCAGGCGATATCGCAGGCGCAGCGGTATTCTTGGCTTCGGATGCTTCTGCCTATGTGACAGGCCACAATCTAGTAGTGGACGGCGGCTGGACAGCGATCTAAAAGCTGAAGGCTGAGTTTTGAATTCAAACCAACATCGATAGGAGACACACCGGGCCTCTGGTTCTTAGGTTCTCCACTGTTCGGAACCGCCTCTCATTTGTTAATGGCTCCAGCCAGAGTTGAATCCCCTGATCACTCTTGATCTTCTTTCCTACTGCCCAAACCCGAGTTGGACAGGTCATCGCAAGGCAATACCCGGCACACGATAACCCATGCTTAAGGCAATTACCAAACAACAGATTGCAAACTTTGTCATTTCCGGCGATGTGACAATTTCCGAGGCTATTTCCCGCTTGGATGCGGCCGGGATTGGCGCGTTGGCTATCTGCTCCACTGGCTACAAACTCTGCGGCCTACTGACGGATGGCGACCTGCGCCGCGCCGTGATAAAAGCGAAACGCCTGGATGCGCCATGCCGGGCCATTGCAACTAAAACTCCAATCGTTGCGTCTCCATCCACCACGCGGTTGCAAGCCCTTCGTTTGATGAACCACCATGACATTGATCATCTTCCCATAATCGACGATCAGGGTGTTTTACAGGATTTGTTGCTTCGTCGCGATCTCGCTGTGCAAGGTGAAATTGAGGCAGACGCATCCGAGCTTTTGGAGATGGTGACGCTTCTTCCCTCCGCTTCGATGGCCGATGCTATTGCTCAACTCGACAAGGCCGGGACTGGTGGATTGGTTCTATGCACCGCTGACCGGATGCTCTTTGGGCTGCTGACGGACGGCGATATTCGTCGCGCGATTCTGCGGGGTGTGTCTTTGGAGACTCCGTGCGAGAACATCGCTAGTCGGGAGCCGCTGACTGTCAACACCTCGATGTGCGCAACGCAAGCGCTAGAACTTATGGTGAAAAATGACATGAATCATCTTCCGGTGGTAGATGATGCGGGACACGTGATCAAGTTGTTGCTTCGGAGGAACCTTGCACCACGTGGGGGCACGATCCTGTCTGCCGTCATCATGGCTGGCGGATATGGGAAGCGGCTGCTCCCCCTCACCGAACAATTGCCTAAGCCGATGCTACCCGTAGGCGACAAACCCCTGCTAGAGCGCACAATCCAGCAGCTGCGGCGCTCGGGAATTCGCGACATCAGTCTGACAACGCACTACCTACCGGAAAGCATTGTTCAGCACTTTGGCGATGGCAGTGCTTTTGGCGTCCGGTTGACTTACCTTGAGGAAGATTATCCGCTCGGCACGGTGGGCGGGGTAAAATTGACGAAACGGACCGACAACCCTTTCCTCGTCATCAACGGGGACATCATCACCGGAGTCCCGTTTCAAGAGATGCTCGACTTCCACCGCAAGCACCATGCATTGCTTACAGTCGCCGTACGCAAATATGACGTCCAAGTACCGTTCGGCGTCGTGAAATTGGAGGACGTTCATGTCAGCCATATTCAGGAAAAACCCTCGTTCAATTTCTTCATCAATGCGGGCGCTTATCTGCTCGAACCGGAGGTTTGCGATTTCATTCCGTCGGGGCGCCCGTTCGACATGACCGAACTGATACAAGAGCTGATCGGAGCTGGAAAAGTCGTCGTAGGCTTTCCGATTATGGAATACTGGCTCGACCTAGGACGTCACGAAGATTACGCCAAGGCCCAGGAGGACGTCCGCAACGGAGTACTTTGATTCCACACTATTCTTTGAGTTGTACTTTTCAATCGTCGGAGCATCGCAAGGGGCAATGTGAATGAGTGTGGGAACCTGAGGAATTTTAACTAGGGCTAATCCATGGAAATCACCCTATGAAAGTCCTGTTGACCGGCGGTGCTGGTTATATTGGTTCAACGCTCACACCATTATTGCTCGGAGCTGGCCATGAGGTTCGCGTTCTTGACTATCTCGCATATGGCGGCCAGTCCCTTCTTGGTGTATGGACGCATCCAGGCTTTGAATTCATCCGTGGAGATATACGCGATAGCGATATTGTGCGAACCGCGGTGGCAGATCGGGACGCAGTCGTTCACTTGGCGGCAATTGTGGGCGATCCGGCATGCTCTCGCGAACCCGGTCTGGCGCGCTCTATCAATCTCGACGCATCGCTGGCCCTTATCGCCGAGAGCCAGAGTGCCGGTGTTGAGCGGTTTATTTTTGCATCGACATGCAGTAACTACGGAAAGATGAAGAACACCAGTCATTATGTGGACGAGGAATCCGAGCTGAGCCCCATATCTCTCTACGCTGAGACAAAAGTGGCTGTTGAAACCGCGCTATTGGGAAGCGGTCGCAGCCAACATTGGTCACCGACGCCTTTGCGGTTCGCAACAATTTACGGCGTGTCTCCACGCATGCGTTTCGATCTTACAGTGAACGAATTCACAATGGAGATGCTTACGAAGAGGCGTCTGAAGGTATACGGTGAGCAATTCTGGCGCCCGTATGTACATGCACGCGATGCTGCTCGCGCCATAGAACTGGTTCTGAATTCTTCGCCGGGGCTGGTGGGGGGGCGCGTATTCAATGTAGGCGCAACCGACCAGAACTTCCAAAAGAAGCAATTGGTCGCAATGATTCATCCCTACGCCCCGGATGCCGTAATTGAGTTCGTTTTCAAGGCTGAAGACCCTCGCGACTACCGGGTATCCTTTGCGAGAATTACCGATCAGCTTGGATTCAAGATCACCCGTACAGTGGCGGAAGGGATTGCGGAAATTACGCACCTGATTCGTGAAAATGTTGTCGATAATGTCGCAGATCAGAGGTATCGTAACTGACCGCTCCTGAACAAATACGCAAAACATCGCTGCTGAAGCTGTTTTTCCTCCTCGATCGTTAGCCTGCTCGTAGTTACAATGTGAGCCAATATGACTGAATCGACGTTCTTGCAAGCTCGGCCAAATGGTGAATTTATCCCATTAATAGCGCCGGAAATTCGCGGCAACGAATGGAAGTATGTTCGGGAGTGTCTCGAAACCGGATGGGTCTCATCGGCCGGGCCTTTTGTGGACCGGTTCGAGCACATGGTTGCCCGCCAGTGCGGATGCCAGCATGCCATTGCAACGGTGAACGGCACTTCAGCGCTTCATGTTGCCCTTCTTGTGGCAGGTGTGCGACCTGATGATGAGGTGCTTGTTTCCACCTTGACGTTTATCGCCCCCGTCAATGCGATTCGGTATGTCGGCGCGTGGCCTGTGTTCGTGGATGCGGAACCCGACTATTGGCAGATGGATCCAGTTCGGGTCGTTGACTATTTGGAAAAAGGATGCCGATGGAGCAACGGAGCGCTGTATAACCAGCGTACAGGCCGGCGCGTGAGCGCCATCGTTCCCGTCCATGCCCTCGGCCATCCGGTCGATCTCGACCCCATTGTGACGGTGGCGCAAAAATTCGGCGTGAAGGTCATCGAAGATGCAACAGAGAGCCTCGGCGCGACCTATAAAGGCCGCCCATTGGGCTCGATCGGGGACATTGGGTGCTTGAGTTTCAATGGCAATAAGATCATCACTACTGGCGGCGGTGGCATGCTTGTGACCTCTAATAAAGAATGGGCGCAGAGGGCGAAATATCTGACCACTCAAGCAAAGGACGATCCTATCGAGTATATTCACAAGGAAATTGGCTATAACTATCGACTGACAAACATTCAAGCCGGCATCGGCTGCGCGCAGATGGAGCAATTGGACACATATGTTGCTGCCAAACGCGAAATAGCCGACCGCTACTGTTTAGCACTACGTGATATTTCTGGCATTGTGCCAATGCGACAGGCGTCATGGGCGAAGAGCACATTTTGGATGTATACCGTACTGATCAATGAGAAAAAAGTTGGCATCAACTCCCGTCACTTGCTCCAGGGCCTCGCCGCTCAGAAAATTCAATGCCGTCCCCTTTGGCAGCCCATCCACCAGTCACCGGCGCATGTTCTAAGCCGTGCGGGGGATTTGCCAGTGTCCGAACAATTAAGCAAAGAAGGATTGAGCCTGCCTTGTTCGGTAGGGCTGTCCAAAGACGCACAACAAGAAGTCATAAACCAGGTTTGCCAAATGCTAAACTCTGTCCGTACATGATATGCCTATGAGACCCTTACTTGATGCAACGCAAATCGCAAGATGGAAAACAATCGCCCAACAAGACATTGATTACCACCGGCGCCAATTCGCAAAGGCATATCGGAGTACTTCCTACTTGGGAGAGTTTATTCAGTCATTGATAGGCCCGACCCGAGGGGAGGCACTTGATGTCGCCTGTGGCGCAGGGGCCAACATCTTTCACTTAGCTCAAATAGTCCCGGGTTTCCATTGGTCTGGGGTGGACATCGCAGGTGACGTTCTTTTCCCAATCGGCAGTCCATTCTTTCTCAGCAAGGGCCTTGAGGTTGACCTTAAGGCCGGAGATTTCTATAAACTTGAGGAGTATTTCGGCGGGAACAAATTCGACTTGGTTCTTGCAATTCACACTTTCAGCAGCCTTGAATCCTATGATGCGCTTCTCGATCAATTGCTCTCGGTGACCAGAGGTTGGCTGTTTGCAATCTCGATGTTCACGGACTTTAATGTTGACGTAAACATCGAAGTAACGGACTACACGTGGCCAGACGACTGCCCGAATCCTGGTAACTATAATGTCTATAGTCTTTCACGCTTTCGAAAGGCCTGTGAGGCCAGAGGTTGCAAACAGTTTGTAAGCCGTGATTTTGTTATTGACATTGATCTGCCCCTCCCAGAAAACGGAGGATTAGGCACCTACACACGAAAGCTAGAGGATGGTCCGCGCCTTCAGTTTTCAGGGCCAATTTTTTGCCCTTGGAAACTTATTGGAGTGAGAATGGGTGATTCGCCCAGTTCCCAAGGCCTCAAAATTGTGAAACTCAAGGAGCGGCACCCTGCCCGGTCCAAATGAGTTTCTCGCTTCTTCCGTTCAGGTTCATACCGGTCGTATGTCTGCTAATCGCGGCCTTTTTTAGCCAAGACAACTCCTAAGGGATTGACACTGGATCCCGCAAATATACCCTAAGAGATTGTAAAACATGAACAAAAGGATTGAATGCTTTACTCAAGGTGACCGAATTAACCAACGGTTCCATGAACTCGTTCCTGGAGCCAGTCATACATATAGCAAGGGCGAAGACCAGTTCCCTTTGCGATCACCCAAGATCATGGTTCGCGCCCAAGGGGCTTATTGTTGGGATGCCGATGGCAACCGTTATCTCGATTGGGCTATGGGGAACCGTGTGATCATTTTGGGCCACTGTTACCCCACAGTCAATGATGCCGTGAAAAGCCAAATTGACCTTGGAGTCAATTTCACCCGCCCCGGGATATTGGAATGTGAACTCGCCGAATATCTTGTGGACCTTCTGCCTGTCGCCGAGATGGTCAAATTTGGCAAAAATGGTTCAGATGTGACTTCGGCTGCAATCAAACTATCCCGCGCATATACTGGCAGGAAGTATGTAGCCTGTTGCGCCGACCATCCATTTTTTAGTATCAACGATTGGTTTGTCGGGACGACGCCAATGAATGCGGGAGTTCCTGAAGAGATTGCGAGACTCACTCTGAAATTTCCTTACAACGACATCCCGGCCCTAGAAAAGCTCTTTACGCAGTTTCCTGGTCAAATTGCTGCGATAATCCTGGAGCCGATAAAGAATGATGAGCCCAAAGACGACTATTTAGAAAAACTACGTGAACTTACCCACCGCGAAGGAACCGTCCTCATTTTTGACGAAATGATTAGTGGTGTGAAGTTCGATATCCGAGGAGCACACCATTTGCGAGGGGTGTATCCCGACCTTGCTTGCTTCGGCAAAGCGTATGCCAATGGATACTCGTTTTCTCTGCTGGCCGGCAAACGGGAGCTTATGGAGTTGGGCGGATTGAAACATAACAAACGCCGAGTGTTTTTGCTTTCGCAGACACACAGTTCAGAGACGGTCGGTTTGGCGGCATGCAGAGCGACCTTGGAGGAATGTCTTCGTATTGATATAAGTCGACACATCTGGTCCTTGGGTAAGAAGCTGGTTGATGGGTTTCGTGCTCTGGTTAGTGCTGAGGGAATCGCAGATTATGTGCGAATAATTGGGTTCGACTGTAACCCGCAGATCGTTTGCACCCATCCCGATGGCGCGCCCTGGCCGGAGCTTACCACGTCTCTCCACGAAGAATTAATCTCTTGGGGAGTGCTCATGCCTTGGATCACCATCACCTACTCACATGGACAAGCAGAATTGGATCAAACCTTCGAGGCGCTGCAGATGGCCATGCAAAAAATCTCAGGTGTTGTTGCCACAGGGCACGTGCGCGAATCGTTCAAAGGTGATCCCATTAAACCCGTTTTTCGGTCATTTAACCGATGCCTACAAAGCCGCTGTGCGCGACTTCACCCGGATTTGTTTCCACTGCAATGTTGCATCGATTAACTGTTAATCTTATTTCTGGCTGATTCGCCAACGCCTTTCGCCAACCAAGGACCGGAGGCAGTCTGGAAGAGGTTAGGCATGCTTCCACACCACACTTTATAATCGTAGGTCGACATGGGGGAACTAGACTAGCGGAAAACGCCAGTTCTGATTCACTCATCGACCTCTAAGACGCCGAAAAGGGAAGCAAGTCGTTCTTATGAAAATCGGTGCATTAGTGCCCGTGCGTTTATCGTCGCAGCGTATGCCCGGCAAAGCCGTGATGCCGATAATGGGCAGACCCGCGATCTTACACCTATTGGACCGGCTATTTGCGTCACGGTATCTAACGCCGCATGACGTGATTCTATGCACAACCACCGACAAGAGCGATGATCCAGTAACCTCGGTCGCTGAATCGGTTGGGGCGCAGGTGTTTCGAGGCAGTCGCGACAACATCATTGATCGTTTCAATTCGGCCGTTGCTGAATTTGAATTCGACGCGGTGATACAGGCGGACGGGGACGACCCCTGTAGCGATACGATGTATATGGATCTGTGCATGGATCGTCTTTTGGCGGAGCCTGAAATCGACATCGTTCTCACCGAGGGGCTACCATTGGGCCTCGGCTCGAAGGCGATTCGAGCATCTGCCGTTCGTACAGTTTGGAGAAATCATCTCACACAACAGAATGACACGGGGTTTATCTATTATTTTACTCGGACGGGCTTGTGCAGGACGGCTTATATCAAACCGCTAAGGCCTGAACATGTACATGAAAGAGCACGTCTGACCCTTGACTACCGTGAAGATTTAGCCTTTTTCGAAGCTCTATTCAGGGAGTTGTATAAGGAAAGAATCACGTTTGGGATTGACGAGATTGTTTCTTTGCTACGTCGGCGACCAGAACTGCTTGAGATAAATTCGATGGTGGATGAAGAGTATTGGAAACGGACCCATCAACTGGCACAGTTGGAGTACCGAATGGATGGCAAGATCCTTAAGATAGGACATCGATGAAGCGAATTGGTATTATCGGTTTGGGCTCAATGGGAAAGCGGCGCGCCCGAGATCTCTTGGCCTTGGGGTGCGAAGTGATCCTGTTCGACACGCGATCCGATCGAACTGTGGAATCACAGAAGATGTTTAATGCGATCGTGGTTTCCCGCTTCGAGACTTTATTAGAGAAAAAACCTGATGCGCTTGTGATTTCTGTCCCTCCTGATCAGCACCTCGAGTATTACGAACGCAGTTTTGAGGCAGGACTACCATTCTTCAGCGAGATGAATGTGCTGACGCCTGAAGCGGGTTGGTTCGCTTCCAAAGAGGCTGAAGCCGGCGTTCGCAGCTATCCATCGGGCACTTGGCAATTCTATCCGCTTTTTGGAATGCTGCGGAGACAACTAAACGAATTAGGTCCCAATCAGATCAACACTGTCCACTACCACTATGGTGGTTATTTGCCATTTTGGCACCCATGGGAAGCCTACGGCGATTTTTACGCAGGACGTAAGCGTTCGGTTTGCGCGGCAAGAGAGATGGTTCCTTTTGAGATGGAATGGTTCCGCTGGGTCTTTGGACGGATAAAGGCAGTCTGCTGTACATATGGGCGCTGTGCCGAATGGGTAACAGATATTGATGATACCTACGTCTTGATGTTGCAATTCGAGTCAGGCCTTTTCGCAACCATGATCATTGAGTTGCATCAAACCGCCCCCTTCAGAATGGCCCGCATCGCCTGCCGAAAAAACAGCTTTACGCTCGATATGGCTGCCCACGAGTTGCGCCGCTTCGATTTGGAGACGGAAACATGGAAGGTAATGAAGCCCCCAGGTCTACGTTCCCTTGGATCCTTTAACTTCGAACAGGTTTATTTCGACGAAATGCGTGCATTTGTAGATGCCCTCCTCGGTCTTGCGCCGTACCCAAAGACATGGTCTGAGGATCGCCATTTGTCAGATGTGTTGGTCGCTGCTGAGGAAAGCTGGAAACGGCGCGGATGGGTTAATGTCAGTGACGTGGAGAATACGTACGACGGCCGTTCGTGGGTCTCAAGTCCTCCCTAGGAAATAGGGCTCAGCAGGACAGCAATTCGGTGAAGCGGGCTGGCCTTTGAAGGAAGAATTGTTCTGTTCCCAGTCTGCATTTATGTCGATTGGGCACGTTTGCACGGTATGGATTTAATTCACAATACTCGTTCCGTCGAAAAGATCGCGAGCAAATGTGGCATTTTGTTAGGGCTATTATGGATGTAATTAAGCGACTGGCGAGCCCACAGTCTGCTGGACTGGAGGTCAGTGATAGGAATTGACACGAGTGGAACGGGTCAAGTGGAGAACATCTTAGTAGATACAGGTTTAGGGAAGGGCATCGAAGAATACGGCAATATGGGCGACGTCTCTATGCTGCAAGTGGCTGTAGAGCGATTGCACAAGTTATTTCCGAAAGCTTGTATTGAAGTGCTCACTGATTCAGCCGAAAATTTGGCCCGATTTTGTCCAGCAGCAACGCCGTTGGACAATCGCGGACGGGCGCTATGGTTTGCAAATGGGGTCTTGCTGGGAAGATATACCGATTTAGCGCCAAGATGGTTTTTAGCCTTGCTAGTGGGGTTCAAAAGAATTATTAGATCGCGATGTCCACATTTTCTGAAGGCCATTTTGATTCGGAAGCTCAAACATCGGAACCGGCCGACAGAGGCCGAAGCGGTTAAGGCCTTCGTGCGTGGGTTGCAGCAGGCAGATCTGCTCCTAATCTCTGGCGCAGGAGGTTTTTATTATGGTTGCCAAGCGTGGAACTTGGATACTTTGGATTTGATCGAGGCAGCCATTCAAAGAGATGTGCCTGTCGTCATGCTAGGTCAAGGTTTCGGACCCCGTCGTGACCTCTTCGTTCTAAAGCGGGCCGCAAAGGTCCTTCCGCTGGTCAATTTCATAACATTGAGAGGAAATCGAGGGTCATTTGCTATTCTTCGCTCGCTGGGTGTTGCCGAATCGAAGGTAGAAACCACGGGAGATGAAGCTCTGGAACCGGCATACGAGGCGAGATCCGAGGAGTGCGGGAAGGGCTTGGGCATCAACATTCGCTTTCTCGCGTCAGCTGAGACCGATAATGATGATATTAAAAGCATCCGGCCGGTCCTGCAAGATTTTGCCAGGCGACATAGTGTCTCCTTGATCCCACTTCCCATCGCAATGCAGGCTAATACGAAGGATGACCTGGCCATTAAACAACTCCTGATCGGATTTGATGAACAGTCTGATGGAGGCAGAACCCTTGATACACCTCTGAAAGTGATAAAGCAGGCGGCACTTTGCCGAGTAGTCGTTACGGGCGCCTACCATGCGGCCGTATTCGCGCTTGCACAAGGGATCCCCGTGGTCGGGCTTGCAAAATCTGCCTATTTTTCAAGCAAGTTTTTGGGCTTGGAAGACCAATTTGGCGAAGGTTGTCAGACCATCCTCCTAAACGAGCCGGCGTTGCCGCAAAGACTCTGTAGCGCTATCGAAAGAGCTTGGCAAGACGCGGATAAACTGCGCGAGCCGTTACAAGCAGTGGCTCTCAGACAAATCGAATTAAGCCGAAGGTCCTACGAACGAATCAAAAGTCTGACAGCAGGCTCGACGCAAACGCTTGTTGCTCGTGCAGATATCTGAATGCTGCCACTGTAACAACGCTCGCACAGAATTTCGACATATTATTTGTCATCTAGCCCAAGCTGATGAGATGCAATAACAGACCGCTACCGTGAAGCAAATCAAAACAACGCAGGGCGCAATAGACATTCATGATCTTTTTTATTCCCCACAGGATCGTATAGCGAGGTTTGCTGAGATGCAGGTGCATCTCTATCGCCATGATGTTAGTCTGCAAGACTATTTTCATGCGCTTGATTTGGACATGTTTTATACCCAAGGCTGCGTCCCCAGTGATCGGGGCTCCACCAACCCTCTAGCAACTTGGTCCTTTCACGCTGCAGACAAGGTAAGCCAGATTCTCAAACCACGAAAATTCAAAACGGGTATCCTGTTTTCCCCAACACCCTACTTGGGTGGTCGCAAGACCGAGGATCGATTTCTTGTCCGAACGTTGCTCGGCTTGGCGCAAACAGGTGCCGAAATTCTATGTTTGCTTTCTGTGCACGCCCCGTTTCGCCAGGAATTGGAATTGGAACTGACGGCCGCTGGGTGCAGGAAGCAAATTACATTTCTTGACCCTGGAATGCCCTTCAATCCGGTTGAGAGGCGGATGCGTACAATCGCCGCACGATTGCGAGGCCGTGCGGACTTTGAGAAAACGGTCCAGATTCTTGAGCCGCATCGGCTAAGTCCCAGCAGGTCTGCCCTAACGCACTTCGAAAGGACAGCCCAGTACGTGGAAGCGTGGGAGCGCCTGGCGCCTTCCATCGAGTTTGATGCTGTCGTGGCGCGATGTCACTGGTATGATCTCTGCAGCTCCGTCTGCCGGACAGCGATGGAGCGAGGTAAGCCAGTGATCACATTTCAGCAGGGAGTGATCACACACACAACCGACTTTCCTATTACAGCGTCAAAGTTCGTGGCTTTCGGTGCGCCCTCTGCTTCCGTCCTCGCTCAAACAAATCGACGATTTTTTGATGCCGTTGGAATACCGGAGCCCCCCATCGATTACTTCCACGTTGGTTCTCTTTTCGACACTCTGTTGCCTCTTCCAGACCAATTTTCTCTCCAGACTATTTTAATTGTCGACCTGCATTCCGTTCCGGGGGACTCGTTTGGAACCGAGGGAGGAACGCAAGCCTTATTTCGGCTGGCAAAGGAACTCCTCGCGGCCAAACTACCTCTGCGTCGACTGGTTATACGACCACACCCGAACTGGAGCAATTTCGATCTTGAAGCCTGTTTAAAGCTTGTAAGGGGACATCGGGACGTGTGCGAGTTATCCCATCCAATATGGCCGCTTGAAGACGATCTGCGCCGCTCCTCAGTAGTCGTTGGAATTCTGAGCGGTGTTTTGACTGTTGCTTCGGCATGTGGTTTGCCAACAATTTTCTTGCAGACTGAGAAAGGCTTTACAACTCGCGACTTGGCCTGTTTTTCACCTGCGCAGACTCTGTTGCCTGAGGCGGCGTTTTGCGAAGTCAGCAGACTCTTGACCGAGCCCCAAAGCTATGCTGAGGCGAGGAAAGTAGCGCTGCGCAATGGGAGCGAGTACTACGCGAGCGGCACCAATGCGGTTCTCGATGGCGCATTCTTTACCCGTCTCCTAAGTGATGAGTCGGTGAAGAATGCGAGGCCGCGGCATTTATCATGAGATTCGCTTTCGTTAGCACAATGGCGGGCTGGTCCTGGGGCGGAAGCGAGGAGCTCTGGAGCCGAACTGCGGTCCAGCTCAAGAGAGCGGGCCACGATGTGCAGGCTACGGTCGTGCACCGCCCACGCCTGTCGGACAAAGTTAGATTGCTGGCAAGACAGGGAATCGGGATAGGAACTTATCCTTCGTATGAAGTTGGACCGACCCGTCGCATTTGGAATAAACTCACACTCAGCTATCGGAGAAGTTATAACCGCTTGAAGCGATTTAAGCCCGACTTGGTCGTTATTTCCCAAGGACACAATTCAGGTGGACTAGGCTGGGCGAGAGTCTGCCGCGAGGCTTCAATTCCATACGTGGTCATCGTCCAGTGCAATAGCGAGCATTGGTGGTTCCCAGACCGAGCAGTCGAGGAAGCCGCGGAGTTATATACGGCTGCGCGGAAGGTTTTCTGCGTTTCCCGTAGCAATTTGAATTTGCTCCGAATGCAATTGGGCGATCCTCTGCAAAATGCCGAGGTAGTGTGGAATCCTTACAATGTTTCGCCAGAGAATATTCCGACTTGGCCTCTTGAAAATGGACGGTGGCGGTTGGCATGCGTGGCACGCTTGGATCCAGCCGCCAAAGGGCAAGAGCTGCTTTTAGAGATACTTGCTCGTCCGGAGTGGCGGGCGCGTTCCGTTGAACTGAATCTCTTCGGCGAAGGCCCGCACGAACTCGCGTTACGGCGTTTGGCCGGGATGCTCCAACTAGACCAAGTGCATTTTCGAGGTCACGTGTCGGATATCAAAGCAATCTGGGAGCAAAACCATCTGCTTGTTCTTCCATCGCGCTACGAGGGCCTCCCCTTGGCGTTGGTTGAGGCGGTGTGGTGTGGCCGGCCGGCAGTGGTGACGGATGTTGCAGGCAGCGCGGAAGTATGCGTTGACAATGAAACAGGCTTTGTGGCGCCAGCGCCGACTGTGTCCTTGCTGGCCGACACGCTAGAACGGGCGTGGGAGCGTCGCAAGGATTGGCAGCGCATGGGGCAAGCCGCCCGAGCATGGGCCGAAAACCAAATCCCGAGAGATCCAATCTCCGTCTTCGCGGACAAATTGAGAAGCTGCGTCGGCCCTGCTGGCCAGCCTTTAACTTCCGCCAGGCCCAACTGGCAGCCGGGAAATATAACGATGTCCCGTGACCCGGGGTGCGCCAAGGGGAACAAGTGACATTGACACTCGATTTTTCCGGATGTGAACGTTAGCCGAACCCTTGCGTTCCATGACGGCGTTTCGGTGTGCGCGCTCACGACAGTTTGGGACTGCCGGGCCATTTTCAGTGCAGGCGATTCGCAGAGAGGTGTTGACTGCACCTGAGAGGTTCACCTTAGTCCTATATCAGCTACAATCGAGACTCACTACAATTCCGCCATGCCTTATGTTGAAGGTGGGATGCAGGCCTTGTTTAGCGAGAAAACGATTCGACTCAAATGCGAGGCGTCCGGCTGGCGGGGACTGTTTCTCTGCCCTGCCTTCGTTGTCGAAGCCGTTAAGGGAGCAACGCCGTAACGATGGACACAGTCGTCAACGGACCTGGGACTCTTTCCTCGAAAGATATAGACGTTGGGCGGAGCCTGCACGAGCTGGCCACGCGGCTTTTTCCCATCTGCCGAAGCCTCACTGGTCCAGGCGTGCGCGAAACTCTTCGCATCCTGCAGGAGTCGATCCCGATTCAGATTCACGAAGTGCCCACCGGCACACCAGTCTTTGACTGGATAGTTCCGCGGGAGTGGACGATCCGCGATGCGTTTATCGCCGACTCATCGGGCCGCCGCATCGTCGATTTTCAACTCAACAATCTGCACGTCGTCGGTTACTCCACTCCAATCGATCGGCGGATGGACCTGGCTGAACTTAACGAGCACCTCTTCAGCCTGCCCGACCAGCCGGATGCCATTCCATATGTGACCTCGTACTACAAGGAGCGATGGGGCTTCTGCTTGACGCATCGCCAGCGCCTGGAGCTCAAGCCGGATGTTTATCACATCCGCATTGACAGCGAATTGAAAGACGGTTCGCTCACATACGGCGAGTGCATCATTCCCGGCGCCACCGCGAAAGAAGTTTTTCTGTCTACTTACGTTTGCCATCCCTCAATGGCGAACAATGAATTATCTGGCCCGGTAGTGACCACCTTTGTGTGCCGCTGGATTCAAGCCCAGCCGCGTTTGTACACTTACCGGATTGTTTTCATTCCCGAAACGATCGGCTCTATCACGTATCTCAGCCGCCATTTGGAGTATCTCCAGAAGAATGTGGTCGCGGGCTTCAACGTCTCCTGCGTGGGAGACGAGCGCGCATTCTCCTATGTGAGTTCCCGTTACGCGGACACTTTGGCCGACAGAGTCGCGCGCCATACCTTGAGATCCATGTCCCCCAACTTCATAACGTTTTCCTATCTCGATCGCGGCAGTGACGAGCGCCAATACTGCAGCCCCGGTGTGGATCTGCCTCTGGTCGCACTGTGCCGCAGCAAGTACGGCTGCTACCCCGAATATCACACCTCGCTTGACAATCTCGAATTGACGACACCGCGCGGCTTGGCAGGTGGATTTGAGATGGTTCGTCGGTGTGTGGAGGTCTTGGAGGGAAATTTCCGCTATAAGGTGACTTGTCTCGGTGAACCTTGCCTGGGTAAGCGCGGACTCTTTCCTACTCTGAGCCAGAAAGGCTCCGGCGATAGCGTGAAAACCATGATGGATTTTCTCGCCTATACCGACGGCAGCAACGACCTAATCGGTGTTGCCGATCTGATTGGAGTTTCAGTCTGGAACCTGCTCCCGATTGTGGCGCAACTGAAAGCAGAGGGCGTGATCATGCAAGTGGAGTAAGCCGCCACCGCAGAGGTGAATCGGCCGTTTTGACCACTGGCCTCTGCCACGCCAAGACTCAAAAGACTTAAAACAGATCAACCTAGAATCAATCCGAGACACTTCGGTCACCTAGTAACGGAACAACAGCGACCCCAAACACACACCTATGAACGATTGTATGTCTCAGTACTATCGCTGTCCGGAGCGATATCTGCAATTCGCGCCTAAGGGAACGACTTCTCGCAGGAGCGGCTATTTTCGGCTTGGGAAAGGAGTGACCTGCTACGGGACCCTTTGCGGTGGGCGTACATGTGAAGTCGCAGACAAAACTTTGTACGATGTCATTGATGACGTGGTGATCCAGGACGGCACGATTTATATGCCCTTCGACCCGTCGGAAGCTGCCTCCAATCTGCGCTGCGAACTTTACGTGGATGATTGGCGGCACGGCACGCTCATGTCCACGCTGGCGAGGGTTTACTATTTTTTGCGGCCTGTACTTCCGGTCTCCGTGCGCAGGCATGTGCAAAGGCTTCATTTTCATGGCTGGGACAGAAGACCATTTCCGCGCTGGCCAGTCGATTGCTCGGTTGACCAGATGTTTGAAACATTGTTGCTGTTGGCTCTGAGAGCCAGCGGAGCTGATCGCATTCCGATGATTTGGTTTTGGCCAGAGGGCGCTTCCAGCTGCGCCATTATGACCCACGACGTGGAGACCGAACTGGGCCGTGACTTCTGCAGCAGTCTGATGGATATTGACGACTCTTTCGGTATCAAGGCGTCTTTTCAGGTAATCCCCGAGCAACGCTACCACGTTACTTCGGACTTTCTTGACTCGATCCGCGATCGAGGGTTCGAGGTGGTTGTTC
>Ga0210401_10002887_pt1 | contig 18683 bp, 23 predicted proteins | sample IncBWH32MmetaG_FD_150866 | JGI IMG/M metagenome (GOLD analysis project Ga0210401, IMG submission 150866) | Forest soil microbial communities from Barre Woods Harvard Forest LTER site, Petersham, Massachusetts, United States - Inc-BW-H-32-M | ecosystem: Environmental > Terrestrial > Soil >... | reverse complement strand
GCCTTCGTGCTGGAGAGTCACCTCCACTACCTCTCCCGTTGTGGTGTCCAACATCGCCAACGTTTGCTGGCGAGTGTGCAAATCACATCCTATAATTCGCATCTCGGCCTCCTTCGGTCCGAGCACTGTAGGGTGAACACCGAACAGTCTACTCGGGCCGTCGCGAGGCCGACGTCGTTATGGCATCAACCGGAAAAGTGGATTTTAGGTGCCCGTAGTAAGATTGTGCGCCGAGATGAATGTTCCAACCTTCCATGATGGACGTTTCGACGGGTTCTGGATCGCCGCCCTGGGTTCCTCTCTTTCCGCACTTTTTCAACAGAATCAGATTGTTGTTGGGCACTTGAACGAAACTTTTGCGTAATCGATCAAATCCCTCCGGGCAAAAATCCTATTGGAGCAAACAGCTTGTAATCCACTGCTGAACTCCGGGTTGCTCCGCGGCAAAATCAGATGATTGCGTTCCAGGGTTAGGGCTCTGACAGGTTTCGTATAATTGTAAAATAGCCTTTCTTTGGAGATTCGCGCATCTTCGATGCTATGCGGCTCGCCCTCACAGGCGTCCACGCATCCTCAATGAGAGGATGGCTCAGAGTTCATGAGAAGTCGTTGAACCGGCCATCTTCGAGCTATCAGGCTGTTGCGCGACGCTTACTTTTGCTCGTAGTTGCTCTCGCTTCTTTTCCCACTTTTCGTGCCACTCGGTCTGCCATGACGGTAGATTAAGATAGATCCGCTGCGTTGCATCGCAAAGGGCAATCAATCCATACACATGGTCGAACTTCTTTTGAAGCGATTCCTCCCAACAATGGGGGGGCCTAGAAAAGTGGAGAAGTTCCGTGCCGGTCAAAATGAGAACGGGGTTTATGGGACGGTCGCTCTTCCAGTATTTTCTACCGCGCTTCGCGATCCGAGTTATGCCTTTGATTTCCTGCGGAGTCAGAGATTTGCGTAACGTACTGAAGACGAGAACAGCCCCCGGAAAGGTCTTCGCCAGCTGACGCATGCGCGTGAAATCCTTGGCTTGAAATCGGTCATACGTCTTGCACTCTGCGAAAGAAGATTCCGTCTTTCCTCTCTCCGAATACCGCGTCCTGCCAAAATGCGGCGGCGTCCGCCTCTAGAGCCTTGCCACCCGGCCCTGTCGCCTTGAAGCTCAGCACGGGGGTCGTGCGCATGGTCGAGAAGTTGCGACTATTGAAGAATTCTAGTGTCAAGAGAACACAGTACGCCCCATCTCCGTAGTGCGGGACGCTGAACGGCCCAGCGGTTTTGTAGGTCCATGTGGCGCTCTCAACAGCTCCTGTCGCCGAGAAAGCGTTCAGACACCGCGGACAGAAGAAATTGTCGCGCACGCTTTCCAGCGGAAACCAGGACCGTCTCAGGCAACGTGGACACTGAACTCGAAGCCCGATTTTGAATACGCCTTTGGAGACGAGATAGTCGTAAAGGTTGCCGCGCTTCGAAGCTTCCTGTAGCCGGCTCTTGACCTCGCCGATCGGCAAGTCTCTTTCCTGCTGCACTTTGTTGTCTTCTACCGGGCTGCCGTCCTTCGCGACGAGACCGCCGTTCATGTGCTCGAACAGGCCCAGAAGTTGTTCATTCTTGAGAATTGAAAGGAAGCCTTCAAGCTGTCGGTACATTTGCTTGGCCAAGAGTCCTGGCGGCGACACTTCCGGCTTCCAACCGAAGTCCGCGAGCCAAGCGAACACGACACTCTCAGCCGTGGGAGCATCGCGGGTGTCGTTGAAGTCGTCCCTGACGAGTTTCACGATACCGTTTCTCCCAACCCGCCAATCGTCTCCGAGTGATCCCCAACTTGAAATCGCGCGTTTATAGTTTTCTCCGGCGGACTTAGGAAAGACTCCTGCGAAGTAGTCGTCCGATCCGTAGAGGCTGAAACTGATTTCGTTCGCACACCGGGGCTCGCCGCGGTAGCCGTACTTGTTGGCGAATTTCGGCAAGATCGGTTTGAAGTGAACCTGCAGCTTTTTCGGGTCGATTTCTACCGCGCCCTCTGCCTCGCCCGAGATATCGGCGACCGCACCATCCCTGTCCCGTGCCCACTCATCCCACATGCGCGGATACCAGTGTTGCAACGCCAAAAATGGGCTGTCGGAGGGATCGTCGGGTTCCTTGGCGATATTCAATGTCTTCGCATAAGCCATCAACTCGTCCATCGTGCGGCTGCGGCCCCTGATGATCGAAGCGTAGTCGCAGACCTTGGGATTATGTCGCCACGGGCGGCGATGGTGCTTCAAGAAGTCGATGACGAGGCTTCGTAAGCCGGGATCGTCCTGAAGCTGTCTAGGAATGGGGAGCACTTGCCGGCCCGATGCGCGCAAATTCCAAAAGTCCACGATGTCTTCTTGGTTCGCGGCATCCATGAAGTAGGCCGCCGCATCGCGCCCAAAGCCAGCGCGATTGGACGCGTTCACTCCGCGCTGGACTATTCGCCGCGGAAAGAAAACGTTACCTGCCAGCATGTCAGTGAGCTTCCCTGGAACAAAGCCGACATTTTCGATTTCGAGGGGTTCCTTGTACAGTTTTGCAACAACGTCAAGCACTGTCGGCGGGATTTCACCGAAGAGTCTTGCCCAGAAGAGCGACAAGTGGCCCGGAATTTTAAGTAGTGTCACCTTGACGGGGTATTTCGGTTTGTACCGAAAATATTCTTCAAAAATATCCTTCAGCAGTTCGAAAATGCCGATCCCGAATTTCGTGGTTGTTGACACTTTGCCTCAATTCGCATGCCTCAAAGGGGATTCGGAAAACAACGCAGGCGATGCCCTTGCCGCAATGCATCCTCTCCTGCGAGCCGCCGCGGACGGCATCGGGGTCATCCTCACCCGCCATGAGAGGAAATCTGGTGGCGAGGTCGGTGATTCCGGACGCGGCAGTTCGGCATTTGCCGGCGCCGTCGACATTGTGCTCTCGCTCCGCAGACCTGAAGGGAATGCTAATAAGACCCATCGAGTGTTGCAGGCGCTGTCACGATTCTCGGAGACGCCCGCGGAACTCCTCATCGAACTGACTGAGACCGGTTACGTTGCCCTCGGGGATCCACACGAGGCTGCCTTGAAACAGGCCAAAGGTTCGATTCTCGCCACAATCCCAAAGTCCGAGACGGAAGCGGCGGACCTGAAGGAGCTTACGGCGAACTCGAAGGTCCCGAGGTCAACCGTTCAGCGCGCAGTAGAGGAGTTCTTGTCGGAGTCAGTCCTGAGCAGGACGGGCGAAGGTAAAAGGGGCAGTCCGTACCGCCATTTTCTCACTGAGAATCGTTCGTGCCCAACTTCAGATAGAGAGGGGCAGAAAGAAAGGATAGAAGAAACTCATCCAGAGGGGCTTGGCTGAATGGCCGACGCAGTTCAATTCGGGCACGGCCGACGTTCGGATCGAAAGGCCCTAGACGTGGCCTCCGGGGCTCGACTTCTAAAGAGCGAAGAAGTCGCCGAATTAACAGGCCTTTCGGTGGAGACCTTAGCACAGTGGCGAAGCCAGCAGCGCGGCATTCCCTTCGTAAAGATCAGCCGAAACTGCGTTCGCTACCGACAGACTGACCTTGACTCGTGGCTAGCTGAGCGTACAGTCCTGACCGACCAAAGCCGGTCGGACCGGAGGTAGGACGCCGATGTCTCTGTATAGGCGGGGCAAAACCTGGTGGTACGTCTTCGAATTTGGCGGACGCAAGGTTCAGGAGTCCTCAGGCCATCAGAACAAGTCTGCGGCTCTGCGGGCCGAGACACGGCGAAGGACGGACCTTCTCGATAGACGCCTCGGGTTCGCAAAACCAAAGCTCGCCCCGAAGTTCGAAGAATTTACGAAGCAATTTCTCGAGTGGTTAAAGCAGCAGCACCGACCAAAGACCCAAGAACTGCACGCAGGCAACTGCGGCACACTGAAGAGATTCTTCCGCGGCAAGTGGCTCGACGAGATCACGCGAGGAATGGTCGAAGATTTCAAGACGGTACGAATACGTGAGAAGCGGTGGGGAGGCCAGAAGGGAAGCACCGTGTCCCACGTAACCCTGAATCGGGCCCTCAGCACTCTTCGTCTCATTTACAACTACGCGGACCGATGCGGATTTCAGGTTTCAAACCCCGTTAGGCATGTCGAGTTTTTCCGGGAGACGGGAAGGGAGCGAATCATTTCGGCGGCTGAGGAAATGGCCTACCTAGCCACCGCTAGCCAGCCACTGAAGGATATTGCCAGAATCATACTGGATACGGGGATGCGGCCTGAGGAAGTCTTCCGCATTAAACTGGCGAATATAGATCTCGTACAACGGACGATCATGAACCCCTTTGGGAAAACAAGGGCTGCGAGACGTAAGCTCACGATGACCGAAGAAGTCTGGGCGATCATGAGGAAGCGGGCTGACGCATCTGACAGCGTCTACATCTTTCCGTCACCTGACAATCCGGAGAGGCCGATTGGAAGCGTGCGAAAAGCGCACGACGGCGCCGTGCGCAGAGCGAAGGTGAAGCCAGCATTTAGGCTCTATGATCTACGTCATACTTACGCATCGCGGGCGGTTATGGCGGGTGTGGATCTGCCGACGCTTGGAGCTTTGCTGGGCCATACCACGATTCAAATGACCATGCGCTATGTTCACCCAGCTGAAGAACACAAGAAGGAGGCGGCTAGAAAATTAGAGAACTTCAAGGCGCTGAGCGCGATCAAACTCGCTGAAGGAAGGCAGGGAGTACCTACAATTTCCACTACACTGCAATGAGAGCGCGAAACAGGAGGGCACACAACGTGTTGAAATCATTGGTCGGGGCGCCGAGATTTGAACTCGGGACCTCCTGCGCCCAAGACAGGCAACCTAGGTTTTGTAAGCCCTTTCGTTTCAACCATGCCGTTGAAAACTCAACCGTTAGTTCGAAGCAAGAGTTGTGGCTGGGTGTGGCCAGATGTACCGGTCTGATCGTAGGGTCACTACAAAAGTCACTACATTTTTCATGTTGGCAGGGAAGCGCGACATGAAGCCCACAATTCGCACGGTTTCGATCAATAAACTTCTCCTCGACGAAAAGAACGCGAACAAAGGGACAAAGCGGGGGCGCGAGCTGTTGGGGAAGTCGCTAGAGAGCTATGGGGCAGGTCGCTCGGTTGTTGTGGATCGCAAGAATCGCGTTATCGCTGGCAACAAGACGGTGGAAGCGGCGCGCGCCGCGGGTATGCAGTCCATCACGGTGGTCGAAACGGACGGCTCGTCCCTCGTGGCTGTCCAACGAGGCGACCTGGATCTCCGGAAGGATAAGAAGGCTCGAGAGCTAGCCATCGCCGACAATCGCGTCAGCGAAATCGATCTTGAATGGAATCCTGAGGTACTTGCCTCGCTGGATGTGGATCTTAAGGAATTCTGGAATGAGAACGAGCTAAATGCACTTTTGAAGGATTTCCGCACCGGCGACCTCGCAGCGCCGGAACCGAAGATCGATCAAGCGGCCGAACTTCAGAAGAAATGGAAGACGAAGCGAGGGCAGATCTGGCAGATCGGGCGCCACCGACTGATGTGTGGCGACAGTGCGAGTGCTTCAGATGTCTCTGCACTGATGGATGGGAAGATCGCAAAGCTTTGTGCCACGGATCCACCCTATCTGGTCTCCTATGACGCGAAGAACCATCCCTCGAAGGGCTTCTCCGACGGCAAGAATAAGGACTGGAAGGGTCGGTACGCAGACAAATCCAAGGGCGAACCGCTGGGCCCGTTCTACGAGGCCTTTCTAAGGCAAGCTTTGGCCGTTTGTGAGGATGATGCCGCGATTTATGTGTGGCACGCGTCGCAGCGACAGATTGAAGTTGAGAAGGCGATGCGGGAGTGCGGCATTCTTGTTCACCAGCAGATCATCTGGGTCAAGAACAAGCCCGTACTGACCCATTCTTTTTACATGTGGCAGCACGAGCCATGCTTTTTCGGATGGAAGCAGGGGCACAAACCTAAGCGAAATCCAGGCGACTTTCCGACGACGGTCTGGCAGATCGATGTTCCGGTATTACCCGGAGTTGAGTCGCGGCACCCTACTGAGAAGCCCTTGGAACTGTTCGTAACCCCGATTCTACTGCATACGCAAGTGGGGGATGTCTGCTTCGAACCTTTTTCGGGTTCGGGCACGCATCTTTGCGCCGCCGAGAATACAGCCAGACACTGCTATGCACTAGAGATTGAGCCGGCTTTTGTAGCGGTGGCGTTGGAGCGGTTGTTCGAAATGGGTCTCAAGCCGAAGCTGGCTTCAGGTTAGGAGCACCAATGGGGAAGAGCAATAACCCGAATATCGCCGAACACGGGAAACCGTATCGCTGGAAGAAGGGAACCAGCGGCAACTTGTCGGGACGGCCGAAAAGCAAGACCCTTTCAGATGCCTATAAGAACAAACTTGAGGAGCCGGTCCCGAACGATCCGGAAAAACGCACTTGGGCCGAGCTAATTGCTGAGGCACAAATACGGGATGCGGTTCGTGGCAACGTGCAGGCAGCCCGAGAAATTGCTGATCGAACCGAAGGAAGACCGCGGCAAGCAATCGAGCTCGAGGACGCGACAATCAGCAAAGCATTCGAAAGGATGACGGGCGAAGAATTGGAAGCCTACGCTCGGGACGGAACTTTGCCGCCTTGGTTCCCACGAACTGCGGTCTCCAGCACGGAGTAAGATTTACAGGCCAATGCGTAGTCACTCTAGTTCAAAACAACTTTCACGGGACCTGCGCCAGTCGGCTGTGCGGCCAGGAGATTTTCCGCTAGGTTCAATGGAATCGCGTGTCGCGGCAAGAGCCTGGGCGAGCCATTTGAGGGCGTCAGAAGGCGTCGTCCACGTGGTGATTGAATGCATAGGGAGTCCCGAACGCAATTGGGAGCTTTTCGTACCGATGGAGCGGCAATGAAATGCGCAGAACACGCCAGGCCGGGAAGTTTTCCGATTGGCTCGCTCGCATCGCGAGCCGCCGCGCGCGCAATGTTTGCCAAAAGGGTTCTCGATGACACCATCGTGGACATCAGTGGATTGCCTGCCCTATTTCCGACCCTACTCGCCGAGTACGCGGACCGCGGAGACTACATTGAGCACGAAGTGATTCGTATTAACAACGGAAAACGCACAATATTTCGGAGGGTTATCCGTAAGGAGTCTGAAGAGTACGAGAAGTCCATCGAGCGAGGCCACGATTGAACGCAGTGGATGCGATCCTGAGCGTACCAGTGCTGCACGGCCAGGAATCGTTGGGGCGGCCGCCCTTATTTGGATTTCTTGAGGGCTTCGACTAGGGAGCGGCGAACAAACTCACTGATCGGCACGCCGGTTTCCTTTGATCGAGCGTCCAGCGCCTTCTTTAGAGCCGGGTCCATCTGAACGACAAGACGTTCCGTTTTCATATGGACACAATAGCATAACATTGGCCATATCACGACACCTATGTAAATATTACATCAATCATTCGCTTGTCATTCGCTTGGGCTTCGCCATTCAGGCGGCATGGCGAATGTCCACTTACGAGAGAAGCCTGTAAGCCCTTTAGTCCTGCGCGTGGCTATTGATTCTAAAGGGCTTACGGTGTACGTGCATGTCCATATCTGCCCATTTGTGGACGTGAGGCCTGGTTTCGCTTTGACAATGTATGTACAGTAGTGTACACTCATGGACAGTTGGGAGACGGCATGTTCGAACAAACTGAGTCTCAAAAGACCATTGCGGCCAATGAACTGAAGCATCTCAGCGAATCAGAACTGCTTGACGTACTCGAATGCGCCAGGAAAGCGTCGAGCCGCGATCATGCCCTGCTGGTCGTGGCTTATACCCACGGCCTGCGTAACCAAGAGATTGCCAGGCTTCGGCTGGCGGATTTGAGCTGGAAAAGCCAGGAGATCACCATCAATCGGCTGAAAAGCAGCCTGAATACGGTGCAGCCCATTGTGAGGCACCGCGGCCGCCCCGCGCTCTGCGAGATGACCGCCCTACGGGCGTGGCTAAGAGAGCGGCGTCGCAACAATGATCCATCAGACTTCGTCTTCGTAAGCAAGAAAGGCGGATCGCTGGGCCAGAGGCAGGTCAATCGGCTGTTTGCTGACTACTGCGAACTGGCGTCCCAGGCGCGAATAGCTCGGGGCGAGGCGCCGATCGCCAACTCCGTGCGTCACGTTCACTGCCTGAAGCATAGCCGCGGTACGTCGCTGGCAGAGCGCGGCGTCAACCCCTACCGAATCAAACTGATCCTCGGCCACAAATCAATGGCAAGCACCGAACGCTACCTGCACGGGAGTCAGAAGCAAGCTTGGGCCGAGGCGCAGCGCTTCAGTATGGAAGTCTTCTAGGCGCGGTACGGAACTACGTCCCCACAGAAATGGTCCAACCGTCCAGGCCCACTCAGCAAATTTAGGCAAAATCAACTTCTCCGGTAACGGCGTTTACCGGGACTTATGGAATATAATGCCGTGTGACCATGAGAGTTCTTGCCCTTCTTTTCTTTTTCTTGTCTCAATCGACTGTCGGAATTTCACCCTCCGAAACTGCGCTTGAGGGCGCTTGGCTCGACACTGCCTCGAAATGGGTCAAAGCACCGAAAGGAGTTGCTCCCAAAGAGCAATTCAGTCAGACAACAGTCCTGTATTTTGGGAAGGACCACAAATTCACGTTTATCTACTGCACCGTAATACGAGTCCCGAACAAATCCATGAATATTAGCAACGGGGACCCGAGAGGCGTTTATAGAGGCGAGTGGAGCATCCATGACGGCACAGCCTCGTTGGCCTATCAATTGGTCGAGCAAACCGTACTACTTCAAGGTCAGAAGTTACCGGGCCCCATTCAGCACGCAAACATCAGGATTTCCAACGGCCCGACTCTGGGCTTCGATGGAAAACTATTCCGTCGAGAAGTCGCTCTGGACGAAAGCGCGTTTAATTAAGTACTTGTAAGTTCTGTGGCTCGCATCGGTGGGTCAACTCCCGACGAAATACTTTCCTTGTGCACATCCATGCCGATATATTTAGTGCTGATCATAAGGGCGCTCCTCCTCTGGAGCGGTTGAGCGAAGCACTCAAACCCTACTCCCAAAGGGGCGCCCTTTTATATTGCGTCGGGTAACCGGACAATGAGGCCACTTGTCCGGTTTCCGCTGCGTTAATCAGGCATTGGGTCATTAGGTGGCTGGCTACAACCTTCCAGCGCAGCGGACTTGTCGAATCGGAACTCCGTTTAAGTTGTTCTCACAGGTGGTATGCTGGCTCCGCCATGCGTGACCCTCGCCAATGGCCCGCCCCTTGGCTCTTTGGCTTGTTGATCCTGCCCCTCGGCATTTACGTCGGATTTATCTGGACTGCTCTTCCGCTCTTGCTCAGTCAGGCGGGTCTCACCATCGGGCAGATCGCTCGCATTAACGCCATCCTGCAAATTCCTCCGATCTTGCTGTTTCTCTGGACGCCCGTCGTCGACGTCAAACTGCGCCGCCGTACTTGGCTGGTTCTTGGAGCCTTGGCAACCGCGATTCTGTTCTGGCTCGCGTGCCAGTTTGGCGCGGCGCACGTCAATCTCTTCACTGCGCTCTTGTTCTTTGCCGGTGTCGTGGTCGCGCTCGTCCCGGCCAGTTGCGGTGGGCTGATGGCCAGCATGCTGTCGGTCCCCGCGCAAGTCAGAGCGTCCGGCTGGAACCAAGCGGGAAACTTCGGGGGAGTCGGTCTGGGCGCGGCTGCGGTCTTATGGCTTGCCGCACGTTTTTCTTTGCCGGTGGCCGGCCTGGCCGCGGTCGCTCTCGTTAGCTTGCCGGCCTTTTTCGCCTTCACTATCACGGAGCCGGTGCCCGCTGTGTCCTCTTGGTTTCGCGGCCGGTTCGATCGATTCCAAAAGGAAGCCGTGGCGCTGTTTCGCTCGCCCAGACGATGGAGCGTTCTTCTGCTAGTCGCGCCCGGAAGCACTTGTGCGGCCCAGACTCTTCTTCCCGCCCTGGCCTCGCATTACGGTGTCGGCGCCACGGGCGTGCTCTGGACCAACGGAGTTGCTGGCGGAGTTGTGCTGGGATTGGGAGCGCTCAGCAGCTTGCTGATCCCCGCCAACTGGGACCGCCGTCTCACTTACGCGGGTGCGGGACTGACCAATGCGTTCGCCGCCGTCTTGTTGCTCGCCGGGAATCACCCTTCCGTCTACTTTTGGGGAACCCTTCTGTACCTGCTGACCGCAGGCTTGTGTAACGCTCGATTTGTTGCGCTTGTATTGGACATCATCGGGCCGGACGACCGCGATCCCAGCACCTGGTTCAGCGTCCTCCTCTCCGCCTCCAACATTCCCATTGCGTGCATGATCTGGCTTGAGGGCCAAACCTTCACCAAATTCGGCACCCACGGTCTTCTCTGGACCGACGCCACCGCCAACCTCGTGATGTTCACCATCGTCGTCACAGTCTTCGCCACCCACGGTCTCGGCTTGCGTACTCTTCCCGCCTCTCACCCAAAGCCCAATGTCTCCACGTCTTGAGAGTGTGTGTTCCATCTACATGCGTGAAAGGCCATCGGTGGCCTGAAACCACCTGGACGGTCTAGTCGGTAACGATTCCACATCTACGGTAACGGCGTTAACCAGGCACTGAGTCTGCGATGCCCCTTTTCCTTTTGGATCTTCAATTCGGTTCCTAGGCGCGTTACCCCCGCGAGTTAGCTTGGATTTTTGTTATCCCGATGACTTCGACAGCCTTGGTTGAATGGCTAAACGCGAAGCTTGGCGCATCGTGCGCCATAAGCACACGCTCAAGGGATTCCGCTTCCACCACACGTTTCTCTTGAGATTTCGTGCCATCCCACTTTTCGATTTCGTAAACGACTTCGAACTTTTTCACTGTTTTTCTCCGTTCGCCCTTGCCGGGCTTTCTTGAACTTGCTTTTCTTCCGCTTCGATAATCTCCAGCTGTTCCCAGCCACCAAACTTGCGGGCGCACACCAACTCCCGATAAGCCGCGTAACCGGACATCTGGATTTGGGCGGAATCCACATCTCCGGTAAGCGCGTTAATCAGGACCTTGCCGTCCCAATGTGGATCAATGCTCTTTCCCGATGTAATGAAATGGGTAATTTTCCTTTATTTCAGTGTTGTAAGTCTTGGCACCGATTTTAAAGAAGACATGGTCGGGTAAGTAGTTCGGGTCGGCATCGAGGCTCTTCTTCGTATCTTCGGCGGTTATGACAATTCCGGCAGCAGCATCGACAGTCGTAATTGCTAAGAAGACCTTGCCCTGATATTTGTTCTCCGTTGCTTGGTAGGACGTTTTCTTGGGGTTTGTTGGGCTGAACGTGAGCAGAGCCCCGTTCTGCCGCCAGTGCCCTTCATCTGTTAGACCAACGCCCATATGCTCGCGGTCGATTACCTTGTACCGACCGTTGGCTGCGAGTTTTACATACGTAGCCGCTACACCGTGCTCTGCTTTAAAATAGCGCGTGTTTTGGGCGGAACAGAGTGTGCAATGGAGTAGAGTTGCGAACACGAAGGAGGCGGCGAGAATTGCGTATTTTTTCATGGACCGAAACTCAGACTAGCATTTCTGATTTAAGTGGGAAACTGTTCTACGGTTCAGTCGCTTCTTGGCAGTCAACTCCTGATTTGTCAGCTAATCGGAAACTTGAAATCCACATGGACGGTAACCGCGTTTACCAGGCGCTGACAGCTGGAATCGCGTGCGGTATATGATTCTGCTCATGTTCTGCCCCGAATGCCGAGCCGAATATCGTGGGCGTTCTGACAGATCTAACTCAGCGAGCGTCTTTAGCTTTTGTTTTCATGGCAATGTGGGTTTGATCTAAGTGTTGCATCGACCCATTGAAACCACCCTGTTAATCAGGCATGTGGATTACTTCCGGGTAGCCCGTCACTCGGGAGCGACGGCCGGGAATGTCACCGAATCCCCGGATGCTTGCCAAAGATTGTTCCGAGGAAGAGTTGCGCTCGATCTGCGACGGGCTATTCATACCGCAGCGCCACCATGGGATCGACGCGCACGGCGCGGCGCGCGGGGATGTAGCAGGCTGCGCCTGAGACAATCGCGAGCAGCACGACGACTCCTACAAATGTCAGCGGATCGTGTGCCGTCACACCATAGAGCAAACTCGCCACCCATCGCATCGCTACCAGCGCTGCAACGATTCCGATCGCGCCGCCCACCACCGTGAGCCGCCAGCCTTGCCCCACAACGAGCCGCAAGATGTCCGCGCGCTCGCCGCCGAGCGCGATGCGAATGCCAATTTCACGGGTGCGGCGCGCGACCACGTAAGCGAGCACGCCATAAAGCCCCAGCGCCGCGAGCAGCGCCGCCAGAAGCGCCAGCGAAACAGAAAGCACAGCGACCAGCCGGTCGTTTGACATCGAATTGCTGACCTGCTCCTCGAGCGTGCGCAGTTCGTTGACGGGCAAGTTTGGATCGAGCCGCTGGACCAGCGAGCGAAGCGCTGCGGCCATGGGGGCCGGATCGCGCTCGGTTCGGGTGTAAAACGCCAGACGGCCGAGGTTCTTGTCTTGCGAATAAGGCATAAAGAGGAACGGGGTAATATCACTGCGTGCGTCATCCCATTTGCTGTTGGCAACCACGCCGATGATTTCCATCGGTGCGTCTCTATAAAGTGTGCCCGATCCGTGCGTGATGTGCAGGCCAAGGGGATTGCGTCCCGCGAAGGATCGCTGCGCCAGTTTTTCGTTGATGATGCAGACCTTGGGGCTCTCGGCTGTATCAGACTCGGTGAATTCCCGACCTGCGATGAGCGGAATGCTCATCGTCGAAAAGTAATTTGCACCGATGTAATCATACATGGCGTCGGTATCGTCTCCAGGACGATAACCTTCGGGTGTGAAGTTGGAACTGTGGTCGTCGCCCTCAAAAATCGAAGTTGTGGAAATGCTCACGGAGCGCACGCCGGGCAGCGCGGCAATTTCATTCCGAGCACGGTCGGCGAACGCAAGCGTCTGCGCGGGCGTGATGCCGTTCAAATCCGGCCTCACCGAAAATTGCAGCACGTGGCTGGTGTTCACGCCTAGATTCGCGTGCTCCAGATTTATCAGCGTTCGCGCAAAAAGCCCCGCGCCCGCCAGCAACACCCCGGTAAGCGCCACTTGCGAGACGATCAGCACCTTGCGGAGACCAACATTTGAGCGGCCCTCGGAAATGCTCGAACCCTGATCTTTCAAGGTGCTTTGCAAGTCGAGGCGAGTGGCGCGCATCGCCGGAGCGAAGCCGAAAAGGATGGTGGTTGCCAGCGTCAGGGCAATCGCAAACCAGAGCACACGAAAATCGAGACTATTCGCCAAAGCACGCATCCCGTCACCCTCAGGAATGGCGGCTGCGATGGCGTTCAAGCACCACCAAGCCAGAGCGATACCTGCGGCACCTCCGGCAATGGCGATGAGCAGGCTTTCCGTAAGAAGCTGGCGAATCAGCCGCGTGCGCCTCGCGCCCATGGCCAGGCGCACACCAATCTCGCGCTGCCGGGCTTCGCCGCGCGCCACCAGCAAGCCAGCGAGGTTCGCGCAGGTAATGAGCAAGACCAAGCCGACCATGCTCATCAAAATCAACAGCGGCTCTTGCGCGCCTTCCTGCAGAACCAACCGCCCATGCGCGCCGCTGATGAGCAGCAGCGGCTTCGAGACGAACCGCTCCAAATCTTGCCCTGAGAGTTTGAGGAGCTTTGCGTCCAATTCCATAATCGGCTTGTAAATTGGCTGGAGCGTTGCCTGAGCGCGAGCGAGCGCTATTCCCGGCTTAAGTCGGCCCATGACCGGCAACCAGTGATCGTTGCGATCCTCGAGCGTTTGAAGCATGTTCGGCGCCATTTGCGCTTTCATGGTGACAGGTATGAAAATGTCAGGCGTCGAACCGACTTGCACACCGTAGAATCCCTTGCGAGCCACGCCGACGACTGTCAGTGGAACACCGTTCACGGTGAGGGGCGCGTTTAAGATGGATGGGTCGGCGCCGAATTGCCGCGACCAGTAGGCGTAGCTTAGTACTGCGACGGAATTCGCGCCGGAGGCGGTTTCATCGCTCGAAGTAAACAGGCGGCCAAGCGCGGGCTGCACTTCCAGCGTCTCAAAGAAATTGCCGCTGACTAGGTCGGCGTGCGCGACTTGCGTCTCGCCGTGGCCGGAGACGTTCACCGTAGCCTCGCGGCAGGCCAGGAGGCCGGAAAAGACCGTCGCCCGTTCGCGCAGGTCTTTGTACATCGGATAGGAAAACGACTGCGCGCCTTGGTCCACATCGCCCCAGGTAAGCCCATGATTGGGCCCAGGCGAGCGCAAAATAACAAACTGTTCCGGATGCGGGACGGGCAATTCCCGAAGCAAGGCTTGGTCAATTAGAGAGAAAATGGCCGTATTAGCGCCGATGCCGAGGGCAAGGGTGAGGACGGCGACGGTAGTGAAGCCAGGGGATTTGCGCAGCATGCGCAGACCAAAGCGCAAATCCTGTACGAAGTCTTGAATCCAATTTACACGACGCGCGTCGCGGCATTCCTCCTTGGTCTGCTCGATACCACCCAGGTCGAGTCGCGCACGACGCCGCGCTTCTTGCGGTGTCATCCCCTTTGCAACGTACTCCTCGGTTGCTCGTTCGAGATGGTCGCGCAATTCGTCGTCCAATTCCTCGTCTGCCTGAGCCCAGTAAAACAAGGACCGCAGCCGCAGCGGAATCGTGAACAGCCAATGCTCCGGTCGCATCTCCCACCTCCGTTTCGCGCCACGCGACGCTCACGCCTCTTTCAGATTGATAACCCGCGAAATGGCGCTCGAAAGCCTGCCCCAGTTGTCTGCTTCTTTTTCAAGCTGTCGCCGCCCAAGCCTTGTCAGCGAATAATATTTCGCCCGCCGGCCATACTCGGACGTTTTCCACTCGGCTGTAATCCAGCCCTCTTGTTCCAATTTGTGTAAGGCCGGGTACAGCGATCCGTCGCTCACCTGCAGCACGTCGCCGGACACTTGTTTCAGCCGCTGACTCACGGCGAATCCGTTCATCGGCTCAGGGGCCAGGATTTTCAGCAACAACATGTCCAACGTGCCCTGCACCAGATCGGTAGGTTTGCTCATATTTTTGTGTCCTCGGTAACCGAGTACAACATACACTCGCTGCCCTCGGTAAGCAAGAGGAAAGCAAAAAACGTTGAAATTCTGGAAGAGAACACCGGCCGGGAAAGCACCGTTCTGACCGGGCATCTTCCGGGCGAGTGGTCGGCAATCCGGAAGTTATCCTCGACCCGCTTGGCGGCGGTCACTTGGACGTGTAGTCGGGTAATCGTACAAGTGGTTTTTGGCCCGATTTCCATTTCTCCGGTAAGCGCTTTATCGGGAGTTGACAGAGTTTGTCGTCGCTTCCACAGGCCCGGTTGGAACCAAGTCGCTGGGAACGGTTGTCAAATCGATGAACCATACGTCGGCCTTTAGATTTCGCCTCGCAAGAACTTCGCCGGTGATGGCGTTTAGCCGCACTAGGCCGACAGAACTCCAAATCGTGTCCCTCACGTCAATGCCGTAGAGTTCCTCGCCGTCCGCACCCGGAATCAAAGACGCGAAATGGAACTCAGGTGCTAAACGGGCTAGGATCCTGCCCGTTTGCGTATCGATTGAGAGCAGACCACCAGGAACATCTCTTGCACAACCGTCACGCCGATCACCCTTGACTCCGAATAATTCAAAGAGGAAGAGCTGACCACCGGCGCCGACCATCTCTTGCACCTGTCTCTCGCAATCCGATGCCAGATCGGGAAAGTTGACGTTCACAGGTCCCTCCAGCGCGGAGTTGTCAGACTTCACCCGCCAGAGTTGCCCGCCTCCCTTGCGATAGCCGTACAAGTAGTAGGCATTGCTAACCCATGCTCCAAGGGCACTGAGGTCTTGCGGGATGGTGAATCGTTGGACCAGTTTCCTCTGATCGAAATCGAAAATGTCCAGGGCGTGCGGAAAGTTTGAGACGCCAAACAGCAGGCGACCATCAGGTGAGAAACGCAAGGTGTAGACACCTGGTGCAACGGATCGCGGTATCGCCGGTTCTCGCTGTAAGGTGTGTACGTTGAAGGCTTCGATTCCAACGTTCCCTCGCTGCGCGAGAACATGCTGGCCGTTCGGGGAGACGACGACGTTAGAGACAGGTTCGAGGAGTTTCGTCATCTCGCGGGTCTTCAGATCGACCGCATACAGCGCGCAGCAGCCCTTAAATTCGGGAGCAAGCCCTTCGTTCAGAAATAGGACTCCTGCGCGGTCACTTGTTAGGCCGTTAGCCTGCGGCAATACCTTGATCGAACCCAGAGATTCAAGCGTGATCGGATCGAGAACGTCCACACCGCCTGCGCGATGAGCGGCCAGTAACACGACCTGATCGTGGGCTTGGCCAACAACAAAAGGCAAGATCAACAGGATTGATGCAAGTATACGTGTCATTGCCGTAAATACATGCGAGCGATTCTAAGCGATTCTACGCCATTTTCGCGCACCCGGATTGCTACTGCCTGGTTAGTCGGGTAATCGGAAACTTGAAACCCACATGGACGGTAGCCGCGTTTACCAACCACTGGGCAATCAAGTTGGTTCTTTGAAGGGCTAATTCCCGCGAATCTGCGTGACCACGTCATGAATCGCCTTGAGCACCGCGTCGGGGTCGATCGCGTGACCGCTATTCTCGACGATGACTTGTCGGCCTTTGGTCGAGAGGTGCGCTAGCTGCGGTTGCAATTGATCGACCCAAATTTCGTGAAAAGCTCGCAGTTCTTTGTCTGCTTCCGGGTCACCTACTGTGAGAGGTTGACCTGCGGTCAGAACAATTAGCGGACGATCTCCCAGGTTGCCCGCCGCCCTTGCTTGGGCGGGACTTTTTTCCTCAAAATTGCAGACGGCTGAAGCAACAATCGATTTCGGTTGGCGTTCCAGGCCTTGGAGGATGGCCCACTGCTGAGAAGTGAATCCCGAAGCTGGGTCTAGCGGACGCTCGGGCCTAGTTGACGAGAGGAGCCGTACCAAACCGATGCGAGCCGCCAATGGCACGCCTGCACAAAGCAGATTTCGGATCGGTTTTGGCAGACGATTAAAAGGAGCCAGCGTCACACGCGGTTCAAAGCGATATTGGTCTTCATGCGCCGAATCCACGAGGATTGCCCCTGCGACGTCCTTTGGGTATTTACCCGCGAAGACGCGAACATTGAAGCCACTGAAGGATGCACCGACTAGGACATAAGGCGAAGGAACATCTGCGGCATAAAGCAACGAGCGCAGATCATCTGCGACAGCGGCGCTTGTTTGCTCGGCTGGGCTTGGGTCGCTCCAGCCCAAACCGGCGCGATCGAACCAACATGCCTGGGTAAACTGCGTAATCTTCTTCTGAATTGGCAGGTTCTCGTAGCCGGGGGCAGTTCCGCCGGTATCCAGAATGACGGCAGGCCGACCTTCACCAGAACAAAAGATGTTAAGGGAACGCCCGCCGATGTCGATCGAGCGGCCAACTTGTAGAAACTTCTCGCGGTCTCGCTTCTCGCCAAGCTTCTCGTAAGAAAATCCCACGAGGATCGCCGTGATGAAGAGCAGCAGTAACCATCTGGAGAGAAATTTGATCCTCTGTCTTGAGAGCGGCTGCATCCGCTTCCACCTAACGAACGGTAATACACTCCGTGACAATCTTGATCAACTCCCGGTTAGCGCTGACTGCGTCTTCGAAAGGATTTATTCAACAAGTTCCTGGAGTCGTTTACCAGGCACAACCCCAGTATTCGGATATTCTGTATACTTAGTCCGGTGCCGAAACAATGCAAGAAATTCCGAGAACTCGCACTTACGCAGTCATCATTTTTCTGTTGGCGGCAAGCGTTTTGGGAACTGTCGGGATTGCGCAGGACCGTGACCTATGTAATGGGATTGGCTTTATCGGTGCTGCGCCAGGCAAGCCATTTTCCGCACAGCACGTCACGAAGTCCGTGCTCCGCTCACCTGACGGAACCGAGCTACAAACGAGGGGCTTCGTTGAGTATGTTTCACGCGATAGCTTTGGCAGGATTCGTCTGGAGCCACGCAGTTCTGTAGTCACCAACACTGATGCCGGAAAGGCAGCGTTTCACGCGCCTGAAACGGGGACGATACCCGAAAGGGAGGAACCGTTCGATACAAGCATTAGCATTTATGATTACCCAACCGGCAAGATGGTGGTGCTATGGGCAGGCAGGCGAGACGCCACGGTTGTTGAAACCTGTGTATCTCCCCAGTGGGGATTGCATCCGTATTCGTTCTTCGCTACGTTGACGACCCCGCCGGGTGAGATGTTGGAGGACCTGGGATACAAGGAAATCGAAGGCCTTCGGGCGCACGGGTTCAAAAACACCCGGCCAGCGATTGAACCCGATCGCGAGCAGCGTGGAAACCCTCTTATAGTTCGTGAGACGTGGGTTTCCGACGACTTGGCCGTAGATTTACTGATGATTTTGAGGGTGAACAAGAGCGAGAGCACGATGAGATTCACCGATATCAAGCGCGAAGAACCAGACCCTTTGCTATTTAAAGTTCCTTCCGATTACGCAATTAAAGACAGTCGCTCAAATCCGAGTGCCTGGTAAGTCGGGTGCATTCGACGGGTCGATGCAACACCATCTGATGTAAGTCTGCTGTGTAAAGGTGGTGTTGGCATGAGGGCAGGACAACGATTTGGGCTTTCTGCGATCGAGAAGCGTGACGTTTGGAGCCGGTG
>Ga0210401_10002885_pt1 | contig 18694 bp, 14 predicted proteins | sample IncBWH32MmetaG_FD_150866 | JGI IMG/M metagenome (GOLD analysis project Ga0210401, IMG submission 150866) | Forest soil microbial communities from Barre Woods Harvard Forest LTER site, Petersham, Massachusetts, United States - Inc-BW-H-32-M | ecosystem: Environmental > Terrestrial > Soil >... | reverse complement strand
ACTTCGCTCTTTTGTGCTGCTTTGACGCTCATCAGAAGCCTTTGGCCTGAAGGTGTTGTTTCAAGCGAGCAAGACAGCGACTCCGGACGAACCCGATTGAGCCTTGCGCAAGGCCTAGCTCGTCGGCAACCTCCGCATAGGATCGAGAAGGAGTCTCAAAGAAAAGCATCTGGATCATGCGTGCGCAGCGCGCGGGCATCTCGGAAACTGCTTCCCGCAAGGTCTGTTCATCTTCGAGTTGGACGAGGATCTGTTCCTGGATGTCTTCGGAATGTAATTGATCGTGACCGGCCGATTTCAACTTGCTGTGGCGATTGCTGGTTTGCTGATGACGCAAACATTCGTGATAACACGTCTGCATGAGCCATTTCGCTAAGGCGCGGTGCTTTCGAAGCTGTGAAAGCTTGGAGAGCAGGGTTAAACAGACCGTCTGGAAGATGTCGCCCGCATCCTGGTGCATCCCAAGGGTGATGGGAATCGAGTAAATCAGATTCTTATACTTGTCGATGAGCGCAGACCAGGCTTGCGGGTCATTGTCGAGGCAACGAAGAATGAGTTGCTCATCACTCGCGCCTGACGAGCGCGCCGACTGCCTTGTTGGGGCAGTAGCTGTCATCGCACGCCCGCACTCTCCATCGGAGTGCGAATATAGAGTTCGTCTGCATTCCAGAGCGTGTAGGGGTCCAGACTTGCCGGATGAAAATTCCCCACGCGCGGGTCGGCGGCGGCAAGGATGTTCGGCGTCGCCAGAAAAATGAAGGGAAGTTGTTCCGCAATCAACTCCTGAACGCGGTCATAGAGCTGCTTTCGTTTCCCATAGTCGAGTGTAATCATCTGCTGCTGCATGAGTTCGTCGACCTCGCGTTCCCATGCGGTTGCGGGTTCGGTTTCGTGAAGGTGCCAGAGGTGCGATGTGCCGCTGCTGATCCAGACGTTCATTTCAGGATTGGGGTCGGCATCGCCTCCGCCCAAGCCCATGATTGCAGCGTCGTAATCGAAACTTTGGAACACGCGATCGATCAGGGCACGAAATTCCAGCGGAACTACGTGCACCTGCATGCCCAGATGCGAGAGATCATCTTGTAGCAGCGTGGCCATCTTCATGCGCTGCGCGTTGGAAGAACTTGTGATGATCGAGAATTCAACTTCGGCCCCTGCCGGATCGAGCAAGTTGCCAGACTGATTCCAGGAAAAGCCTGCGGATTTCAGCAAGTTTCTTGCGTTCTCGAGTGAACGCTGCGGATGAGGAATGGCGTTGTTCAGCCACAGCTTGTTGCCGGGGCCAACATTTCCCCACAGCGCGACTCCCCGGGTGCCGTACACCATCCGCACAATCGAGTCACGGTCGATCGCTGCGGAAACGGCCTGCCGGAATTTCAGTTCGCGAAACCACTTCTGTTTGCGGGCGATTCCATCGAGTTTCTTGTCGCTAAGGTCGTTTTGAGTGAAGAGGAGGAAGTTGTACTCGAGGCTCGGTCCCATGTCGACGAGTTGCGCGTGAGTCCGATCACGTTCATGCGCGAGCAGGTTGTAATTCTCCGAACCGAGCCGGCTGATCATGCTGGTCTCGCCCGCCTCGAAGCGCATCACCTGAGCGTCCTCGGTGCCTACAAAAAGGAAAGTGATTTCGTCGAGGTAGGGCAACCGCTGATTCTTGCTATCCATCTTCCAGTAGTAAGGGTTGCGCTCGAGCACCACTCGTTGACCCGGGACGAACTGCTTCAGACGGAACGGACCCAGTCCTGCGATCTCGGCGGGAGACGCGTTGAGCGACCAAGTCTCGACGAATTTCCCCTCTCGATATGGTTTCTCGAGCAAGTGCTTGGGCAACATCGCCAGGCCGTCAAAAAGCCGTTCGGCAGAGGCATAGGGGCGAGGCAAGCTGAAGCGTACTGTGTACCGGTCGACCTTAGTCACAGTAAGCGGCTTGCCATCGATGACTAGCAAGTCACGCTGCGGCGCGTCCACGTTCTTGTCCAGATAGAGGCCAAAGGAAAACACGACATCATCGGCATCGAAGGGCTGGCCGTCAGAAAAGCGAATGCCCTTTCGCAACTGCAAGGTAAAAGTGCGACCGTCGGGTGAGATCTTCCACGACTTTGCCAGCGCAGGCTCGGTTTGCTGGGAGGCGCGGTTGATTTCGATCAGGTCCGCCATCATGCGGCCGGTTATTTCGCGCGAAACGGCGTCGGTCGCAATGACGGGATTGAACGTTTTCGGTTCGGCGCGACCGCCAATACTCAAATTTCCACCGTAGTGACCGGAAGTCTGGTCGGCGCGAAAGAGTTCTTCCCCAGGGTTCGGTTTCTCCGGGGACGGACCAGAGGCGAGGCACGGCACAGCAATCAGACACACCAGTAGGGCTAGGCGCACGGTGAATTTCATGAAACCCCTGTCCCCACAGAACCGAATTGCTAGGTTGACTGAAATTCTAACCGCGAGAGAAGGGCATCGGCGAGAAGACCATAGATTACCGAGGTAATGACGAGAGCCACGGCGGGCGCCAGCAGCCATTGGTAAGACACCAATACGCTGTATCGTTGCAGCACACTCAGCATGTTGCCCCAGCTGGCGGTTGGCTCATTTACGCCCAGGCCAAAGAACGACAGTGTGACCTCGGCAGCGATATAGCGAGGTACGAGCAGGGCAGCCTGAGCTACCAGTACGCTCATCACCTCGGGTAAGATGTGGCGTCGCATCACATAAGAATCAGATCCCCCGAAGCCTTTGGCTGCCAGGACGTAATTCCGCGTGCGTGCGGTCAGGACGATACCGCGCACCAATCGCGCCGGCCGCGCCCAGCCAATGAGTCCAATCACCGCGGTCAACAAGAAAAATGTCCGGGTAGCGCTTAAATGAAGCGGAAGGAAGGCCCGGACTCCGAGCAGAAAATAGAGCCATGGAAGACACAGAAACAATTCCGTTGCTCCCATGAGCGCCTCGTCTACGATCCAACCGTAGTATCCGGCCACAACCCCGAAAGTGGCGCCTGCGGTCAGCGCAACGAGTGTGGCCAGGATGCCAGCCGCGACTGAAATCTGGCCGCCGTAGAGCACCCGAGAAAACTCATCGCGACCAAATTCGTCGGTGCCGAGCAGGGCGATCTTGCCCGGTTGGTCCACGCCAATCAGGTGCCAGTCCAGCGGCACAAGGCCGAGCAGTTTGTACTTATTCCCCCTTACCATGAGGCGAACCAGAAAGCTCTGACTGCGATCTTCGATATAGCCGTCCGGTCCAGGCTGTAATGCATAGACGAATGGTCGCAAATGCCAGCCGGAAGTATCCCGGAAATGGAGCCGCGTCGGAGGTGCGTAGGGCAGGTCACGATCCTGTGCAATGGGGTCGCACGGCGCAAGGAAACCTGTGAAGAGCAGCGCCAAATGGAGCGCTGCGAGCGCCAGAATCAGGATGGAGGCCTTACGATTCATCGGCTCTTCCTGTTCGTATGCGCGGGTCGCAAGCCAGCAACATGGCGTCGGCGATCAGGTTGCCGCCCAGCATGAAAAGCGTCGACAACATGATCCCGCCGATCACCAAATAAAGGTCGCGCGCGAGTGTCGCATCGAGAATGAGAGGACCGAGACCCGGCCAACCGCAAATCGCTTCGATGAGCAACGATCCGCTAAGCAGGCCTGCCAGGGAAAGCCCGAAAAGCGAGATGATGGGGTTGGCGGCGACGGGTAATACGTGCCGGAGCATGAGGCGCACGTTACTGATGCCCAAGGCACGACCTGCTTGCACGAACGGCGCGTCCAGAATTTCTAGAACCGCTGCGCGTACATGGCGGACGATAATGCCGGCTTCCACCAAGGTCAGGATCATGACGGGCAGGAGCATTCGGGTCGCGATCTCTCGCGCTCGCGCCCAGTGCGAGAGGGCGTCTTGATCCACAGAACTCATGCCTCCCACGGGAAGAACACGCCAACGCACGACGATTGCGAGCACGGCCACCGCAACCACAATCTCGGGGAGCGAGATCAAAATTGAATTCAATCCATCAATCGCTCTGTCCCATGCACTACGGCGCAGCGTTGCAATCCAAACGCCGAGGGGTACTGAGATGAGCCAGGTCAGAACCATGGCCGCTGTATTGAGAAGAAGGGTGTTCTTGGCCCGAGTCCACAAAAGCGGTGCAACCGGGCTGTTGTAGGCGATCGAATATCCGAAATCGGCGCGAAGGGCAGAGTGCACCCAGCGGCCGTATCGCACGACCAACGGCTGATCCAGTCCGTAGCGCGAACGTAACGATGCAATGGTGTCCGGGGAAACCTGCGGGTTCAGCCGCATCTCATCGAAGAAACTTCCAGGCGCCATCTCAGTGAAGAGAAAGCAAAGGACCGAGACGCCGAGTAGCAGGAGAACGGCCCGGATCAGCCTAAGCGCGAGATATTTCACCTCGACGCTCCCATCGACTTTACGAGCGTGGACTTAAGGAGAGCGCGGGTAAGGTTCCTATTCTGCATTGAATAACTGATGGTTTGTCGTCGAGTCTCGCGACGCCGACCCTGTGAGCGAGACACAAAGGGATCCATCCCCGAGATCTAGTGTTACTCACATGGAGTCGAGGAACAATGTGTCGCTGTCCACCGAAAGTACGTGGACTTTCGATAAGGGCACGCTTCCCGGCGTTCAGGAATCGCCTGACAAAGTCACTCGTGCACGACGAGATCCGGGTTCTGTTTGAGAAGGTCCAAGACGGCGCCAACGTCATCAAGCGTGTTGTACAAGTGAAATGACACGCGTAAACCGTCCATCCGGTTCGAGACCACGATATTATTGGCGGCCATTTTCTGCACCATGGCTTCGGCGTTCTTCATTTGCAGTACGACCAGGGGGCCAACGCCATCCAGTGGAGTTTTGATCTTGATCTCGAGGTTGCGAGCACCATCAATGAGAGCGCGTGTCAGGGTTTGAATGTGCGCCGCAACTGCGGCATAACCAGCGCCTTCTAACAGTTTCAAAGCTGCCGGGACGCAATATACGTTTGGCAAGGGCGGAGAGCCGGCTTCAAAGCGCCGTGCGGTGGACGCGGGATCAAAGTGCTTGACATCGAACGCAAAAGGGTTCTGCTGGGCAAACCAGCCTGTAATCGTCGGTGTAAGCGATGCAATCAAGTCGCGTCGGACGTACAGAAACGCAATTCCGGAGGGACAGAGCAGGTATTTGAGTACACCTGTGACGTAGAAATCCAAACCAAGCACTTTGACATCGATGGGGCGCGTGCCGCAATCCTGGTAGCCGTCGAGCATGACGAGGGCGCCCCGCTCGTGTGCGTGTTGGACGATGGATTCGATGTTGGAGCGGAACCCGTTCATGAAACAAACTTGCGTGACGGGAACGATGAGGGTCTGGTCGTCGATCGCACGGGCGTAGCAATCCGCGCATATCCTGCCTTCCTTCGCATCGAGAAACTCGACTTCAGCGCCCCGCGACTGCTGGGCAAGCCAGATTTGCCCCATGGTGGGAAACTCGAATTCGCCCATGACGACCTTGCGACGTTTGCCGAAGTGGAGAGCACTCGCCACTGAATTGATACCCGCCGAGGCGCTGGCCACCACGGCAACTTCATCCGGCTCGGCGCCGATGAAACGCGCAAAAGCGGCCCGGGCGTTTTCGTACTCTTCGACCCATCGGTCCCAGGGCGAACCACATTCGTGCCAGGAACGAATGTGGGCGTGCAGAGAAGCTTCAACGGCCTCGCTCAGTGCCCCTTGTGAACATGAATTTAGAAAGATCTTGTTCTTAAAGATGGGGAATTGTGCGCGGATATCTTCGATCTTTGGAGACAAAATAGTTAACTCCACAGAAGGTTTCTGGACCTAAGGTTTCCGTTAAAGTATAAGGAGCGCGATGGCCCTCCTCGCGATATTAGACGGACCTGGAAAAAACTCATGATAACTCGCCGTAATAAGAAACCGCAGAGGCAGAAGACGAGTGTCGCACGCGGCATCATCAATACCGTCATCCGCCTAGAAAAACGAGTTTGGAAAACGGCTCAGCGCCGAGAAGCGAATGCATTTGCAGAACTTGTGCCCTCCGACGCGATCATGATCTTCCAGTCCGGAATCGTGCCCCAGCCGGAGTATCTAGCCACCATGCACAAACGGACGATTTCACGTTACGAACTCCGCAATATTCGTGGGTTTATGCCCAATGCACGGACCGTTATCCTCTATTATGAAGCTCTACGCCTTGGCGAAGAGGCTGGGAACGCGTTTCCGGACGGCACAGTGATCGAAAGCACCACCTGGATAATGCGCGGTCGCCGGTGGGTTGCGATTCTGAATCAGGAAACGCCCATCCAAACTCCACGAATGTCGCGCACCTCATAGGGCATCCGGCTCCCAAAAAACAGGATTTCTGCCCAAGGGAAAAAATGTCAATTCGTCTTTAGTGTTAACGGCTTGAGGATTTCATCCAGATAGTCCGGGGAACCGTCTACCCTTTCGAGGTGCGGGAATCGGCTTCCCCCCTGATAGTGAATCTTGTGAAGCTCCATCTTTCCCGAATTGTCAGTCATAAGTTCAATTGGTGAGGCGCTTGTCTCTGAATCACGAACCGCGCGTTTCAGCTCATCCATGGAAAACGCGCGGCCGTTGACACCAATAATCTTGAGGTAGGGACTAATGCCGCTTTCGAATGCTGGCATACCGGGGGTCGAGTCGATGACCGAGCCATCGTGTTTGACTCGCAGCCCGATCGAAGAGGTAAAGTCTCCGCCGCCCAACACCTCGGCAACCGCCAGCATCATTTCGTTGGCCTCGTTGTTATAGACAAGCCGCCAACCGCTGCCGATAAGACCGCCCAGGGGAGCATCAGCAGTGGCATCCAGACGCGAGCGGAAAAAAGACGCCCAGTCGTAGGGAGCAATTCCGTTCAAGGTCGAAACGAGGTCCTCGAATGTGTAGGTCTTGATGACAGGTTCGCCCTCGTGTCCGGCATAAAACACATGGCAGAAATCGTCCATGGATTTGTGGTCGCCAGTTAGCTTGCGAATGGTGGCATCGACCTCGAGCCAGATAAGAACGGCTTCCGGATAGAAATCAGTTCCGCGGCGATACGAAGCCCACTCTGGAACGCTGAAGTAGAGGATTTGTGCCGCCGTAGCCGTGTTTTGCAGCGAGCGCCATCGACGACCGGCGCGATGTTCCATGTCGGAAGCTACGGTTGCAATTCGGTCGCGCGACTGGGATGGAGTCAGAAGCCCGCTTCGAGCACTGAGAATCGTTCCCAAATATTCCGTCAAGCCTTCGTAAACCCACAAAAGCTCGCCTTTCATTGGCTCCTGGAAGTCCGGTGTGGCCAAACCTTCCGGCCGGCGATATTGTCCGTTCCACGAATGCGAGAACTCGTGGGGAAAAAGGCCGGCCATGTGCAATCGGGCATTAGGATCGACCAGCGTGTGTTGCTTGACTCGATCGTCGCTGCTCTCGTGATGTTCTTGTCCCAACTCCATGACGTTATCGCTCAGTGTGAGCAGAAAGTGATACTCGCGAAAGTGGTGAGACTTATACAAGGCCTCAGCTTCAGCGACCAACTGTTTATAGTGATCAATCAAGTCTGAGGGAACATCCAGCGCCCAGGCGTCGTCGGAAAGCACATCCAATTCCTGGAGCGGGCTTCCGTTCGGATTTAGCGGGAACACTCGTATGTACTGACCAGACTGCACCGGAGAATCGATGAGCAGGTCAAGAGCTACCGGAGCGAAGGAAACGGTATTGCCGGATCGATTGCTTACGGGGAGAGACGTGCTGAATTTCCAATCGCTGGGGAGGGTCAGGGTTGGCAAAAAGGTCAGTTGAGCGGCAGGCCATCCTTTGGGATAAAGGACGACCTGACTCCACATCAGAATAAAGAGATTTGCTGCGCCCGATGCGCTGAAGTCGATGGTCGGCCCCGGAGCTGAGATCAAGAAGTCCAGCGAGGCTTCTACAGAAGACGCCCCTTCCGGGACGACAAGATGAAAAGCGTACATATCCACGTCGTCTTGTTGCCACGGGACTGCATGTGCACCGCAGAAGAACTTGAGTCCCGCAAGACTCCAGATAGGTCCGTCGGGGGAGTGGTCTGCCGGCAACCATTTTGGGTAGTACAGGGTTAGAGGTCCAGGGTGGACTGGAAATACCAGCTTCGCATGCAGGATCCGCCGGGACACCTGGGTGGCGTCGACCGAGATGGTAATGGGGCCAGGCGGAGCGGCGGAGGCCGTGGCAAAACTGCAGGGCATGCCTGCGATTGCGATCAAGAGACAGAGCAGGGCTGCTCTCATCATGCCTTCCGTACGAGGGTTTCGCATCTGTGTTTTTCTACCAGCTGATTTTGGCCATGAACTGTATGTTGCGTGGCCCTCCAACGCCGAAGTGCGAATCGAAGCTGCCATCATCCGCAGATGCCGTAATCAGTGTGCTGTTTGCGGGGCCGGGCGCCGGCTCGGCGAAGTTGGGGTGATTGAAGGCATTGAAGAAGCTGGTTCGGAATTCAAACCCTACGCGCTCCCCGAGCTTGAACGTTCTTTGCAGAGAGATATCCCAAGCCTGCAACCCGGGTGCAACCAGAGGATCACGCGGACAGTTGCCGAATGTACCCGGCGCAGGTAACGCAAACGAGCCTCGTGACGCGTATGGCTGCGCAAAATCCTTGAGTTGGTAGTGAATGGGGCCAACGCAATCGTAGCGCGTGTGGAAATTGCCGACTCCACTCTGATCGTCGAAAGTGAGCAGAGGCGCCGCGAAGCCGTCTCGCAACGTGGTGGTTCCAGAAAGTTGCCAATCTCTCGCCAGATAAGACAGGGCGCCTCCGCTCTTGGGAGATGGAATGGCATACACATAGGTAAAGACAAATGCCCGGCGCTGATCGAACTCGGAATTGCCGTAACTTCCTTTCAGATTGCGCGAGTCCTGGGGGACATACCCACTGGTCCCAAAAAAGTCTTCGACTTCGGAAGCGGTATCGAGGTTGTGAGACCAGGTGAAGGAAAACTGGGTTGTCAGGCCATGAAAGTTATCCGTCTTCAAAACAGCTTGAAGCGCGTGGTACGTAGCGAACCCAGTCGATGAAATCGTGTTGATTTGTGACAACGTGGGAAACTTCGCGTTATAGGGGCGTGCAGCCTGCTCGCAAGCGGAACCACCAAAACCGGGGCTGTCTCCCATGCCCACGGTGAAATTGCAGCCAGGCCCGAACCCGGCGCCCTCCGGAGGTTGGTTGATGTCGAGCAACTGCAGTTGGTGAATGCTGTGATTGCCGACATACCCTAGTTCAAATACGACCTTATCCGCGAGTTCCTGCTGAATATTAAAGTTCCATTTCTGCACATTCGGTGTCTTCAGGTTGTGCTGAATACTGGCGATGTTGAACGGTGGTTGCGGCGCGCCCGTGCCAAAGATGGGCACGCCGACTCCGAATGGAATGGGAGCGCTTGGAACAATCGTAAAGCCGGCGGTTGGGCCAATTGGGTTCTGCGCGAGACCTTCCTGAAAATTGTTGAGCGGAATCGTGTCGTAGTAGATCCCGAACCCAGCACGCACTACCGTCTGTTTGTCGGAGATAAGTTTGAACGGAGGAGTCCACGCGAGCGATAAGCGCGGTCCAAGATTGCCCTTGGGAGTGTTGTAAATGTGCCCGCCCGGTAATTGCGAGGCTTCGACCAGGCCCAGGTTGGGGTCGAAGGCGGAGAACCGGTGGCGCGACTCATTGACCGTGGTGAAGAAATCGTAGCGAAGTCCGGCAACGAGGGTGAGCCGGGGAGTTAGTTTCGCCGTATCGACTGCGTAGCCGCTAATGACGTTCTGGTCTATGTTCGCGCGGGGGCTTCCGACTCGAGTAATCTGGGTGAGGCCAGGACCCGGCGTCGGAAGCCCTGCGATCAAGTCGACAAGGGATGCAGGACCGCCGGTTTGACCCAACTGGTTCCCAAGCTGCGACCCGGTAAACGAGAATATTCCGCGACTCCCGGCCAAGGTGTAGTTGGAATAGTTGTGGAGGAAGTTGAAACCAAAACTCCAGGCGTGTATCCCTCGCGTCCAGTTCACCTCGTCGGCAATCTGGTAGCTGGTCGCGACGCGGCCGCCCGCGCCATATTGCAATCCGAGATTTGCGAAGCCGTAAGTGTCCACCTCGGGCAGGCCGTAACTAACAGGGGTGACGCCCGTGTTAAATCCGATCGTGGCTGGATTCACATCAGCGTCGCGCCCTTTTTGAAACTGGCTGAAGCGGTTCCAGCCCAGCCGCAAGGTGTGAATCAGGGCGGGTGTAAAAATGTGAACTTCGCTGATTGCGAAATTGTCGGCCACGGTCGGTGTCACGCCAAACCAGGGGTCTAGTTGCGAGCCTCCGCCGGGACCGGGCCCTCCACCGGGGAATTCGTCCTCGCCGTTACCGTGAAGGTAGCGGGCCGAGAGTGTATCGAACGTAGAAAAACTGTGATCGATTTTCAGAACGCCGCTGTTCGGTGTCTGCCGGCCTCGATTGTCGACGGCGAATGGACCCGATAATCCAAGGCTCGCATATTGTTGCAGGATATTCAGTCCTAGTTGGTTGGGTGTGATTCCCTGACCCTGTACCAGGCTCGTCGCAGTCGCGATCTGGGCCGGTGTCGGGGCGACTCCGCTTAGCGTAGTCCCCAATCGGAGACGACTCCCATCGTAGCCGGCGAAAAAGAACGTCCGGTTTCGGCCGTCGTAAATATGAGGAATGGTGATTGGGCCGCCGATGGTTCCCCCAAATTCATTCCAGACAAAAGGGGCTTTGGGCACTCCGCGAAGGTTCTCGAAGAAATTGGCAGCATCCAGGGAGGAGTCGCGATGTAATTCGTACAAAGAACCGTGAATTTGGTTAGTCCCGCTACGCATGATGACGTTCATCACGCTGCCCGAGTTCTGTCCGCTGTCCGCACCTGCGGTGGCGCTAACCGTCACCTCCTGAACAGCATCGAGCGGGAGACGCGTCGCGGCCGTCGCTGAATTGCCGCCCTCGTTGATCGAGGGAAGGTAGGTTGAAGGGTCGGTGTTGGACACGCCGTCGATGTTGAAGCCATTTGACCGAGCTCTGGATCCATTGATGGTGTACTGCGCGAATGCAAAGTTGCTGTTTTGAGTTACTCCGGGCAAGACGAGGGCCAGACGCGTGTAATCGCTGTTCCCGATGGGAAGGGATTGGACTTGCACCTGGTTGAGTTGTCCGCCGACTTCATTGGTCTCGGTTTGAATCAGGGCCGACGACGAACCGACCTCTATCTGCGAACTGACCGTTCCGATCGCCAGGACTGGATCGACATTGTTTACCTGACCCAACGCGGTCACGATGTCCTTGACGATAGTTGTACGAAAGCCCTCCTTCGTAACTGTCAACTGGAAGCTGCCTACAGGCAACTGCGGGAAGTTGAACTCGCCGGTTGCGTCACTCACGATGGTTCTTTCTTGTCCGGTGGAAGGATTGCTAAGTTTGACGGTTGCGCCGGCCACGACTGCACCCTGGGCATCGCGGACGACTCCGGTGATTCGGCCTGGAAACAGCTGAGCCTCGGCGAAGGAACCGCAGACGAGCCACAGCAACACGGCAGACGTAACCACACGAACGACGCTTAGATTCTTCACGGCGACCCTCCCCCATTTTGGGCGCATGCTACTCCGTGGACAAATCGTATGTCAATGGTATTCAAATCGCATGTCAAAGATTTACTTTGCAAAATCAGACTTGACGATGCTCATGCCGATCCGAAGAAAGAGACGTGCGCTGTGCGACACGAGTTGAGATCTCGAACGATCCAGCTACGGCTGGCGCCGTGGCGGGATATTTTGATTTAAGCGGAAGAAATTGTGAGGGTCGTATGCGGTTTTTATGGCTCGCAGGCGGTCCCATCGATTTCGATACGCTTCAGGGACACGGTCGTCTTCGTCACCGCTCATGAAGTTCACGTAGACCCCGGGGACCATGGCGGGCCGCAGCCGGAGAAAAAGATCCCTCGTCCATGCGATGTTTGCTTCGTCCTCGTCGGGCGCCGTCCAGTTGCTCAAAATGTTGACGACGAACGGCGCGCTCCGATCACCAAAGGCAGTCTCATCCGCGGGCACGCGGGCTGGAGCTCCGCCGAGATAGGCTAATTCGATCTCGCTAAAACGGGAGGGCATACTGGCCAGGGAGTCAATCATCTTGTGAATCGCATCATCCCCCAAGTCTCGGAAATGACCCGACTTCGTGTAGTAGCGCCGGCCATGGGGAAAATCGGAATCGGCGAGCGTCTGCAATGTGAGGAATGACATTTCCTGCACGCTAACATCTCTATGCTCTGCAGCGGTGAGAGCGTGGTTGACGCAGTTCAACCCTTGCCCCCGATCACCAACCCAGAGAGCCGAAGTGCTGGCAACCGGTACTCTCTTCGCCCCTGGCAAGGCTGTCCCCCCATCACTATTCCTCAAGGAAAAGCCCCAGCGGAGATTGTCGGGGGCCTCAGGCATGAACTCGCGCCAGTGTCGCAGAAGACGCACAATCGCGTCACCAAGACACAACCCGCGTCCGAAGATGACGCCAGTCACTGGGTGGAGGCGCACTTCGAACTCAGTCACGATTCCGAAGTTTCCGCCGCCACCACGAAGCGCCCAGAACAGATCAGGATTTTCCTTGGCATTGGCCCGCAGAACCGAGCCGTCCGCGGCAATCAGGGAGAAGCCCTCGACATTGTCGCAGGATAGTCCGTACAACCTGTTCAGCCACCCGGTCCCTCCCCCAAGGACCAGACCGCCGGCGCCGGTATGAGAAACAACGCCAGCGGGGAACGCCAGGCCTTCTCTCTGGGTTGCCGAGTCAATCGTACCCAACAGGCATCCGCCTCCAAAGCGGGCTTTTCGGGCACTGGTATCGACTCGAACTTCACGAAACGCGGAGAGATCGATTACCAAACCATCGTCACAAGTACTCAAACCGGCAAGGCTGTGCCCACCACAGCGAACTGCGGTCACCACCTCGGACGCGATTGCAGCGCGTAGGCAGGTTTGAATGTCGGCGACATTGCTGCAGCGAGCGATAATGCCGGGCCTGCGTTGAAACATCCCGTTCCAGATGGGAGCACTTCTGCCGTACTCGGCATCGTCAGGCCGCAGCAGTCTTCCTTTGAAGTGAGCGCGAATTTCCCGGTAAACGTTTTGGATTTCTTTGGCGGCTGCGTGCTCGTCGCTCATGAACTGGCCGTGCAAGGTGTTCGAAAATAACTGAAAGAGGATTTGGGTACAAATGAATCGTTCAGCCGTCGCGCGAGTCCTCGCTAGCGACTTGATGGTCGGACCGGCAGAATCGAGGCCACTCCTAAAACTTTGTCTTTCGATTGCATGATGTGATCGTGCATAAGCTGGCGGGCACGCTCCGAATCCTTTTCGCGAATCGCTTGCAAAATCGCCAGATGTTCGCGGCCAGGAAGCTCGCCGAAGTAGTTGATATCAACGGCAGCTAACATGATGCGCTCCATTTGGCTGCGCGCCTCGCTGACCGCCCTTACCAGCATCTGATTGCGCGCCAACAGCGCAACGCCGACGTGAAATGCAGTATCTGCCTCGATAAACCGGGCACAACTTGCGCGGTTATCGGGATTACAACGTGTTTTCGCTAAATCCGCTAGGTCTTTCAATGCCTCGGCGGTTGCACCCTTAGTAGCAGCGAGCTCGGCGGCGGCGCATTCCACTGCGACCCTGAATTCATAGATGTCGTTCAGCACTGACAATGTAATTTGGGCGACGAAATAGCCGCGGTTCGGAACGATCCGCAGTAACCTGTCAGTTTGTAGCCGGACCGCGGCTTCGCGGACAGGGGTTCGGCTGGCTCGGTAGCGATGGGCCAATTCTTTCTCACTCAGGGCCTCGCCTGGCTGGAAAAAACCGTGGATGATATCGCGTTTGAAAGCGGAATAGACTCTCTCGCTAAGAGTCGCGGGGGCAGGAGGAATCAGTCGTGGCTGAGACAACGAAGAAAGCGTGTGCGACAGGGCGTTGTATCCTTTGCCTTGTAGGGCTCTTTTTGCCAAGCTTCCTCCCTCGCTGTGAACGAGCAACACGATTGTTCCCGAGAGTCGGCAGCGATGTCAATGAATAGAATAGCTGGATTGCGTCATAACTGGCGGTCGTCCGATGAACACTGCAAGTGTTCGTATACGTTTGGTATGTTTATGATATGCTTCATCAAACAAGCTATCTTATAGATATTGATGAATCGTGATGAAAGCCAGTCTCTCGACAGATAACGCGATAGAACAGTTTCCAGTACGATCGGTTCGCGCATTGTTTCCCGCCCTGAATGTCGATAAGGAATTCGTTTTCTTCGACAATGCCGCGGGAGCGCAAGTTCCGCAAATCGTGCTGGACGCCGTGAACCACCACCTGCTGGTCAATAACGTCCAAAGGGGCGGGCGTTATTCGAAGAGCCGGGAGGTCGATGCTGTGATTGGGCGGGCAAGGGAGAGTGTCGCGTTGCTGCTGAACGCGCGCCATCCGTCCGAGGTCGCCTTTGGCATGAATGCCACGTCGTTTATCCGGCTCGTCAGCCTTGCCATCGGCCAAACGTTAGGTGACCGAGACGTAATTATCGTTACCGACATGGATCATGAGGCCAACATCGCAACCTGGCTTGCCATTCGTGGCGCGAAATTCGTCTGGTGGAAAATGCGAGACGATGGGAATCTGCATGTCGAGGATCTGCAGGAGTTACTGTCCCCAAGAACTCGGCTGGTGGCGTGCACGATGACCTCGAATGCGTTGGGTTCCATCGTGGACGTAGCTGGAGCGGCAAAAGCGGCGCATGGGGTGGGAGCGGAGATTTTCCTCGATTGCGTCCACTATGGTCCCCACGGGCTGATCGACGTTCAAGCCATCGATTGCGATTATCTAGTGTGCTCTGGCTATAAAATCTTCTCTCCGCACATGGGTTTTTTGTGGGGTCGACGAGAACTCCTGCAAAGGCTCCCGACCTTTCGGGAGGATTTCATTCCTGACGAACCGCCGGGCAAGATTGAAGCAGGAACGTTTATTTATGAGAACGTGGCCGGTGTGGATGCGGCCGTAAGATATTTGGAATGGCTCGGGACAACGACGCTGAAGGATCGGCGCCCCAATTCCACCGATTCGCGGCGTGACCACATTGTGCACGCCATGCAGACAGTGCGGACCTACGAAGCAGCATTGTCAAAAGAATTGCTTCAGACCTTCAGCGAGGTTGGGGCTAGCGTTTACGGCATCAACGATGAAGCACGATTTCAAGAACGCGTGCCCACCTTTTGTTTCAATCTCCCAGGCATTCCGCCCGCACATGTGACCGAGGCGATGGCAAACGCCGGGATTGGCGTTCGCGACGGGCACATGTACGCGCCTCGCCTCATGAGACGGCTGGGGCTGGATCCGGACCCCGGAGTGGTCCGCATCTCTCTCGTGCACTACAACACGGTCGAAGAAATCCATCGATTCCAAGATGTGCTGTTACGCTTGAGCCGCCATGCTTGAGGGTTCGCAGCCAGTGCCTCCGATTACGAACGGGGCACAGCTTCCTGATGGTTTTCCGGCGGATCAAAATCTTCAACGCCGGCTCACCCAACGTCAGCTGACGATGCTGGCCCTGGGGGGCGCGATTGGAGTCGGCCTATTCCTGGGCAGCAGCGTGACCATCAGACTCGCCGGCCCCGGAGTGATCCTGTCCTACTTGCTGGGCGCCGTCATCGCAATGATCGTGGCGTACGCAATTGCCGAGATGGCTGTGGTTCATCCGGTAGCGGGTGCTTTCGGCGTATATGCTGAGACGTATCTCAATGCCTGGTCGGGCTTCGCCGTTCGTGCGACCTACGGACTCGTACAAATCATCGCCATTGGAGCTGAAGTTACAGCGGTAGCCATCTATTGCGGCTTTTGGTTTCCTCAGGTGCCGCAGTGGGTGTGGGTGGCAGGAGCATCGATCGGTCTCGTCGCGATTAATGCCCTGCAGGTCGGAAGTTTCGGAGAGTTCGAGTATTGGTTTGCCGTCGTGAAGGTGTCGGCGATTGTTATTTTCATCGCGATTGGCGGAATCCTGATCGTTGGTATCGGCCCCAAGCCAGCTCTTGGATTATCCAATCTCGTTGCGCATGGCGGCTTCTTTCCATTTGGCCTGAAAGGCGTATGGCTGGCGTTGACCCTGGTCCTGACTAGTTACATGGGAGTCGAAGTTATTGCCGTCACGGCGGGCGAGGCGAGCAATCCAGAGAAATCCATTCCCCGCGCCATGCGCACGATCGTGTATCGCCTGATCTGCTTCTATGTACTTGCCACGATTGCGATGTTGGCAATGACGCCCTGGAACCGGTTGGGAACCGACGGAGCGATTACGGGGAGCCCATTCGTGGCCGCCTTCTCGGGTGTGGGAATCCCATATGCGGCGAGCATTATGAATCTCGTCGTTATCACCGCGGCTCTGTCGAGTTGTAATGCCGATCTTTACCTGACGACCCGGATGCTGTTTTCTCTCTCCCGCAGCGGCTATGCGCCTGGATGGATTTCGCGTCTCAGCAGAAATGGCGTTCCCCATCGTGCACTGGTTCTCTCCACGGCGGGAATGGTCGCCGCGATTTTGCTGGCGATTTACGCTCCTTCACAGGCGTTTCTGATGCTCTACGGAGTGGCGGTTGCAGGTATGTTTTTTGTTTGGTCGATAATTCTTCTCTGCCATATTCGTTTCCGAAAGTCCCTCGGTCCCGAGGCGCGGGCGCGCTTACCGCTGCGGTTGGCGTTCTCTCCGTACTCAGATTGGATCGGCATTGCCGCCCTGGCTGGCGTGACGGTGTCTACGTTCTTCGTCGATGGCTTGCGCTACGCAATACCAGGGTTTCTGCCACTCCTTCTGGCGATGTCCATGGTGTATTGGAGAGTACGTCGCCGCGCGCAAGAGCAGAAACGTCCATAATCGAACGCAGGTAAATTGTCGCCGTCCAACAAATTAGTCAGGATTGTATACAGCTAGCATGCAAAACGATCTTGACAGTGCGGACGACGCGGAGTTATTTTACGCGCACTCGCGACTCCGTGTTTGGGTGTCGCTTTTTAAATCCGTGCAGTGATCGAGAACAGAAATGCCTGCCACGGTGCGTCTCCGTTTCACACAGAGTTCGCTCTGTAGAGATCCGGTATATCCGGCGCGACGCGTTGCCCAACAAACCTCGACCTTGTTCGTAGTCGCCTTCCTCTACCTAAGCGTCTATTCCGCAATAGCACAGACCGCAGCACCCGTTGTTGTGATCCGCGCCGGCCGACTCTTTGATCCAATCTCCGGTCACATGATGGACCACCCTGTGGTAGTGGTCTCAGGAGACAAGATTCAGTCGGTTTCGGAAGGCAATGGATCCGTCGATCCACGCGCGAAGGTGATCGATCTGGGGAACGCCACGATCCTGCCCGGCTTCATCGATGTGCATACACACCTGACGATGAATGCGGACGGAGGCGGCTACGAAGGATTGGGTATCTCTACTCCGCGTGCGGCACTGATCGGCGCAAAGAACGCGCGGCTCACTCTAATGGCAGGGTTCACGACGGTGCGCAATGTTGGTGCGGAGGGCTATTCCGATGTAGCGCTTCGGGATGCTATCGATGCCGGCGACGTGGTTGGACCTCGAATGCAGGTTTCAGGGCCACCGTTGGGCATATCGGGCGGACATTGTGACAACAATCTCCTCCCTTTCGAATTTCATTACTCGGCGGAAGGTGTCGCTGACGGCGAAGAGGCTGTGATGCACCGTGTCCGCGAAGTGATCAAGTATGGCGCAGACGTGATCAAGTTCTGTGCCTCGGGAGGAGTTTTCTCCAAGGGGGATAACCCGCTGCTCGAACAATACAGCCCTGGCGAGATGAATGTGTTAATCAGCGAAGCCCATCGACTGGGCAGAAAAGTCGCCACCCACGCGCATTCTGCAATCGCGATCAAGGATGCTGTGCGAGCGGGGGTCGATTCGATCGAGCACGGAATTTTCATCGATGATGAGGGAATCAATCTGATGAAAGAGCACCATACCTTCCTGGTGCCAACATCCTACCCGCTCTTCTGGTTTGAGCAGCACGAGTCGGAAATGCACCTACCGCCCTGGGTCGTGGAGAAAGCCGCCATCATTATTCCTGCAGCGAAGAAGAATGTTGCGGTTGCGTTAAAAGCAGGTGTGCGCGTGGCTCTTGGAACAGACGCCGGCGTTTACCCTCACGGACAGAACGGTGGCGAGTTCTGGTCGATGGTTCAGTTGGGTTTGACGCCAGTACAGGCGCTTCAGGCCGGGACCGCGAACGCAGCGGAGTTGATGGGCTGGGCTGACCGTATCGGGGCCATTCGTCCCGGCTTGTTCGCTGACATTGTCGGGGTTCAGGGTGATCCAGTCAGCGATATTAAGTCGCTGGAACACGTGCAGTTCGTCATGAAGGGTGGAGTCATTTACAAGGACGAAATTTCACATTCGTCCGCGGTGTCGCACGCTCAGTAATCGCACCGAAGCTTAAGTGCTCTCGAGGGGGAACTCATGCTGACTCTGTGTAAGCGTGCTTTCTTGCTGTTGAGCTTGGCTGCCATTCTCATGAGAAATGCTCAGGCACAGACCACGCAGGGTGGAATCGTCGGTACCATTCATGACCAGAAAGGCGCGAACATTCCAGCTGTCAATGTGACGGTCACCAACCCTTCGACGGGCTTACAACGTCAGACCAAGACG
>Ga0210401_10002884_pt1 | contig 18702 bp, 15 predicted proteins | sample IncBWH32MmetaG_FD_150866 | JGI IMG/M metagenome (GOLD analysis project Ga0210401, IMG submission 150866) | Forest soil microbial communities from Barre Woods Harvard Forest LTER site, Petersham, Massachusetts, United States - Inc-BW-H-32-M | ecosystem: Environmental > Terrestrial > Soil >... | reverse complement strand
CCGCGCGATCCCGATCGCTGAGGTTTCTGGACGCCAACAGCCGCGTGCAGCCCGCGACGCTCCGGTCATTGTCAATCGTCTGAGCGCAATCCTGCGCGTCCCTTCGATCGTAGGCTGGTGCATTTTTGGAAAAAAGCGCTATCACGATAACTGCCAGCAGCGTCGCGAAATAGTGCCGTCCCGAAGATTTGCGGATCATCCTCATTGCCCCAATGTCCACCGCACCCGGCCGTTGTAGTTGAGTCAATACCACAGTATCGCTGCGATGCTGCCTCACGATTGTGATCTAGATCACGGTTATGGTCGTTCACCACGCCGCAGTCTGCGGCGTCGCGCGTGAGGCACGGCGAGGCTCAACGCCAATCTCACGGAGCCACCGACCTTCCCCGAACGCGCGCCGACGAGGTGATCGAGTTGGACACCTAGGGTCTGTGCGCATGCATGGAATTTGACAAGTAGATGCGAATGCATTAAATTATATGCATGTGCATCTAACTGGAAAACGCCATGACCCGACATCAACAGACCGAGTTCGCGACCTTCCTGCTTCGTATCACCCTTGGCATCATGTATCTGGCCCACAGCGTGGTCCTGAAGTTATCGACCTACACCCTTGCCGGCACTGCCAGTTTCTTCGTCGGCGTCGGCCTGCCGGGCTGGCTTGCCTACGTCACCTTCGCGGCCGAGGCGGTCGGCGGGGTGCTTCTGATCCTGGGCGTGCAGACCCGGTGGGTCGTGCTCGCGCTGTCGCCGGCGCTTTTTGGTGCCATCATCTGGGTGCATGCCGGCAATGGCTGGGTTTTTACGGCGCCGAACGGCGGCTGGGAATATCCGGCCTTCCTGATCGTCGTCAGCGTGGTGCAGTTCCTGCTCGGCGACGGCGCCTATGCGCTGGCGCCGGAAAAACCGGTGGGTCTGGAAGCGCGCACCGCGTGAAGAAAAGCCGGTTCCCTTAAAGCCGCGCCGCCTCGAGCCCAGGCGCGGCTTACGGCAGCCTTACACACCATAGCACCCCGTTAACCTCTAATGCTGGCGAGAACTTGTCGGGCGCATCAAAAGGCCTCAAAGCTGGTTTGGAGAAATCCGAACTATCGCGGGTTGGCCTTTAGATGCGTTTGCTGGTTGTCGAAGACAATGCGCTATTGTCCGAACTGCTCGCCAAGGGCCTGCGGACGGCTGGCTATGAGGTCGACCTGCTTGCAACCGCCGCGGAAGCCCACGCCGCGTTGATGACGACGACTTACGCAGCCGTGATCCTCGACCTCGGACTGCCGGACGGCGACGGGCTGTCGATCTTGCGGGAACTGCGGCACCGCAAGGATCCGACGCCGGTGCTGGTGCTCACCGCGCGCGGGGGCCTTCAGGACCGCGTCAGCGGATTGCGCAGCGGCGCCGACGATTACATGGTCAAGCCGTTCGCGCTGGAAGAGCTGGTCGCGCGCCTCGAAGCCCAGTTGCGCCGGCCGGGCCAGCAGCTCGGCAGCTCGCTTCATATCGCCAATCTCGGCTTTGATTTGCGCAGCCGGCAGGCGACGATCGACGATCAGCCGCAGGTGCTGTCGTCTCGCGAAACGGCGGTGCTCGAACTCCTGATGCGCAGCAAGGGGCGCGTTGTCTCAAAGAAGCAGGTGGAGGACCATATCTTTGGGCTTTCCGGCGAGGTGGCCTCCAACGCCGTCGAGGTCTACGTTCATCGCCTGCGCAAGCAGCTTTCCGACAAGGGCGCCAAGGTGCAAATCCATACCATCCGCGGCGTCGGATACCTCATCGCCGAGGAAAAGCGTGATCCGGTTTAAATCGATCATCTCGCGCATCGTGATCCTGCACGTGATCGCGGTGGCGATCACCTCGGTCTTGATGTCGGTCGCGCTGTCGTGGCTTCTCAACACGGCGACCAACAACATTCACAATGAGGCGATGGAGGATCAGGCTTCCACGCTCGCCCAGCATCTGGTCGCGCAGGCCGACGGCAGCCTTTCGCTGGAGCTGCCACCGAACCTTCAGGGCCTCTACTCCCAGCCCTATGGGCGATACGTCTATGCCGTGGTGGACGATGAGGGAAAGATCCTGTTCTCCTCGTTGAAGGACAAGGCACCGGTCTTTCCCGCCGACCCGCGCGCGTCGGCAGTCCAGTTTCTGGAGACCCATATCGGCGACGCCGCCATTTCCGGCGCAAGCATTCGCCGGAGCATCGGCGACAAGACGGTATGGGTGCAGGCGGCGGAAGACCTCGCCAACCGCGACGTCCTGATCGACGACATCGTCGATGATTTCTACAAGCATGTCGGCTGGATCACGCTGCCGATCCTGTTGGTTCTTTTGGTCACGGATATTGCGATCTTCCGCCGCGCGCTGCTGCCGCTGCGGCAGGCGTCGGAAATCGCCCAGCATATCGGTCCCGCGCGCACCGACATCCGCTTGCCGCTCGATGAAATTCCGGGCGAAGTCCGGCCGTTGGTCGCGGCGATCAACAAGGCGCTCGACCGTCTGGACGAGGGTTTTCGGGTCCAGCGCGAATTCACGGCTGACGCAGCCCACGAGCTGCGCACGCCGCTGAGCATCCTGCGTACCCGCGTCGAGACGCTCGACGATCCGCGCGTCGCCAAGGCACTGCACATGGACATCGAGGCGATGAGCCGGGTGGTTGGCCAACTGCTCGACATTGCCGAACTCGAGGCCTTCACCGTCGATCCTGCCGAAGTGGCCGACCTGCAAGCCGCTTGCGCGGAAGTCGCCGAGTTCATCGCGCCGCTCGCGCTGGAACAAGACCGGGAAATCGCATTGCTGGGCGCGACCGCTCCGGTCTGGGTCAAGGGCAATGCCGAGATGATGAAACGCGCGATCCGCAATCTCGCCGAGAACGCGATCAGGCACACGCCAAAGGATACGGTGGTCGAGTTCGTCGTCGAGGAGAACGGCACGGTGACGGTGCAGGACCGCGGTCCCGGAATTCCCGGCGAGGAGAGGGAGCTGATCTTCCAGCGCTTCTGGCGGCGCGATCGAAACCAGCAGGGAAGCACCGGGCTTGGGCTCTCCATCGTGCAGCGCATCGCCGAATTGCACGGCGCGACCATCGACGTCCAGAACCGGGTTTTGGGCGGAGCGCAGTTTTCCCTGCATTTTGTCAAGGCGAACAAGCCGGGCTGAGTGGCGACGGTCGTACGTCGCGAACTTCGGTGGCTCTATCCTTCGAGACGCGGCCAAGTAGGCGCTCCTTAAGGATGAGGGCTGCAGTAACCGTCATGGCGAGGAGCACGGCGACGCCGTGCGTCTCGAAGCATAGAAGCTAATACGCGGCTCCAAATAGAGGAATTTGAAAGCGCGGTGCTTGACGCGGGCACGTTTCGTGCGGTTCAAGATAGAACCGCAACATGTTTGACCCTCGACCCGCGTCCTGATGTCAAAACCCCGCATGCATGACGGACTGCCGGGGCAACCGACAAAGGAGACCTCGAATGAGGATCCATCCGTCAAACTCTGGAGGAAATCCCCGATGTATCGTTATTTCCTGGCGGCTTTCTTGGTGATGGCCGGCCTGATGCCTCTCGGCCAGTCGGCCATCGCGCAAGACGCGGCCCAGCCGCTCTTTGTCGTGACCTATATGGAAGTGGCACCGAACTCGGCCGCCGAGGCAAGGAAACTGATTCTGGCCTATGCCGGCGAGGCGCGAAAGGCCCCCGGCGCGGTGCAGATCGATGCGCTGCAGCGCATTTCCGATCCCGGCCATTTCGCGCTGATCGAGCAATGGCAGTCGCAGGCCGCAAAGCAGGCGTTTGCCGCCACCGATCCGGTCACCAAATTTCGCGCTGGCCTCAACCCCCTGCAAAGCGCCGCCTATGATGAGCGCCTTCACGCCGCACTTTCGGTCGGCCCGTCGGTGCCGCTTTCCGGCGATCCGGTCGTGATCCTCACCCACGTCGATGTCGTTCCGACGCAGGTCGAGGTCGGCACGGCCAAGGTGAAAGCCTTTGTCGAGGACGGCAGGACGGCCAAGGGCAATCGCCGCTTCGACGACGTCGTTCAGCTCAACCGCAAGAACCATTTCACGGTGATCGAAAGCTGGGAACAGCTTGCCGACAAGAACGCGTGGATTTCGTCGAAGACCGCGCGAACCTTCCGCGAAGAACTGCAGCCGATGAGCGGCGCGCTCTACGACGAGCGCGCCTATAAGCTCGTGCGCTGAGCGCTGCCTGATAGCAATATCTTTCAGTTGATCAATGGCGGGACAGCAATTTCCCGCCATTTTTCTCGTGCTTTTGTTCAGAACCTATTCATGCGCGCCAGGTCATGTTGCGGCAGGGAGTGCGATGCGCGATAGCATTACGTGGCGTCAAGGTTTGCTCGACGGTAAATTCGATGGAACCGAAAAACCCCAAACAGCCCCTCAGCCCGACGGAAATTTTTTTGGGCCGCGCCGTCCTTGCCGTGGCGGTCGCGATCTCCGGTTCCGCCGTCCGTGCCGCCGATCTAACCCCGCACGACATGATTCTGCTCGACCGCCTCACCTGGGGGATCAACACGTCGAGTGCCGCGCATCTGCAGGCCGTCGGCACCGAGCGCTGGCTCAACGAGCAGCTGCATCCGCCGGCCAATTCCGACTTGCCCGAGCCGGCGCGATTGCAGATCGAGGCGATGGCGGACGTGCATAAATCCTGCTTCGACATCGCCGTCTCGTTCGAACAGCAGGCCAAGAGCGCCAATCAGGTCGCCGATCCCGATCAGCGCAAGGCCGCCCAGCAGGTATATCAGCAGGCGATGAACGAGCGGGCGAGGCAGGCAGCGGCGCGCGCGATCCTGCGCGCGCTCTATTCATCGGACCAGTTGCGCGAACGCATGGTCTGGTTCTGGTTCAACCATTTCAGCGTGCATCAATACAAGGCCAACCTCCGCATCCTGGTCGGCGACTATGAGGACCGCGCGATTCGCGCGCACGCGCTCGGCAAGTTCCGCGATCTTCTCACTGCCACGCTGCATCACCCGGCGATGCTGCGTTACCTCGACAATACCGACAATGCGGCGGGCCATCTGAATGAGAACTACGCCCGCGAGATCATGGAACTGCACACCATGGGTGTCGGCTCCGGTTACACGCAAGGCGACGTCGAGGCGCTGGCCCGCATCCTGACCGGCGTCGGCATCGACGTGAAGCCGGAGGACCCCAAGCTCAATCCGGAGCAGCGATCTCAGCTCGTGCGCGAGGGCGCGTTCGAGTTCAATCCGGCCCGCCATGATTATGGCGACAAGACGTTTCTTGGACATTCGATTCGCGGGCGTGGACTCGCCGAGGTGGACGAAGCGATCGATATCCTCGTTCGTCATCCGGCGACGGCTGCACATTTGTCGAAGCAGATCGCGACTTATTTCGTTTCGGACAGTCCGCCCGACTCGCTCGTGCAGAAGATGGCGCAGACCTTCAAGTCAACGGACGGCGATATCGCCGCGGTGCTCTCGACGATGGTGCACGCGGGCGAGTTCAACGCATCGCTTAAGCCCGGCGTCAAATTCAAGGACCCCGTGCATTACGTGTTCTCCGCCGTGCGGCTTGCCTATGACGACAAGGTGATCCTCAACGCCCAGCCGATCCAGAATTGGCTCAATCGTCTTGGCGAAGGATTGTTCAATCACGAAACGCCGGACGGCTATTCGATGACCTCGGCCTCGTGGAACGGCCCCGGGCAAATGACGCTGCGTTTTGAGATCGCGCGCCAGATCGGCTCGGGCTCCGCCGGCCTGTTCAAGCCGGAAGGTTCGAACGCGGTCGAGAAGCCGGCGTTCCCGCTGATACAGAATTCGCTCTATTTCAACGGATTGCGCCAGACCTTAGGCCCCACCACGCTCGCCGCGCTCGATCAGGCGATCTCGCCGCAGGACTGGAATACGCTGTTCCTGTCGTCGCCCGAATTCATGCGTTGACCGCCGAAAGAAAGGGATCGCAAGATGAATCGCCGTGATCTGATCAAGGCTTTTGCCAGCGCAGCGCCCCTGACGGTCGCGGGCCGCGTCTGGGCGGCTCCCGCTACCGATGCGCGGCTGCTCGTGGTGTTTCTACGCGGCGCTTACGATGCCGCCAATGTCGTGGTGCCCGTGACAAGCGATTTCTATCATAGCGCCCGGCCGACGCTCGGCATCGCCAAGCCGGACGCCGGCAATCCGAACGCAGCGCTTTCGCTTGCTGCCGACTGGGGTCTGCACCCGTCCTTGCGTGACAGCATCTATCCGTTGTGGGCGAAGCGGGAGGTCGCGTTCGTGCCGTTCGCGGGCACCTCCGATGACCTGACGCGGAGCCATTTCGAGACCCAGGACACCATCGAGCTCGGCCAGTCGGTCGGCGGTGCGCGCGATTATCGCTCCGGTTTCATGAGCAGGCTTGCGGTCGAGCTCACCCGCGTCAAGCCGATTTCCTTCACCGAGCAGTTGCCGCTGATCTTCCGCGGCAAGTCGCAGGTTCCCAACATCGGCATCAACAGCGTCGGCAAGCCCGGCGTCGACGACCGTCAGGCTCGCCTCATCAAGGAGATGTACGCGCAGAGCGATCTCGCCGCCGCGGTTTCGGAAGGTTTCCGGATTCGCGACGACGTCTATCGCTCGATCTCTGAGGAAATGACCGCGGCCAATCGCGGCGCGGTTTCACCGCGCGGCTTCGAACTGTCGGCGCGGCGGATCGGCCGGCTGATGCGCGAGCAGTTCAACCTCGGCTTTGTCGACGTCGGCGGCTGGGATACCCACGTCAACCAGGGCGCCGCGACCGGCTACCTCGCCGACCGGTTGGGCGAACTCGGCCGGGCGCTCGCCGGCTTCTCGGAAGAGATCGGACCTTCGCCGTGGCGCGACACCGTCGTCGTCGTTATTTCCGAGTTCGGCCGCACCTTCCGCGAGAACGGCGACCGCGGCACCGATCATGGTCACGGCAGCGTCTATTGGGTGATGGGCGGCGGCATCAATGGTGGCCGCATCGCCGGCGAGCAGGTCAAGGTCGCGCAGGCCACGCTCTTTCAAAACCGCGACTACCCGGTGTTGACCGACTACCGCGCCATGTTCGCTGGCCTGTTCGGGCGGGTCTTCGGACTTCAGCCCGCGAGCATTCAACGGATCTTTACCGGGGTTCACCCGGTGGAACTCGGGCTGGCTTAACCAAACCTGGGCTGGCTTAACCATAGGCCCGATGGGCCTATCAGTGCATTGGAACCCAGCCACAACGACAGGTTTACGGGAATTTCACGGAGTCGCATGTAGCCTTTCCGCGGACCAAGCCATACGCGCCGCCGCGGAATTCCCAGATGCTGAAGATCTACAACTGCATTGCCACCGAGCATGATCTGAGGCTGGTCGCTCTTGCGGCGTTTGTGTGCGTGCTGGCGTCGTTCACCGCGATCAAGCTGCTCCGCTACGCCCGCAAATCCACCGGACAGATGCGGAACGTTTGGCTTACGGTGTCCGCGATATCCACCGGGTTCGGCATCTGGGCGACGCACTTTATTGCGATGCTCGCCTACGCTCCGGGGATCCCCAGCGGCTATAATATTCTGTTAACGATCCTGTCGCTGATTGCGGCCATCCTGCTGACCGGCGCGGGGCTCGCGGTATCGCTGATTCCAAACTGGCGCCACGGCCCATGGATCGGAGGCGCCATTGTTGCCGGCGGCATTGCAGCCATGCACTACACGGGTATGGCGGCGTTTGAGATCGCGGGCGTGGTGCTTTGGGATCCTGTCCTTGTTGCCGCCTCCATTCTGCTCGGCGCTGTGATCGGAGCGATCGCGCTTCCGGTCGGACTGCACGGCCAACACGAAGGGTGGAAGGTCGGTGGCGCGCTCATCCTGACGCTTGCGATCTGCAGCCACCATTTCACCGCGATGGGCGCGGTGTCGATCCTCCCCGACTCCACCATCGTGGTTTCGCAGTCGGCCTTGCCGGCAGGCTGGCTCGCGGTGGGGGTGGCGATTGCGAGCCTTGCCATTCTCGGCCTTTCGATGGCGGGTGTCGTGCTCGACGTCCGGGACCATCGCCGTTCAAAGCTCGAAGCTGATCGGATGCGCGACCTCGCCGACGCCTCCGTCGAAGGGCTTCTGGTTTGCGATGGCGAGACGATCGTTTCCGCCAACAAGAGCTTCTCTCTCCTGACCGGCCTTCCGACCGGGAGCCTTGTCGGTCAACGGCTCGAAAGCTGGTTTCCCGATTCCGCTGCCCGTGCCAGGTTGATGTCGTTGCCGAACCAGACAATCGAAACCGAGTTACGTCATCGCGACGGCTCGCTGACGCCGGTCGAATTGATCCTGCGCGGAATCGTCTTTGCCGGGCGTCCCCACCACGCTGTTGCGGTTCGCGACCTGAAGGCGCGCAAGGAAGCCGAACAGCGCATCCACTTCCTGGCGCATCACGATGCGCTGACCTCGCTACCCAATCGCCGCCACTTCGAAGCGCGGGTCGATCAGGAGATCGCCGCGCTCAGTCCGGGAAAAAGTCTCGCGGTATTCTGCCTCGACCTCGACAAATTCAAGGAGGTCAACGATCTTTTTGGGCATGCCGCCGGCGACAAGGCGCTGCAGACCGTTGCTTCACGCATCACCGCGGTGCTCGGTGAGCGGCAGATGATGGCCCGCCTCGGCGGCGATGAGTTTGCCATCATCTTGCCCGACATCGCCGGGTCCGCAGCCGCCGGCCGGCTTGCCGAGGCTATTGTCGAGGCGCTTCACCCTTCGGAGGGCACTTCGGAACTTGCGGTCGCGGCCAGCATCGGTATTGCGCTCTGCCCGGACGATGCGATGGACCGTCAGTCGCTTCTCAGCCATGCCGACGTGGCCCTCTACCGGGCGAAGTCCGAAGGCCGCAACACCTATCGCTTCTTCGAGGCGAAGATGGGAGCCGAGGTCCGCGACCGCCGCATGCTCGAACACGACCTGCGGCTTGCGATCGCGCGTGGGGAATTATGGCTGGCGTACCAGCCTCAGCACGACGTCAAAAGCGGCGGCGTGGTTGGCTTCGAGGCGTTGGTGCGGTGGAGGCACCCGACCCGCGGCGAGATTTCGCCCGCCGTGTTCATTCCGATCGCCGAGGACGTGGGAGCCATCCTCCAGATCGGCGACTGGGTGCTGCGGGAAGCCTGCCGCGAAGCCGCGTCGTGGCCGCAGCCGCTCAAGGTCGCCGTCAATGTCTCGGCCGTGCAACTTCACAATGGGGCGTTCGCGCAGGAATTACATCAAATCCTGATTGAAACCGGCGTGCCGGCGTGCCGGCTGGAGATCGAGATCACCGAGACGGCGCTGGTCCGCGATTTCAACCGGACGCTGGCGACGCTGCGCCAGATCAAGGCGCTTGGCGTCGACATCGCGATGGACGATTTCGGCACCGGCTATTCTTCGCTCTCCAATCTGCGTGCATTTCCGTTCGACCGGATCAAGATCGACCACTCCTTCATCAGGTCGGTCAGCTCCAACGAGCAGGCGGCCACCATCGTGCGGGCGGTGCTGGGCCTTGGCCGCGGTCTTGGCCTGCCGGTCGTCGCCGAAGGCGTGGAGACCAGTGCCGAACTTCGCTTCCTTCAGGAGGAGGGGTGCGACGAGATGCAGGGCTATCTGCTTGGGCGTCCTGCCGCGATCAACACCTTTCGCCACTACACGCACGGCGACCAGGCACTCGGCGCCGACGCTCCGGTCCCCAAGACCGCGAACGCCTGAAAAGACCGGTCACCGCGCGGGCCGGACCTCTATCAAACTGCGACCTTGGCCGATACGATGACGCACTGCCTTTCCCGATCAGGACACACCGCGCGCAATGACGATGGATCGCTCCGCCGCCGAGGCCACCGCCGTTGAGCCGGCTCCGGAAAACCTGCCGTCGTCGGTACGCCGGAGCATCTTCCTCTATCTCGGCATCCTGATCGTGCTGCTGGCCTTCGGCGGGCCGTCCGGCGGCCTGATCGACGTTCCGATCTCCTTCTTTCTCAAGAACCGGCTGCATCTGGAAGCGCACGAGGTCGCGCGTTTCCGCCTCATCACTTCGATTCCGCTCTATCTCTCCTTTGTGTTCGGATTCATCCGCGACGTGTGGAACCCGCTTGGCATGCGAGATCGCGGGTTCATGCTGGTGTTCGGCAGCATTTCGGCGCTGCTCTATCTCGGTTTTGCGTTTGTGCCGATGAGCTATTCGATGCTCCTTGTTGCAATCATCGTATTGACGACCTCGTTTCTCTTTGTCGCCAGCGCCCAGAACGGGCTGACCTCGACGATCGGCCAGCAGCACGCGATGACGGGGCGGATCAGCGCGGCGTGGAACGTGTTCGCGTCGATCCCGACGGTTGCGACGTTGCTGATCGGCGGCTGGCTCTCGAACCTGCTCGAAGCCCACAATGACGATTCGGCCGCCCGTATCCTGTTCCTCGCGGGCGCGGCGATCATGGCCGCGGTCAGTCTGTTCGCACTGTGGAAGCCGAGGGATGTGTTCGCGCATGTTCGCGCCGAGCGCCGGCCGCAGGTTCACCCCGTCGATGATATCAGGCGGCTGCTCGGGCACTGGCCCATCTATCCGGCGCTCCTGATCTGGTTCCTGTGGAATTTCGCGCCCGGCTCGGCGACGCCGCTTCAGTATCACCTTCAGAACACGCTGCATGCCACCGATGCGCAATGGGGTCAGTGGAATGCGATCTTTGCCGCGTCGTTCGTTCCGACCTTCATCGTGTACGGAATTCTTTGCCGGAGTTATCCGTTGAGAACGCTGCTGTGGTGGGGGACGGTGATCGCCGTGCCGCAAATGGTCCCGCTGCTCTTCATTGATTCGGTGACGGGCGCCCTGTTCGCCGCGATTCCGATCGGCCTGATGGGCGGGGTTTCCAGCGCCGCCTATATCGATTTGATTATCCGTTCCTGCCCGACAGGTTTGCAGGGAACCACGCTGATGATGTCGAGCAGTCTTTATTTCGTGGTGTCGCGATTTGGCGACGTTCTCGGAACGACGCTCTACGATCACTATGGCGGCTTCACCGTTTGCGTCGTCGCGATCACGCTTGTCTACGCGCTGATTCTGCCGACGCTGCTGTTGGTGCCCAAATCCCTGATCGCCACCGCCGACGGGCAGGCGGCCGAACGGCTCGATCAGGCGTAGCGGCGTTCAACCGGCCTTGAGACGTGGAAACAGCGCCAAGGCATTGTCGCGGCCGATCGCGGTGAGATCGTCCTTCGGCAGGCCGAGCTGCGGCATGGTGTCTGCGGTCTCGCCCAGCGGCCGGTACGGGAAGTCGCTGCCGAACAGGATCTGGCCGGTTGGAACCAAACCGGTGAGCGCGGCGATCGCCGGCCGATAGCCGCTGACCGCGATATCGTAGTACAGCCGCTTCAACTCGTAATCGATGCCGTGCGGGAGCTTTTCGGCGCTGTCCTTCGGGCGGTAATCGGTCATGCGGCCGGCGATGACAGGCACGGTACCGCCCGCATGGCAGAAGATGAACCTGATATCCTTCAGCCGCGTCAGCGTGCCCGAGAACAACAGGCTGATGATGGCCCGCGTGGTGTCCTGCGGGACCTCGGCCATGACGGTGGCGATGCCAGGGATCAGTGTTCGGCAGCAATTCGCCGTGGTCGGATGCACAAAGACCACCGCCTTGCGGCGGTTGAGTTCCTCGAGCACCACCTGGTAGGCGGGATCGCCGAGCCATTTGTCGCCATAACTCGTGAGCAGGCCGATGCCGTCGGCCTTGAGCACGTCGAGTGCATATTCGATTTCGCGAAGGCTGCCTTCCGTATCCGGCAAGGGAATCGCGGCAAACAGACCAAAGCGGCCGGGATGATTGCGCGCGAGTTCCGCGCCGTATTCGTTGACCCGACGCGCGATCGAGCGCGCTTCGTCTGCATTGCCGAACCAGACGCCGGGCGAGGACACCGACAGCATTGCGGTCTCCACACCGTGTTCGTCCATCGCGGCGAGCGATTGCTGCGGCGTCCACTCCAGCCACGCACGGCTGATTTCGCCGCCCCGCGAGCCCGCGATTCGCTCGCGGTTCTCCGCCAGATAGAACGGCGGAATGATGTGGCTGTGGACGTCGATCAACCCGCGGGGCGCATCCGCCGGTGCGGTTCGCCCACCTGAAGCCACCGCACTCACCCCGACGGCCGCCATGCCCGAGAGGAATTTTCGCCGCGGCAACGCAGGAGAGGCTGAAACGTTGCAGCAAAGGCAGCCACGGAAGGGCTGAGGTCTATTCCACTTGAGGTGCACGGCATTCTCTCCGGGACGGAAAGCGAATTGCAGCCTACGATATGCACCGGGGTTGGGAAAGTCGATTGGGCTCCGTTTGAAAGAGCGTCGGTCGTTTGGCTGTCGCAATCCGGCGCGATAGTTTGTAAGAAGGCGATCGGGTGCTGCTGCCGGTTCCGATCGGCGCCATCCGAGGCTGAATAAATCATTCTCTGCATTGGACGGCACATCACGTGAGCGAAGATCAAACGCTGCCTTCCGGCGATGCGCGGCAGACCGCGCAGGGAAAATTGCCGGTTCTCGCGATGTCGGCGCTCGGGATCGTGTTCGGAGACATCGGAACCAGTCCGCTTTATACCTTCAAGACCGTACTCGGCACCGCCGAGGTGCCGTCCGATGCCGCCACGATCCTGGGCACGCTGTCGCTCGTGCTGTGGACGCTCTTCATCATCACCACGGTCAAATATGTTTCGTTTGCCATGCGGGTCGACAATGACGGTGAGGGCGGCATCCTGGCGCTGATGGCGTTGCTCGGCGTAAAGAAGCAGAACCGGCCGACCATCGTCGCGGTCGGCTTGTTCGGCGCGGCGTTGATTTATGGCGACGGTGCGATCACGCCCGCGATATCGGTGCTGTCGGCGCTCGAGGGCTTGAACATGGCAACGCCGGCGTTGCAGCCCTATGTGGTGCCGGCGGCGGTAGCGATCTTGGTCGGGCTGTTTGCGATCCAGTCGCAGGGCACCGCCGCCATCGGACGCTTCTTCGGCCCGGTGATGCTGACCTGGTTCGCCGTTATGGCGGTGATGGGAATTTGGGGCATCGTGCAGCATCCCGCGATATTTGCCGCGCTCAATCCGGCGTACGGTCTGTCCTATTTGTTCTCGCACGGATTCACCGGCTTCCTCGTGCTTGGCGCGGTGTTTTTGTGCGTCACCGGCGCCGAGGCGCTCTATGCCGATATGGGCCATTTCGGCCGCCGACCGATCACGCTCGCTTGGTTCGCGATCGTGTTTCCGAGCCTGATCCTGAACTATGCGGGGCAGGCGGCGCTCGTGCTCGAGGGTGCGCCGACGGACGGCAACATCTTTTATCGGCTATGTCCCCAACCCCTGTTGATCCCGTTAATCGTGCTCGCCACCGTCGCCACCATCATCGCCAGTCAGTCGATCATCACCGGCGCTTTCTCGATGACGCGGCAGGCGATCCAGCTCGGCTGGTTGCCGAGATTGATGATCAAGCAGACCTCCTCGGAAGGCTACGGCCAGATTTATGTCGGCGTCGTCAACTGGCTGTTGATGGTCGTCACCGTCGGCCTGACCATCGCGTTCGCAAAGTCGGACAATCTCGCAGCGGCCTACGGCATCGCGGTTTCGCTGACCATGCTGATGACCTCGGCGCTGCTCTTCATCGCAATGCGCGAGATCTGGGGCTGGAACATGCTTGCCGCGGGCGCGGTCGCGGCCTGCTTTCTGACCGTCGACAGCGCCTTCTTCCTCGCCAACCTCACCAAGGTCGCCGAGGGCGGGTATGTGCCGCTGATCCTGGCCGTCTCGGTCTACGGCGTGATGTGGATCTGGCATCGCGGCGCGGCTGCGATCTCATCGCGGATGCATGAAGCCCTGATCCCGGTCAGCGACTTCATGGCGAGGATCAGGGGCGCAAACGTGCCGCGGGTTCCCGGCACCGCCGTGTTCCTGACCCGGACCGAGCGCGACACGCCGCCGGTGATGATCTGGCATGTGAAACATAACCGCGCCCTTCATGAGCACGTCTTCGTGCTGCGCGTTGAAATCCAGTCGGTGCCCTGGGTGTCGCCCGCCAAGCGTCTCACCATCGAGGAAGTCGCGCCAGATTTCTGGCGCGCGGAGGCGCTTTTCGGATTCATGGAGCGCCCGCACATTCCCGAACTGCTCGCGGCCGGCAAATCGCTGGGCTGCACCGTCGATCTCGGCGATGTCACTTATTATGTCGGCCACGAGACGGTGATCGGCCGCGAGGACGGTCTGGGCCTGCCGGCCTGGCAGGAGCGGTTCTTCGCCGTGATGGAGCGCAACGCTGTCCATGTCAGCGACTTCTTCAGCCTGCCCAACGACCAGGTGGTCGAGATCGGTCGGCAGGTTGCGATCTAGGGCACACGCATGCTCGCGCTCGCCGTCACGTCGAGAACCTCTTTACGGCTTCGTTCCTTTGGCGACGCAGGCGCCCGAGGCGCATTTCAGATTCGTCGAGGTGGTGACGACGACGGGCTTGCCCTTGTTCGGCGGAGTGACAGGCGGGTTTTGCTTCGCGGTGCCGCCGCTTGAGTTAGGCGGCGCGCTGCCGGTTGATCCCGCCGTCGGCATGCCCACGACCGAACTCTGTTTGGTCACGCCGCCGACCGTAATGGGTTTGGTGGCGACCACCGTCGTCGGCGTCTTCGCGCCACCGACCGCCGGAGCGGGCTTGGCCGCGCCGCCAAGCGTATTCGTCTTCGGCTTTGCCGGGCCGCCGATGGCGCTTTGGGCCGAGGCGGGACCCGAAACGCCCAGGGCGAATGCGCCAAGCATAAGGGCCGCGATCATTGTTCTGTTCTTCATGGACGTAACCTTTGTGTCCAGCCGCGAAGGGACGTTGACGCAGCATCCGTGATTCCCTTCCCGTTATATGCGGGTTGTGTGCACTTTATCCAAGGCCATGGAAATGTGAAATGCTCGGCAAATCGCGTGTGCCGAACGGTCGGGCGGTCCGGGCAGCTTGCGGAACAGCGCGTGGAAGGCCAATGAAACTGGCTAAATCAGCGGGTTTCTCTGAGTTGGCTATTTTAAATATACCATTTTGATGCGGGAGAAGGCACCGCCGCGGCAGAAAATCGGCAAACGTCGATGCCGGATGCCGGGCTGGCTTCTTCGCGTGGGCTCGTGAGGCTGCGGGCGAGCCCGCATGTCCGGCATAGGCACTCGCGTGCACGTCCGGCCAAAAATTGACACGTCGGGCAAATCACTGCGATACTGACAACGTCGAAGAATAGAAAAGCCCGCGCCGGGATCCCGGACGCGGGCTTTTTTGTGGCGCGGAAGCGAGTTCTCGCGACCTTGGTGCCGCCCCATTTTCCGAGTGACTTGGGCGCACATTTCGGCGCGGTCATTCGGGGAACTCGCCATGCGGAAGCTTTTGGTCGCCGCACTGATCGTGAGCGCGCTTGTCGCTTTCGATGCAAGGGCGCAGGAGCGCGCGAGTGACGCAGCGATCGGCGCCGTCTCGGGCGCGGTCGTGCTGGGTCCGGTCGGCGCGGTGGCGGGTGCGCTGATCGGCTTCACCGCCGGCCCCTCGATCGCGCGGTCATGGGGAATCCGGCGATCGTCGTCGCGTTCGCACGTGCAGCGAACCTCGCAAACCAACGCCGCGCCCGAGCCGCAAGCCACAGGCAGTACCGCTCTGCCGCAGCCCGCCAAGCCTTCCCCGCCCGCGGCCGGCAGCAAGCCGCCGCCGGTTCAGGGGTTTGAATAGGGCTGAGGGCTGCGAAACCGGCGGAGATTTTTTGTGCTTGCCCCGTCGGGCAAATCACTGGCATAATTTCATCATCGCCAGAACTGAGAATTGAGCCCGCGCCGCAAAAACCGGCCGCGGGCTTTTCATTTTTGGAAAGATTCCCCAATCGGGCGGCGGCCGCGGGCGCAGCAATCTCTTGAAAAGCGCTAGCCGCAGGGCGCCCTCAGGCGCGCCGCCGTCCGAACCCATTAGCTTTGCCGGCGCGCGCGAACGCGCCGGCACGCGAGCGCGGTCGATGACAGCGCTCGCACGCGGCCCCTTGCGCGATCCGCTCCTCGATCGCGCCGAAAGGGATAGGGTTCGCGCCTGAAATGACCGCGTCCGGCGGTCATGCCGCACAGTTTCTTCAAGGACGTTGCCGGGAGATCCACGCGAAGGTCCGCAAGCGCGCCATCGGGTCGCTCTTCGCGGGGGGCCTTTTTCGTGTGTTCGCGCGACAGCGACGATTTACGAAAAATAAGGAGGCCGGCATGACCGCATATCTGATCTCGCTCGCTGTGGCCGGCCTGATCGCGATCGCATTGTTGGAGGGGTTTTCGTGAGCGCCGAAATCATTCAATTCATCCCACGTCCGAGCCGAAGACGAGGGCTTTTGGACTTTTCGGCTGCGTTCCGCTCGCCGATTCGGGGCGATGATCTCGCCATGGATCACGCCGACACCGCGCCTTGCGAATATGTCTCGGCTTACGAGGACGGATGCGAGCAAGGCGAGCCGGCCTAGTTGCGCGAGCGGCGGGCTAACTGGCCTTGAGGATGCGGCGCGCGAGGAATCTGCCGTCGATTGCGGCGAGCCCGGCACCGATGAAGGCAAGACCGACAAAATGCCGCGCCTCGAGATGCTCTCCCAATCCGTAGCTGCCCATGAGGATGGCGCTGACGGGAATCAGGAAGGTGACCAGCAACAGATTGGTCGCGCCAGCAGTAGCGAGGATGCGGAAGTAGAGCACATAGCCGAGCGCGGTCGACAATACGGCGCTGCCAATGACGGCCTCCCATACCGGCAACGGCGGCATCGCGAGCGTCCAGGGCGCATCGACAATCATGGCAATGGGAAAGAGCAATATCGCGGAAGCCGTGACCTGACCGGTCGCGGTCAGAAGCGGCTCGATGCCCATGCGGTGGAAGCGGCGGCCATAGATGCCCGCAAAGGCGTAGCAGACGGCGGCCAGGAGAACCGCGAGTTGCGCCAACACGTTGACGCCGAGCCCTCGCAACGAGTCCGGGCCGATCAACACCACCACGCCTAAGAATCCGATTGCCACGCCGAGCAGGCGATTGCCGCTCATCTTCTCATCGTCGGTGAGGAAATGAGCCACGATGACCGTCGATATCGGGGTGGTGGCGTTGAGGATCGCCGCAAGCCCGGAGGCGATGTGACTTTGGCCCCATACCACCAGACAGAACGGCACCGCATTGTTGAGAAGGCCCATCCCGAGAAACGCGCGCCAGGTGGAGGGCTCGGTGGGCATATTCTTCCCGAGCGTCTTCACCAGCACGTTGAGAATGATGGCGGCAAGCCCGACGCGCAGGAATACGATCGTGAACGGCGGCAACGCCTTGAGCTGGACGCCAGCGAAGAAAAACGAACCGCCCCACAACACCGAGAGCAGCACGAGCGCGAGCCATTCGTGCCCGTTCATGCTGCGGTTGACGTGCAAGCCAGCCATTTCCGTTTTTCCCAAGTGCCGACCATCGATGAGTCCGGCCGTGCCGTCACCGCGGCGTGTGGATCGACGCTCCAACAGGAAGTTTCAGTGCGCCACCCGATTTCCGGGAAGGAAGCGGTCGTTTTGAAAGAACCAGAACTTGAGATGCCCAAAACCGTTACCGAAATTCGCTCGCTGGCGCGGAGTCACACCCGCACGGCGCTGAACGTGCTGGTCGGCGTCATGCGCAACACCAAGGCGGCTGCGCCGGCGCGCATCGCCGCCGCCAACGCCATCCTGGACCGCGGCTGGGGCAAGGCGGCGCAGGCCATCGAGAATGGCGATGACGGCGCGCTTGAGCTGATCCATCGCATTGAGCGTGTCATTGTCCATCCTGAAAATCCCGACAGCGAAAATCTTTGAGCCGCTGCTGGCACCTAGCAGGTACAAAGGCGTGTACGGCGGCAGAGGATCGGGTAAATCGGATTTCTTCGGCGAGCTTTTGGTCGAGACCTGCCAGGCCGAACGCGGCACGCTGGCGGTATGCATTCGCGAGGCGCAACGGACGCTGGCGCAATCCTCAAAACGGCTGATCGAAAGCAAGATCGCGGGCCTCAGCCTCGGCCACCGCTTCAGGGTCTATAGCGACAAGATCGCAACGCCGGGGGACGGTCTCATTATCTTCCGCGGCATGCGTCCGGAAACGCTCTATTGGCGCAAGATCATCAGCTCTGTCCGATCCCCTCATACCACCCATTCAAAAAGGCTGTAACCCTTCAATCCCCTAGCGTTCTACTGTTTTGGGAAGAACCGCAAAGGGCTGTATAAGGTTGGCTGCGGGCTCGAATATTCTCCGGCCTCGGCAAGGGTCGTCCATCGACGCCGCCAATCGATTGAGGGAAGGGACAAGCCGATCATGACTGCCAGACCGCAATTGCCGGACCGGGCGCCAAGACAGAAGGGTGCTCCGACCGCCCTCGACGGTCTCGTCGTTATCGATTTTACCCGGGTTGTCGCCGGTCCCGCCTGTACGCAAACGCTGGCGGATTTCGGCGCCGAGGTCATCAAGATCGAGAACCCCGAAGGCGGCGACGATACGCGACATTACGAACACGCCGATCTTGCCGGCGAAAGCGCGGCCTTTGTCAGCTTGAATCGCAACAAGCGCGGCATTGCGCTCGATCTCACCACGCCCGAGGCTTGCGGGGTTGCGCGCGAATTGATCGCGCGGGCCGACGTGGTGGTGGAGAACTTCTCCTCTGGCGTGATGAAGAAGTACGGCCTCGATTATGCGTCCGTCGCGCCTACCAATCCGCGCCTGGTCTATTGCTCGATCTCAGCC
>Ga0210401_10002882_pt1 | contig 18704 bp, 15 predicted proteins | sample IncBWH32MmetaG_FD_150866 | JGI IMG/M metagenome (GOLD analysis project Ga0210401, IMG submission 150866) | Forest soil microbial communities from Barre Woods Harvard Forest LTER site, Petersham, Massachusetts, United States - Inc-BW-H-32-M | ecosystem: Environmental > Terrestrial > Soil >... | reverse complement strand
GCTAAGGCCAACCTCGATTTCGCGGAGGCGCAAACCAATTCCGCGAAGCTCCAAATCACCTTGACGCGCGAAACCACTACTCACAATACCGGCGGCGCCACCGCTCAGAAGGAATCCGACGCAGCCGATTACGCAAGTTCCCAGGTTCAACTCGAGCAGACCGCAACCGCCAATCTCCAAGTCGCGGAGGCCAACGTAGCTGCCAGGAAAGCTACCAACGATCGGGCACAAAGCGATCTGGCTCGCTACACTCCCCTGCTCACCACAGACGATGTCTCCAAATACCAATTTGACGCTGTTGACGCTGCCGCCCGCGTTGCTAAAAGCGAGTTGCTGGCAGCCCAGCAGCAGCTTGCCGCAGCACAACAGGCAGTGGACATTGCGAAAGCGAATACGCGTTCTTCGCAGGCGCGGCTGTCTCGCTCACAATCCCTGCTCCTCCAGACAAAGGCCCAGGAGCGGCAGGTTCCCATCGCCGAAGCAGCTTACAAGTCAGCGGTTGCCGCGGCCGAGCGCGCGAAGGCAGCGCTGCAGCAAGCCGAGCTGAATCTCGCCTACACACACATCATTGCACCGATCACCGGCCAAGTAACGCAGCGGTCGGTGGACCTGGGACAGTACGTGTCGCCCGGACAATTGCTGTTCACCCTCGTCCCTCTCGATCAGGTGTACGTCACAGCGAATTTCAAAGAGACCCAGATGGCGAACGTGGCTCCCGGCCAGAGAGTTCGGATTCACGTGGACACCTACAGCCAGGAGTTCGAAGGCGTGGTTGACTCCATTGCCGGCGCCAGCGGCTCGCGGCAGGCGCTACTTCCGCCGCAAAACGCCACCGGGAATTTCATTAAAGTGGTGCAGCGCATTCCGGTGAAAATCCTCGTAAGACCGAACAAGAATCCGAATCTGGTGCTGCGGCCGGGCATGAACGTAGAAGCGACCATTTACACTCGCTGACGTAAGGGGACTCATGGGCTTCCTGGCTCAAAACATTTCGCCAAACCTCGAGGAATGGGAACTGGAAGAGGAGGCTTTCCTCAAAAGTATCCTGTCGACCCTGTCGCCACGGCGCCGCCTAGCGGCTCTCCTCAGCATCGGTATGGTTACCGCCGTCGAGGTCTCCAACCGCATCTCCGTCAACGTTTTCCTCCCGGACATGCAGGGTAACGTGGGCGCGAGTTCGGACGAAATAAGCTGGGTGATAATTCTCTACAACGTCGGATATCTTTGCTCCCTGGCTCTGGCGGCGTGGATGACGCGCGTGATCGGTACCAGGCGTCACTTGTTACTTAGCATCGCGCTTTATGCCACGGGATCAATGGGCTGCGTCACCGCTCACACACTCCACCAGTTGCTGATCTCGCGGCTGATTATGGGATTCGGCGGTGGTGCGTTTCTGGTTCGCGTGGTCATACTTTCCGGGATGTTGTTTCCCGGGAGAGAGAAGCTTGCGGCGGTCACTCGGCTGTACCTCCTGATTTCCTTTTTTGAGGTGTTGTATCCCGTTTCCACGGGATGGATCACCGATCTAGTTCGATGGAACTATGCCTTCCTGATTGATTTCCCATTTTTGGCGCTTGGCGCTTTCCTCATCTGGAAGCTTGTTCCGCCCGGGTTTTTGTTTGAGCGAAAAGCAGGGATTCATATCGATGTGTGGGGCGCGATCCTACTGATCGCGTCGATGGCTTGCCTGGAAACTGCCCTCAGCCGCGGCGAACGCGACCTCTGGTTCGAGTCGTACTGGATTACGCTCTCCATTATCGGGGCTGCGATTTTCTTAATCGCGTTTGTGTGGTGGGAATTCCGACCCGAGAACACAGCGCCGGTACTTCATTTGCGAATGGTCTGGCGGCAAGGTTCCTTACGAGCCTCCTTCTTCCTTGTTTTAATTGTGGGAGGGTTCTTCGGCGCAGGGCTTTACGTCACACCGCAATACCTTCGTTTCGTTCAGGATTACAGCGCTACTCAGGCGGGCGGTTTTATTTCCATGTATACCTTGGGCCTTGGGGTGGGGATCCAGCTTACCTTGCGCGTGTTCTTGCCTCGCCTGGGACCACTCCGCACGATGACAATCGGATTCATGGCGTTGTTCGCGACGTATATCACGATCGTCTATGCCACGACGCCCACCACCCCGACTGTACTGCTGGCTCCCATGATTTTCATGCAAGGCTTTTCCGTCGCGCCCGCACTTGTCGCGGCCGGGAACATTGTCACATCCAGTGCGACGCTCGCGGACGTGAATGACATTTCCACATCGTATTTCTTCGTGCGGCAGCTCGGAAATACGTTTGCCGTGACCGGAGCGACAGTTCTATTCGACCACCGCATGACATTGCATTCCTCGCGGCTTCTGGACGTGGCCAACCGCCTGTATCCCACCCTTAACTCCACTTTGGCGCAATATGCCGGCTTGATTCATAGCAACGGCGGCGGGGGGAGCAATCCTTCGCTCGGCGCGCTCCAACTCTTCCAAAACCAGGTGATTACGCAGAGCCGGCTGCTCTCCTATGTCGACAACTACTTCGGCCTGGCGCTGCTGGCCGCGGTCGCGCTAATCATCATTGCCTTCTCGAACTTAAAGGCCAGGCTGGGCAGGCACCATTTTCTCCCGTGGTAAGCGGACGCCGAGCGGTGCCGAATTTATCGCGAGACGCGTTTATGTCAGGGCTGCACATCGAATACTGCTATATGAGCAGCGGCGACCGACTTCGGGCTAGTCCTGGCGCAGAGCGCTGATGGGGTCGATGCGGCTTGCGCGCCTTGCAGGAATAAAACTGGCGAGGAGTGCTGCAGCCACAAGAACCGGAATCATCACGGCAAAGCTACTGGGCTCGATGTGGCGCATGCCTTCGACCGAGTGTTCGAGCGAGCGTCCCGCCGCCAAAGCCGCAATCGTGCCGAAGCCAACACCAGCCAGAATCATTGCAATGCTTTGTCGCATCACGAGCCACATCACATTTCCCGCTGTGGCTCCAAGCGCCATCCGCACGCCGATCTCTGGGACGCGCTGCGTCATCAAGTATGCGAGCACGCCGTAAACTCCAATACACGCGAGCAGCAATGCAACCGCTGCGAACACGAAAAAGATCACCAGCAGGAAGCGTTGCGTTGAAAGCGAGTCATTGACGAGCTGTTCCATCGTGCGCACGTCGTAGAGAACCTGGTCGTTGGCGACGCCGCGCAAGTTCCGTTGCAGCGATTCGACTAAATTCGGCGGTGGCGCATTCGTGCGAATCGCGATCGACATGAACGACGAAAACAGATGTAGCAGAGGGTCAGGCACCTGCGCGAAAGGGTAGTAAATCTGATCGCGCACTCGTGATTGGTCGTCGCCGGCGAGTCCCCAGTGCCGCACATGGCCAACCACGCCCACAATCTGCACCGGGTCCTTGCTGATTGACGGAATCCAAAGCGGTTTGCCGACAGCGTCCTCATGGCCAAAGGCATGTTGCGCCAAAACTTCATCAATCACGACGACAAGCGGGTGTCCGATGCGATCGTCGTCGTTGAAGAAGCGGCCTTGGCGAAGAGGGATGCCCATCACGTTCAAATAATCCGGCGTTACGCCTGATGCCAAGGCAACCGGCGTTTGATTGTTTGGCGGCGGTACGGGACTAGCCCAGTACGGTAGATTGTTTTCACCAACGCGCATCGGGACGATGTCCGTGAGTGCCACCGACTGGACGCCCGGTACGCTACGCGCGCTGTCCTGAACCTCCTGCCAGGCAGCTCGCATCGTGGCCGCGTCTTTGAGCGCCCCCGGCGACAGCGCCACTCGCGCCGTCAATACATTTTCCACGCGAACTCCCGGATTCAGCGCTGCAAGACGCAGAACCGTGCGTCCGAGCATTCCGGCGGAAACCAGCAGCACGACTGCAAGCCCGATTTCAGCTATTACAAAACCTGCGTGCAGACGGCGAGAGCTTCCGGCCACGGTCCGCATCCCGCCTTTCAGCGATTCCTCGAGTTGACGCGAAGGAGCGCGCAGAGCCGGTGCCAAGCCGAAAAGAAAACCGCAAAGCAGCGAGGTGCCAACTGCAAAAAGCAGCACGCGCCAATCGAGTTGAACGTCCTCTGCGCGCGGCAGACCGCCCGGCCATTTTGCAAGGAAAGGTTGTAGGCCAGCGAACGCGAACAACACGCCGAGAATGCCACCTGCGAGCCCCAAGGCTCCGCTCTCCGTAAGACATTGACGGATCAAGCGGCCTCTGCCCGCGCCCAAGGCCACGCGCAGTGCGAGTTCCTTTTCGCGCGACACAGCGCGGGCCAAGAGCAAGCTGGCAACATTCACGCACGCGATCAGCAGCAAGAGACTCACGGCGCCAAGCAACAGCAAAAGAGTGGGTCGAGTATCGCCGACCAAATCCCCTTGCAACGGATGAGGTGCGACGCCCCGATCCGCGTCGGCGTCCGGATATTCCTTCGCCAGACGAGAGGCAATCAGCGAAAGCTGCGTCTGCGCTTGCGCGGGCGTAAGACCTGGTGCGAGGCGCGCTAACACATGAATGAAAGCAGCGCGGCGATTCTGCATTCTTGGCTCGACGTTTTGACCGATGGGCGTAAATACATCCGCTGCGTCCTCCAGGCGAAAATTTGGAGGCGCAATTCCAACGATGGCGTATGACTTTCCTTCGAAGGTGAGCGATCCGCCGATCGCGTCGGGACGTCCTCCGTAGGCGCGATGCCACAAGCTGTAACTTATGATGGCAACAGGCGCAGCGCCAAGCCGGTCTTCATCACGCGAGAACGCGCGGCCACGAACAAGAGGTACGCCCAGCACGGAGAACAATTCGGACGAGATCTCGCGGCCTTCCACATACTCTGCTGCGGCGGCCTCGCTGATCGTGCCGCCTCCGTATGTCCAGGCTGCCATCGGCCCCACCGCCTGGCCTTGGCTTTGGTAATCGAGGAAATCGGGATATGAAAATCCCCACGGCTCACCGAACTGCTGCACTTTTCCGTGCAGCGCGACAAGTCGATCCGGCTCAGGATAAGACAGAGGCTTGAGCAGCACGCCGTTGACGACCGTGAACATAACCGTGGTAGCGCCGGTGCCGAGCGCGAGCGTGAGCAATGCGACCGCCGCAAAACCAGGATTCTTGCGGAGCATGCGCAGCGCATAGTGGAAGTCCTGAAGCAGATCCTCGAGCCAGCGGGTGCCGCGAGCGTCGCGGCAGTCCTCTTTCACCTGCTCCGGGCCGCCGAGATCGAGCCGTGCGCGCCGGCGCGCTTCGTTGGGTTCGTAGCCCTGTGCAATCAGCTCGCTGGTGTGCTCTTCGAGGTGGAAAGCCAATTCTTTTTCGAGCTGCTCATCGATTTGTTGACGGCGCCGAAACCGATTCCACCAGTTCATTGCGCGCCGCCTTCTGACATTTTGAGAATCAGTCCAACCGCTTCGGACAATCGCCGCCAGCTGGCAGCTTCTGTTTCGAGCTGCGCTCGCCCTTTTCGCGTCAGGCGATAAAATTTGGCCTCACGCCCGGTCTCGGTCTCGTTCCATTCGGACGCGAGGACGCCACGATTTTCGAGCCGGTGCAACGCCGGGTACAGCGAGCCCTGGGGAACCTGAACCACATCGCGCGACACTTGTTGCAGCCGTTGCGCAATCGCATAGCCGTGAACGGGGCCGAGCGCGACAATTTTCAGGATCAACAAATCCAGGGTGCCTTGCGGGAGATCGGATTTCGCCGAGATCATCGCTATACCTCTTTCTTCTACATGTCTACCATAGAACACCTAGAAGTACAAGGTATGGCGTAGTTGCGAGCTCTCAGTCGCGCGACGGGATTTATATGCCAGGTCGAGAGCCTCATCTCTTATAGGAATTTGTACTCTTCGGCAGTTGTGCGCGAATCGCAACTGAAGTGTGCGGCGGCCCCGGCTCATGGACCATGCCGACAAAAATTGGATTCGAGAGAATCCACGGAACATTCGCTTGCAACAGCGGGTGCCCTATCAAAAATACTTCGACACGATATACGCCTGCACCGGCGTTCTCGAGGTCCAGGTGATCTCCGACGATTTCACGCAGCGCCGCGCCATCTCTCTTCAGGACCAGCCGGGTTTTCTGGTCGCCGGCTCGCACTTCGACATGCAGGTTGGGGTTTTCCGGTGCGTCGCTTCCGCTCGGAAACTTTTGAAAGCCGCGACGCGCGAAAAACTCAAATTCTTCAGGCTCGCCAGCGCCCCGTATGCAATTGAAGAAATCCCCGCTGCGGATGGCTGTCTCCGGATCGGACTGATACTCTCTGTCAATTCCCATCCCCGCGAATGAAAACGTATCCGCGTAGGAAGGCAGTTTTATTGAAAGCCATGATGTGATGTGAAATCCGCCGTGGGCATCGGAAGCCACAAAGCCCCAGATTTTGTCGCGCTGCTGTAAGCCGTCCCAGTGTGCGATGGATTCCGCTGGAACCGCGATTTGCTTCAAAAAATAGTAGTGGGAAAAAGGATAGTACATCGCCAGTTGAAGACGGTCAGTCCAGGACCCGCTGCGCAGGCTAGTAAATAAATTCAGGACTTCAATGCCGCCGGGCCTCAAATCACTGTTCCAGTAGCGCCAGTGATATCGCGGATCATCGGGATAAGCCAGCACGGGAAACGCGCCCCATTCCTGGGCGTCGTCAATCGCCGCCGGAGGAAAGGATGACAATCGGAATTGTGGAATCTTCTGCGCGCCAAAAAAGGTCAGCCGCCCATCGGGTAAATTAGCCTCGGAACCGCCAACGACCGTTACGCCATCGATGATTTCGTGAAAACCGGATGATGCCTGGTTCGGGCTGCCATGATCGGTGAGGAGGACCAAGCTGACCCCGGACGCGCGTGCCTGCCAAGCGATTTCGTTTGGCGACTGCAACCCATCCGACATGGTCGAGTGAACGTGATACACACCCCAAAGATAAGCGCTGGAGCGATGCGGGGAATACGACGCGTACTGCATTCCGATACTTAGATAGACGACAATCGCCACGCAGGCGATCGCAACGATGCAGTCTTTCAAATGCTTCATTCGCGGGATCTCAACCGGTTGGTTTACCGTCTTCCGCATTTTGCTCATTCTGTGAGGCAGGGTTGCTGCTGCCATCGAAACGAGAACGGTACATAGTAACCGAAGATTCGGTTTAGGGCTTCGAGGAGGAAATCTCGCGCTTGGATGAGCTTTTGGTGATGAAAGGATTTCGCAATATCTGGCGGAGGCATCCTGAAGTGGGGATGTTATAAGGGGACGCTATGTCCGAAGGAGAAGCGTCTCGGCGAGATGATCGGCTTACCGTGATTGCCGTGTCGGTATTGGCCTGTGTGCTTCAGGATGTCTTGCACGAAGGGTTGGGCCATGGGGTGACGGCGTGGCTGAGCGGGGCGCGACAGGTAACTATGAGCACGGTGGCGCTGCAGAGCGACATCGAGACACGATGGGTGTCTGCGAACGGCACTCTCGTAAATCTTTTTTTCGCCCTGATCTTTTGGCTCCTTCTCCTCAAGCCTGAGCGGTACAGGCCTACCACACGCTATTTTCTCGTGCTTGCCATGGCCGGCAATCTTTTTACAGGGACAGGCTATTTTTTCTTTTCTGGCGTCACTAATTTCGGCGATTGGGCAGCGGTGATCCGAGGGTTGCAGCCACATTGGATGTGGCTGCTTGGGCTCATCCTCGTCGGAATGGCGTCGTACTATGCATCGATGTTGCTCGTGGCCGCACAACTGAAACCATTCCAAGAAAAAAGCCCACCTTCACGACGCCTTCGAGTTCTCTGCTGGACACCGTACTTCACGGACGGGATTCTCGCCGCCTTAGCCGGCTTATTAAACCCCGCTGGATTGTTCTACCTAGTCGCTTCGGCGCTGCCGTCTACTTTGGGCGCAAACGCTGGACTTTTGAGCCTGCCCAGCTTGATGGGCAGGATGAGTAGCAGCGACGCGGAGCAAGTAGGGCCAATTCGACGCGGCCCCGCATGGATCGCTGCGGCTGCTGCGGCAGCGCTGCTGTTTATCCTTGTGCTGGGCCGCGGAATCACCTGGTCGCGATGAGGGTTCGGCCCGGGAGTATCACCACGCGGTTGCTAGTCGAGGACTAACGATTGCGGAAGTGCAGAGTTATGTCGGCGGGGATTTCGATGGGCTGGCCGTTGCAGACAGCTGGTGTGAAGGTCCAGCTCGAGAAAATCTTGAGGGCTTCATCGTTAAGATCGTCGCGGCCCGAACGGTTGATCATCGGATCGTGAATCCTACCGTTGGGACCGATCGTGCCGTGCAGCATCACGTCGACATTCTGATTGCCGGTCCCTGGCTTGGGCTGCGGCAGGTTCTGTCCGTATGGACGCACGTAAGCGAGGCACACTTTCATGATCTTTGCATCAGGAGGCGCGACGAGCAAGTTGGGGTCAGGCATGCCCTCGAAATGAGTCATCGTCTGCTCCAGATCGATACGAAGGTCACCGTTTTCATACGAGATGCGGGCAGGGTAATTTGCGCCGTGAAGGCTGAAAAAATCAGAATTTGTGATGGTTTCGCCGCTCGTACGCACCCGGACCAACGTACCTAGTTGGCGATCGACGCAGATTTGATTGGCGTCGCGCCTTTCCCCAACGATGGTCTCAAAATCAATACATTGAGCTGGCCGACCAGCCACAGAAGCTTCCTGGATGCCGCGGATCACATCGGAGGAGTCGAACGAAACGTGATTAATCGGGTTCAGAGTGGTCAGCTTACGGACTTCCAGCGGAGCTACAGCGCGATTTCCAACATCGGCAATCATGTCGCCATTGACCACGACCAGCAGATGAAAGTCGCCATAGTCGTATTCGTCGCGGTAAGAACGAGGCCCGATCGTGACGCTCGCAAAGTGGCCTTCTTGCGTGCCTTTTCCATGAGAGTAGACGTGAAAGAGTATCGTTTGCTCGTATGGCGCAAAAGGGCGGGCCACACTGGCTGCGTTTGCCCGCTCGACTAGCGTGATCGCTCTTTCCCGAAGTTGGATGTCTTCCTGCGCCCGAACGCCTTCTGATAACGATAGTAAGATGAGAGCTACTGACGCCAGATGAGCACTCCGCCGCATGGTTAGCTAGGTTACATCGTACGAAGCCGATTAACATCTGTTTTTGTTGTTCGAAGGAATAGGGTGAGCGCTAAGAGCCTCGGCGATTTGGAAAGATTGGCGGTCACCGGGGGATCGTAACGCGATGTTCTTGGTGGAAAGCGGGCATAAGATAGAGTTGGAGTGCGGAACTAAGGGGAGGAAATCGTGGATGGCTCGGGCAAGATTGGAATTCTGACGGGTGGCGGAGACGTGCCGGGACTGAACTCGGTGATCAAGTCGGTGGTCTACCGCGCCAGTGAGATGGGACGCTCTGTAATCGGGATCCGCAGAGGCTGGGAGGGCCTGACGCATCTTGACCCATCGCAGGAAATCGATGCGCGCTACATCCGGCTGCTGACGCGCGAAAATACGCGCGCGATTGACCGCAGCGGCGGCACTGTGCTGCACACGTCACGCACCAACCCTATGCGTATCAGGAAGAGCAGCCTGCCCGCCCATATCCCGCAGTCGGAACTCCAGGCGCTGTTAAGTGACGGGAAGACTTTTGATTTTACGCCGATCGTACTCCGGAATCTCGAGAGACTCGGCATCGGCTGCCTGGTCGTGATTGGTGGCGATGACACTTTGGGTTTCGCTGCACTGCTGCACGGGACGGGATTTCCGCTGATTGGCATCCCCAAGACGATGGACAACGATGTGCGAGGGACGGAATACTGCGTAGGCTTTTCAACCGCGATTACACGCGCAAAAGAACTGGTGACCCGGCAGCGGACGACACTCGGCTCGCACGAACGCATCGGCATCTTCCGAATTTTCGGCCGCGATGCGGGCTTCACAGCACTCTACACCGCTTACGTGACTTCCGCTCGCTGCCTGATTCCCGAATATCCTTTCGATCTCGATTTGCTCACGAACCTGCTGGCCGAAGACAAGCGCAATAATCCCAGCAACTATTCGTTAGTAGTTGCTTCGGAAGGCGCGGTGTGGACTGGGCACAAGGCAGAAGACTTCGGCGAGGCCGACGCGTACGGGCATCGTAAAAAGGTGGACATCGGCCATGCGCTTGCAGAAATTCTCCATGAGCGCACCGGCGAAGAGACGATGACGAGCGACCTGACGTACGATCTGCGCAGCGGCGATCCGGACGCGGTCGATCAGGTGGTTGCCACAACGTTCGCAAATATTGCGCTGGACCTGATCGGCAACAACGTGTTCGGCCGAATGGTCGCGGTGCGCCAAGGCTGCTACGCGCATGCGCCATTGCCCGATCCGGCGCTCGGGCCGCGCACGGTAGACGTCGCTAAGCTGTACAACACCAAGCGGTATCGTCCGCACTACAGCGCCAAGCTTGGCGATCCGCTATTTCTCATCTCCGCGTAGGCGCTTAAAGTAGCCACCGCTGTCTGTGCTCGCCGAAAAACAGGCCAACTCCCCGGAGCTCCTTGATGACGCGTGTTTATGCAAGTGAGATAATCAGCCAGCCCAACGGAAAGGAGGGACGATGCCCGAGGAAATCACTCCCCTCTCGCCGCCGATGGAAGGCAAGGGCTCGTACAACAGGTATGCGAAACTTCCTGCCGGAGGCGCCGCCCTGGCGCTGCCGCTCCTTGAAAAGGCGGCGCAAAATGTGCTGCTCGACCGCCGCGATCGGCCCGTCGTCATTGCCGATTACGGCTCATCGCAAGGCAAAAATTCTCTCGCTCCAATGGACGTCGCGATCCGCACCTTGCGGACGCGCATTGGGAAAAGTCGGCCGATCATGGTGTGCCATGTCGATCAATCGGAGAACGACTTCAACTCGCTTTTTGAAGTGCTGGCAGCCGACCCGGACAGATATACACAAGCCGACCCGCAAGTATTTCCCTGTGCCATTGGAAGATCGTTCTACGAGAGCGTGCTTCCTCCGGAATCGGTGTATCTTGGCTGGTCTTCGTATGCGGCGGTCTGGCTGAGCCACATTCCGAGGCCTATTCCGGACCATTTCATCTCGCTCTGCTGCGCAGGTGCCGTGCGCGAGGAGTTTGACCAACAGGGAGCGCGTGATTGGGAAAGTTTCCTCTCCTTGCGAGCGAGTGAATTGATTCCGGGAGGGAGGTTAGTGGTGGTGCTGCCGGGAATTGCGGAGCACGGCGCCTCCGGTTTTGAAAATGTGATGGACCATGCGAACGCAGTGCTCGCGGAAATGGTGAAGGATGGGGCGCTCACGGTGGAGGAACGGGCTCGGATGGTGATTGGGTCGCATCCCCGCCGCATGTCTGATCTACTTGCGCCGTTTGCCACGAGCAAGCAATTTCAGAACTTGAGTGTGGAAACTTTTGATGAATCCGTCGTAACCGATTCGGCGTGGACGGATTTTGAGAGGACTGGAGACCGTGGAGTTCTTGCGGCGAAGCACGCGCTATTCTTCCGTTCTGTTTTCGCGCCGGCTCTGGCGGCTGCGCTCGCTGGTGTGCGGGCGGGCGATGACGAAGCAGCAAATGTCTTTGGCGATCGTCTGGAGAACGGACTGAAGAAACGTTTGGAAGCCCACCCGGCACCGATGCATTCGTTCGTTCACACCGTCGTTTTGGCCAAGAGCTGTTCTGTTTAGTTTTTGGATCTATTTGTCGAGGTAATACTGGACGGTGGTGACGATGCGGACTGTTTTGATGAGGCTGCTATCGGAACCGAATTCGCCGCCGGCCGTTTCGCCAGGCTCGTTGGTGGCGCTGCCCTGATCAGCGGGCAGGATTGAGAAGACACCCTGGTTCGCCTGACGGATCGAGCCCACTTTGCTGCCGGAATCGAGAGCGAAGCGATCGGCCGCGGCGCGCGCATTGCGCGTGGCTTCGGTGATCATGTCGGGCTTGATGGAATTTAGTCCTGTGAATTTGTAGGCGAGACCTTGGCCCGGGTTGCTGTTAAGCACGATTCCCTTCTGCAGTAGCTGCAACGTTTTCTGCGCTGCGGCTGCCACCTGATCCACACGCGCGGTCCGCACTGTGATTACCTGTTCGACGATGTAGCGGTGGGGCGGGCGGTTACCGCCGCCGTATTCGTTGGCCTGGGTATCCACGACGCGCAGAACACCGAGCTCGATTTCTGACGTCTGGATTCCCTGCTGATCCAAAAATTGCAGGATGGTTTTCTTGTCGGCTTCCGTCTTGGCGTAGAGTAGGGAGAGGTCATCGCCCGCTTCTTTGTAGCTGAGGGACCAGATGGCGAGATCGGATTTCACTGTGCGTTCGACGAGACCTTTCACCGTGACGTAGCGGTCGCCCAGGCGCGTGGCTTTGATCTGGGCGCCTAGCACCCAACCGCCGATGATCAGGCCTAGCGCGAGCAGGATGCCTAGCAGGGCAGTGCTGCGGCGGTCGGTCTGGTTTGTAGCGTTCATCGATTTGTGAACTCCAATCTCGGTACTAGCGCGCAGCCGAATCGGGCGCTCGCAGGTTATTTAGCAATTTCGTCGCCGACATTCTAGCTTGAAAACACGAGCCTTATGGAAGGCATGCCGGAATCAGAGCGGGTTCGCTATTCCACGCACTGTGTTCGCGGGTCACAAAAGCGACGTGTTAAGGCGTGTTTCAGTGGGTGTGGCACGTGCGTGCTGTTGGGACGTTCGGGTACGGCATCCTGTGCCCCTACTGATAATGGTGGTGCAATTCTGGATGACAAACGCTCGCGGGCGGCCGCCTTGCCTGTGTTAGGCCGGTTTGGCGGTGGCAGCTAGAGAACGCGGCGCGCGTTGCGGCTCGTCGAAGGTTTCTTCGAGGGACGGCTTCGAGCAGATTCCCGCGGCTTCGCCGATGCGCTGGGCTTCCTGCTGCTTCATTGTTTGCCATGTCGCGAAAATCACTTTTTCGCGGGCGATTTCGTCGAGATTGCGCTTGATGCGTTCTTGATACTGAGCGGTAATGCGCTCGAGTTCCGATTGTACGTGCGAATTCTCAGCGCCTTTGGCTGCCCAGTATTCTTCGAAACGTTCCCACTGGTCAGATTCGTAGGAATTGATTGCGGATTGGCGCACGGCTGCGTCGCGGAGCACTTCGTCGACTGAAATGCCGGCCGCATCCAAGGCCATGAGAACGGAAGCGCGCTTCATTTCGTCGGAGACGCCGCGGAGATGATCGCTTGCGAGCATGTCCGCCACTTTGCGAATGCTGTAACCCATTCGTGGGGCGAGAATTCCTGCGGCGCGGTAGATGTCGTCCATGGAGAGAAGATCACCCGGCGAGTTGTGGACTGGATTCGAATCGGCCGCGGCTTCGGGGAGTACGGCGGTATTCGAGTTCGATTTCGAATTTTCGCGGCGAGCGCTCGCATCGGCCTGATGGCTCGAAGCAAGTGTGACTTGAGCGGCAGCGGCCGAGGTGTCACTTTCTTTACCGGCTTGCTTCTGGCGCCAGGGTGCTAGATCTGACCATTTATTTGGCATGTTTTCCCTTCCCTTTGGATTTCCGGATCGAGGCGATTGAAGCTGGAATCGAGCCGGTGGGGGCGAATCGTTAGATTCGTTCTGCGAAAGGCGACGATTGAAGGTTGATTGCGCAGCGGAACTGCTGCGCGTGGCGGAGACAGCGTCGCGACTGGGCATGATGGCTATCGAGGTTCGCATCCGAACTGCGGACATGGCTGACGCATTTTGGCTCTCGATTGGCAATGCGGCAGACTGGCTATTTTTTCCGCGCGGCGTGTCGCGGACTTCTTCATGAACCTCTTCTTGAACCTCTTCACGAACCGCCTCGGCGGGGACGTTCCGAGCTGGAACAGATGGCGGTAAATTCGGGGCGACTACGTCCGTTAGAAAACGGTTTACGTTTTTATCTTTCTGAACGCCAACGACGAAGTCTCGGCGGTCGGTGCGGCAGTAGCGTGCGGTGCCGGAAAAGCGTTCCCGGTATGAGTTTACTTTCATGGCAGAGCCGATGGCGACCGGGACTTTTACGCGGAGGCAGGCGCCGGAGGGGGAGGTGTCTTCGAGCTTGGCGGAGGAAGTATGGCGTGTGCCGAATTGGTCCTCCCAGGAGACTTCGACCACTGCCATCATGGCGGTCCGGGGCTCGGTTCTGATCGCGCTCATACTGTCTCTTTGTATCGGCAGGAATTGGAAGTGGTTCAGGAGTGGTTCAGCGTTTTGCTGGGTGGCATGCCGTATGGACGGCTGGTTGACGTATTGCCGGATAGAAAAGCGCTCAGGCCTTTCGGTACTCAGGGTAAAAAGAGTGCCTGTGCCACTGGGAGGCTACGGCTTTCGCGGAACTGGCGTGGGGCGTAAGATTACAGATGCGGGATGGACGGGCCGACGGAGGATTCGCATGAAAACTTGTACACATCTGGATCAGATTCGGGACGTGAAGCCGCTCACACCCAACGGATGCGAAGAGTGCTTGAAGATGGGCGACACCTGGGTGCACCTGAGATTGTGCCTGGAGTGCGGACATGTGGGTTGTTGCGACTCGTCGAAGAATAAGCACGCCACGAAACATTTTCATCGGACGAAGCACCCGATCATGAAGTCGTTCGAGCCGGGCGAGAACTGGGGCTGGTGCTACATCGATGAGGTCGAGCTCGACTCCTCGTCAATGGCGGCAAGAGCGTAGTAGTGGGTCGGTTGCGCGCAATGGCGGCCGGCGAAATCAAAACGCGGGGCTAGATCGCGATAAGGCCTGATTTGATTGCGAGTAGCGATGCGATCGCGACTATTGCCCACAGCACGACGCCCTGCATGAGCGGCTTCGTTCCCACCTGCTTTAGGGTAGCTTTCGATAGACCTGTGCCAATCAAATAGAGCGTGACCGTGAGGCCAATTCTGCCTGCGCGGCTGAGGATTGCGTACGCGGGGGCGAATTGCGGGAGGTAGGTGTTCGCAAATGCAGCGAGGCAGAAGAGCAGGATAAACCACGGCCATTGCACATTACTTTTGCTTTTCAGTTTGTAGGCGGTAAAGAGGGCGATGGGAAGAATCCAGAGGGCGCGCGCCAGTTTTACAGTGGTGCCGATCGCGAGGGCTTCATTGCCGTATTTTGCGGCGGCGCCGACGACGGAGCTAGTGTCGTGGATTGCGAGCGCGGCCCAGAGGCCGAACTGAGGCTGGCTCATATGCAGGGCGTAGCCGATGGGCGGAAACAGCAGCAGCGCTATAGAATTCAATACAAAGACCGTGCCGAGAGAGACGGCGATTTCTTCATCCGTGGCGTGAGCGATCGGCGCGACTGCAGCGATGGCACTCCCGCCGCAAATTGCCGTGCCCACGGTGATCAAGAACGAAACCTTCCTGCGCACCGCAAGCGCACGGCCCAAGTAAATTCCCAGGAGCATCGTGGCCGCTATACCTATAGCCGTGTAGACAACGCCGGAACGTCCGGCGCGAACAATTTGGTGGAGGTTCATGCCAAAACCAAGGGCTACCACGGAAGCTTGCAGAAGATACTTTGAGAGCATGCGGCTCTCGGAGACATAGGGATGAGAAAGAGTGAAGCCATAGAGGAGACCGCCCAGCAGAGCGACAGGTGGTGAAATGAAACCAGAAGCGGCGAGAAGCAGTCCGGCAAAAAAGATTATCTTCGATAACGTCAGCATCCAGCGATTTCGCCCCAAAATTACGCGGAGCGAAATATACCATTAAGCGACGGCGCTGGAAGAACTTGTACGAGCCTGAGTTTCGCTGGCATGGGCGGTTTGCTGCGCGCGAAGGACGAGAACCGGACAATCCGCTTCTTCGACGACTTTCTTGGCAACGGAGCCGAAAGGAATTCTGCGCCAACCGGTCATGCCATGGGTGGCGATGACGATCATATCGGCGGGTTCGCTGTCCGCGATTCGCACGATTTCCATGCCGACGTCGTTGGCGGTGCCGATCTCCGTGCGGACCTTAATGTTCTTAGCAGAGAGGCCAGCGGCGATATCCGAAAGGCGCTTCTTCGCTGCATCGTGGAGACTCTGATCGTATTCGCCTTCCTTGAAAATCGAGACACCGGCCGGCAGATCCGGAATCGCCTGGACGATATTCACGAGAATCAGCTCGGAGCCGAGGCGCGAGGCGAGGTCGGCGGCAACGTCGAGAGCATTATTTGAAAAATCACTGAAATCAATCGGAGCTAGAATCGTTTTCAGGCTGGTGGTTGAATCGCTCATGGCGGCGCGTGTCCTTTTTCTCGAAATCCTCAGATAGCAATATGCAGGCCGCCATGCTACCAGACCACTTTCCTGAGATGTGACGGAACTGTTTCAGTTCTGTTAAATTCCGGCGGCCCAGTTTTTCCCATATCGCTGCCTGTGGGCCCTCGACAAGGCATCCGTGACCCATCTTTCTGCGGCTCCTTACGACGATAGAGTGTTCACGCGGCTGTCACATTCCCGTAACCAAGAGCCGGTAGTTTCACGGCGCAACGACAACCGCAGAATCGTAACGAAAACCGGCTGGTATATTTTTCGATTGAAGGGGTGAAAAATGGCAGCAACGGGAACAGCACCGGCACGGGTACCTACCGAGGCACCTCGAGTCTCGCCGCTCGATGCCGCAAACATGCAGGCAGGACCGGCAGCGAAAATAGGAATGGGCATTTTCGGCGTGGTGCTGATAGTCGGAATGATTTTCATCGGGCGCCAGCTGATCGGCGACTTATCCGAAGTGCACGCAACATCGATCATGCCGTACTTGCTGCTGGGTTTGGCACTGCTTGTGGCACTTGGATTTGAATTCGTGAACGGGTTCCACGATACGGCCAACGCAGTGGCGACCGTGATTTACACCCACACTCTCGAGCCGCACGTCGCGGTGGTGTGGTCGGGCTTATGGAATTTCACTGGTGTTGTCCTGTCGAGCGGCGCGGTAGCGTTTGGAATCGTTTCGCTGCTGCCGGTGGAATTGATTCTGCAGGTGGGAGGCAAGGCCGGCTTCTCGATGGTGTTCGCGCTTTTGTTCGCGGCGATCATCTGGAATCTCGGTACGTGGTACTTCGGACTGCCCGCTTCGAGTTCGCACACACTGATCGGCTCCATCATCGGTGTGGGAATCGCGAATCAGTTGATGTCGGTGAAGACTGGAACGAGCGGCGTGGATTGGGGGCAGGCTGCGAACATCGGCAAGTCGCTGCTGCTCTCGCCCATCGTAGGATTTATTTGCGCCGCGCTGCTGCTGATGGCGTGCAAGGCGCTGATTCCCAACAAGGCGCTGTACGAGGCGCCCAAGGGGAATGAACCGCCTCCGTTCTACATTCGAGCGCTCCTGGTGCTGACGTGCACTGGTGTGAGCTTCTTCCATGGCTCGAACGACGGTCAAAAGGGCATGGGGCTGATCATGTTGATCCTGATCGGCACAGTGCCGACGGCATATGCCGTGAACCACGCTGTGACGACACAGCAGACTGCCGATTTCGTGGCAGTTTCAACGCAAACCGCGGATGCCCTCAGCCATTATGTTTCGCCTTCGGCGGTGGTTGGCGACTCGCGCGATGAAGTGACCGATTACATTCGGACCAAACAGTTCACGCCGAACACGATGCTGGCGTTGCGTGAGTTGATCAACGGAATCGGAACGGAAATGGCGCAGTACAAACAATTGAAGGCGGTGCCGCAAGATCAGGTGCGCAACTTCCGCAACGACATGTACGTGGTCAGCGAAGCGCTCCGCTTGATGAAGAAAACGGGCGAGCCGAAGTTCAGCGCGGCGGATTCGGCGGTCATCGCAAATTACAAAAAGCACATCGACAACGCGACCAAGTTCATTCCCACCTGGGTGAAAGTAGCGGTGGCGCTGGCGCTCGGGCTTGGAACGATGATCGGATGGAAGCGCATCGTGGTGACGGTCGGCGAGAAAATCGGGAAAGACCACCTGACCTACGCGCAAGGTGCGGCTGCTGAAATCACAGCGATGGCCACGATTGGTGCGGCTGACGCATTCGGCTTGCCTGTGAGTACGACGCACGTGCTGTCCTCAGGAGTGGCGGGAACGATGGCGGCAAACCATTCCGGGTTGCAATGGGGCACGGTGCGGAATCTTTTGATGGCGTGGGTGCTCACGCTGCCCGCATCGATTATGCTGGCCGGATTCTTGTTCTGGCTGTTCCGCAAGATGAGCGGCGCTTAAGAAAATCTCGATCACGCAAGCACGCAGCCGTCTGACAGCTCCGTTCGCTGATAGAATCACCGGGTGAAGCTCAGCCATGCGGTTGAGCTCACCCGATATGTCCGCCACGACGAAATTTTCTATCCGCAAAGCTGTTCCCGCCGATGTGCCTGCGTTGAGCGAATTGATTGATGCTTCCGTGCGCGGCTTGCAGGCCGAGGACTACACTCCTACACAAATCGAGAGCGCGCTGGCAACGGTGTTTGGAGTGGACAGCCAGCTGATCGCCGACGGCACGTATTTCGTTGTCGAGGCGAAGGAGCATGACTGCGCCACAATTGTCGGATGTGGCGGATGGAGCAAGCGCAAGACTCTCTACGGCAGCGATCATTGGACGGGGCGTGAGGACGAATTGCTCGATCCGCAGGTGGATGCGGCAAAAATTCGAGCGTTCTTCGTTCATCCGGCGTGGGCACGACGGGGAGTGGGGACCTTGATTCTGAAGGCATGCGAAGATGCCGCAGCAGCAGCCGGCTTTACGCGGTGTGAAATGGGAGCGACGTTGACCGGCGTAAAACTATTTGGGGCGAAGGGCTACGTTGCGCTCGAAAATATTTC
>Ga0210401_10002881_pt1 | contig 18708 bp, 28 predicted proteins | sample IncBWH32MmetaG_FD_150866 | JGI IMG/M metagenome (GOLD analysis project Ga0210401, IMG submission 150866) | Forest soil microbial communities from Barre Woods Harvard Forest LTER site, Petersham, Massachusetts, United States - Inc-BW-H-32-M | ecosystem: Environmental > Terrestrial > Soil >... | reverse complement strand
AATCATAGCATCGGTCAGGTTTTCACACAGCCTGGACCCATAAGAGACATAGCGGCCGAGGTCGACACGAAATGGATCCAATGTGGACGGTCCGAAGGCATGGGGTGCATGCGTTGGCAATCGCATTCCATCCTCACCGGCAGCGTCGAGCTGCCGATGACACTGATGAGATCATCGACCGAAGTGCTTTAGGACTTGCGTAGGCGACCAGCAGTTGTCCCGCCACGCAAGAGGTGATCTGCATCAGGCCAGCTGGTCGAGCAGCGCCCTGGCGTCCCGCAGGACCGGCGTGTCGAAGCCTTCGGTGAACGAGTCATACACCGGCACGAAGAGGTCACGAGCTTCCGTGCACCTGCCCTGATCGAGCCACAGGCGGGCGAGGCTGATCGCAGCGCGCAGCCGAAGCGTCTTCGCGCTCTGGCGCTCCGCCACAGCGAGCGCTCGATGATAGTTCTGCTCCGCAGCGGGCTGGTCGCCTCGCGCATTCATCAGATCGCCTCGAAGCCGATGCAGCTCGGCCTCGGCAGACCGCTCTTGGGTCGTCTCGATGAGCTGCGCAGCCTCGACGAGGCATTTCTGCCCCTCCTGCACATGCCCGAGTTTGGCGTGAGCCTCGGCGAGAAAGCACAGCCCGCGCGGCGTGTGCACGACGGCTCCGGCAGCGCGAAGCACCGAGAGGCCCTTCGCGAGCAATGGGAGGCCGTCCTCCGCCTGACCAAGTGCTGTCAGTGAGCGACCATGTTGGAGAAGTCCGAGGCCCAACCAGAGCGGAAAACCGTGCTCGTTCGAAAGAGCCGTCAGTTCCTCCGCGTGCTGCCGCGCGTCGTGCGGCAAGCCGGCGGTCGCCTCCACCGCACACACCTTGCTCAACACAAAGGCCACGGTGAACGGATGGTCGAGCGAACGGGCTTCTGACAACGCCTCGTCCACGCGCGCGCGTGCCTGATCGAAGTGGCCCAGAAGCGCCAATGTCACCGCCAGGTGACCCAGGCTCGCCGCGTGCGGATCAGCCACCGCTATGGCGGCGCAAATCGCGCGAGCGGCCGGATCTCTCAAGCCATCACACAGCTCGAGAAGAGCACGCGCCGTCACAAACTCCCCGCGATAGTGGCAACTGGCGCCGTGGATATAGTGACCCAGCAGCAGAGTGGCTTGATCTTTTCTTGTCTCGCCCAATTTCTCCATCTGCTGGGCAAGGGATACCGCCAGCTCGTGCTCGGCCCGAACCGAATGGAAGCCCCATTGGAAATAGAGCAGCGGAACGAGACGATCCGGCCGATCGAACCGCTCAGCGAGCGCTCGCGCCCTGACGAGGGTATCGCCCACCACCGGCGCCGAATACCCTCGAGCTGCCATTAGGGCGCGCCCGAGGGCGATTTGCAGGTCGAGTTCGTGCTGTACGGGCCGGGACACCTCAGGCATGTTCGCCAGCAATTCCAGACCCTTCTGCAACTGCGCCACCGCTTCCGTCATCGCCGACCGCGCGACTGCTTGCTGGCCGGACTTGAGCCGGTAGCCGACCGCCTTCCCGTCGAAGCCCGCCTCGGCGCAATGATGGGCCATGAGTTGCGGCTGAGCGGCCACGATTTCAGGGAACTGACTCTCCATCACCGTTGCAATGCGGGCATGGATCTGCTGGCGTCGACCACGCAACAGGGTGCTATAGACTGCGTCCTGCACCAGCGCGTGCTTGAAAGTGTACTCTGCATCAGGCGGAGTCCCCCGCTGGAAGACCAGTTCGGCGCGTACGAGCTGCGCCAAGGACGCGTGCACCTGTTGCTGCGGCACAACCGCGACGGCGCTGATCAGCTCATGCGAGAACGACCGTCCGAGGGTCGCGCCGATCTGCGCCATCTCGCGCACGGGTGCCAAGCGATCGAGCCGTGCCAGGAGCGAGGCGTGGAGCGAGGTAGGGATGGCAAGCCGAGGCACGGGCCCCCTCGCATCGAAGCGGTCGCCAACGTCGGTCAGCATGCCGCTCTCGATCACCGCCTTTGTCAATTCCTCGATGAACAGCGGTACGCCATCGGTCCGATCGATGATCTGAACGGCGATCTCCTGGGGCAACGCTTTGCCGCCGGTCACCCGCATGACCATCTCGGCGCGCTGTGGACGCGGCAGACGACCTAGGCTGATCTGTGTCACGTGCGAGCGCCCGATCCAGGCCGGCGCGAACTCGGGCCGGAAAGTGATGATCAGCAAGACCCGGAGGGTAGCTACCCGGTCGACGACGAGGTCCAATAGGTCAAGCGAGGTGGGGTCAATCCAGTGCACATCCTCGAACATCATCAGCACGGGCCGGCGCGCCGCCAGTCCCTCGAGCTGGGCCAGGAGGACCTGCAGCGTCCTCTCCTTGCGCTTCTGCGGTGTGAGGCTGAGAGGTGGATAGCCATTGCCAATCGGCACGGACAGCAGGTCCGCGATCAGCGGAACGGCTTCGCTGAGGTCAGCGTTTGCCTCCGCGAGCAAGGCCTCGAGCTTGTCCAACCGTTGCTGGTCCGTATCGTCACGCCGGAATCCCGCTGCCCGCTCGAGCTGTGAGATGGTCGGGAAAAGGCCGCTGTCCTGGTGATGCGGCGAGCAGAAGCGGCGCAAGCGGATGTGTGGATCATCGCTCAGCCGCTCCAGCACGGTCTCGGCGAGGCGCGATTTGCCGATGCCGGGCTCACCCGATATCAGCACGACCGAGCCATGGCCGCGTTTTATCTTCTGCCAGCGGTGCATCAGCAGCTCGATCTCCTCATCACGGCCGAGCAGTGGCGTTCTGGCCATGCGCAAGGCCTCAAAGCGGCTATCGACCGCGCTCGCGCCCATGACTCGCCAAGCCGACACCGGGTCGCGGAAGCCTTTGATGGACACGCTCCCGAGAGCGAAATATTCGAAGAGACCACCGACGAGGCGGCGGGTGCCGCCGTCGATGACCACCGTATCCGGCTCGGCCAGCGCCTGAAGCCGCGAGGCCAGATTGGCGGTCTCTCCGACCACCTCATGCTGCTGGGACGCGCCATCCCCGATGAGATCACCGACGATCACCAAACCAGTGGCGATCCCAATTCGCGCTCGCAATCTTTCCTCCGGGCCGACATCGAGTCCTGCCACAGCCGCGACCAATGCCAGCCCGGCGCATACCGCGCGCTCGGCATCGTCTTCATCCGCCCGCGGATAGCCGAAATATGCGAGCACGCCGTCGCCAATGTATCTGGCAACGAACCCGCAAAATTTCTCGATCTGCTCGGCGCAGCAGCGATGGTACGCGCCCATGATTTCCTGCAAGTCCTCAGGGTCGAGCCTTGTCGAGAGCGCTGTCGAACCAACAAGATCAACGAACATCAGCGTGAGATGACGTCTCTCGGCCGCGGTCCGAGGAGCAGGCGCGGGTCTCGGTCCGGCCTCATCGAGTTCCGCAATCGCGCGCAATATCTTCTTGCGATGGCCGAGCGAGACACCAAGTTTTTCGAGGTCATTGTCGGTCAGATCGCGCAGAACGCTTGGATCAATGTCGTTCTCGGCAAAGCGCTGCGCGTATTGCCGTAGGCCAAGTGTGTTGAGCCAGTCCGCAATCTGCTGCATTGGCTCCACCGACTGTCTGATTGACGGCCAGCCGAATTTTGGACTACGGCGAAGAAACGTTATCCCGATCTTTTCAGCACGGCAGGGCGGCATTCGGCCGCGGCTGGCCCTCGATCTTTGCCAAAATGGTGCAACAGTACTGGTGCCCGCTACCGAGCCGCGCATGGCACGATGAGAACAACTCTGTTGCGGTATGTGCCGGATTTCGGATTTCGGCAGCGGGGAGCGTTGAACGACTTGACCAAATACGACCGATCGCTGGCTGCCAATTAAGGCCGGTCCGTATGCCGGCGACAAAACACTGTGCGACATCCGCTTCTGGCACAAACCGGACCAGTCGGCCGGTTTCGCGATGTCCGTTGATCGGGATAGACCGGAAATAGCGGGCGGGGCGAATTGAAAAAAATCGTGAAGCTTGCGCACAGATTGAAGACGATTAGCGTTTGCTATTGACGGTCAATGTCGACGATCGCCGTGCCGCTACCGATCATGTCAAGCTCGACCGCTGCAGCGCGGCTCAAGTCTATCACACGTCCACGGCCATACGGCCCGCGATCCACAATTCGCACAACGACCGTCTTGCCGTTACGTCTATTGGTCACCCGCACCATCGTGCCGAACGGCAAGGTGCGATGGGCAGCGGTAAGGCCGTTGGGGCCGGTTCGTTCGCCGCTTGCGGTGCGGCCGCCACCATAGAACGCTGCGCGTCCCGTTTCGGCAAGAGCCGGACAGACGACGCAAGACAGGGCAACAGCCATAAACAGTTTGAAACTTATCATCTGGCTTGAACGCGCGATGAAGTTACTAAGTTCCGGTGGCGCGGGCAGGCTCGACTGTCACCCTTAGGACAATAAAGCTATCGCGAATATCATTGAGGCCAACCTGGATAATTCCGCCTCGAGCAATCGATGGCCAGACTTTCCAGAGAAGCACGATGTCAATCAAGATTGCGGCGCGTAACCACATAGAGAGCGGCGGAGAAGGGTGATAAGGCAAGAATTGAATTTGGAAGTATGCGAGGAGAACAACTGGTGCGACAATTAGACTGATTTGCGTGATCAGCCCGAACAGTTGTCCAGGAAAGCCGCTGCGAACATCTCTGCTCCCCGCCAAAGTCTGCACAAAAACATTGCTAGGCAACTGCCAGCGGAGGGCTGTTCTTGTCTCGCTATCCGTTATCTGTGTTTGAAGTTGATGGTGGAACTTGCCGACTTTCCCCGAAAATAGCAGGAGGTGGAGCAATACATAGGCGTGCACAAGAAGGAACAGCAATGGGCCTAGAACGAAAAATGAAACGAGAGGAAGGTCAACGTTCAAAAAGGGAAGCTTGACAGGCTCTTCCAACAGCAAGCTGCGGTGCGAGATACCGCTAAGTGCTATGCAGAGATACAATAACACGAATATGTAGCTGACCCACATGCCTATGCTGACATTGGAGGCATCAACCAAAACGTCTCGGAGCGACTTGAGATCTTTCGCTTGATCAGCGAGAGATGGGTTCGTTGAACGATTCAACAATCTAGGCTTCGGAGCTTCAAAAGACATTTGATTGCCCCCAGAGGTCATAATGACCTGCCAGCGCGCTTTTCCCGCAATAGTTGATTACACAATTGTCCTCTGATCAAGACGGAGCTTGAGCGATGCATGCGCTGCAAGGACTGCTCGCGGCTTGAGTACGCCCATACAAGCGCAGCAACTCGCCACACGGCCGCCGAATACGCGCCCGAGCCTAACCCGGAGACGAAGAAGAAGGAGTCGCGATCAACGACAATCGCCCCCTTTTCTGCTTCGCCGGCATCTGGACGGAGTTCAAGTGTGATCGTGGCACGAAGTCGAAGCCGATACCAGGACCCCACCTGGTCTATGGCTTCCTGACGACGTCGCCAAATGCGGTGGTCGAGCCGATCCACCCGAAGGCGATGCCGTGATCCTGACCACGGGGGAGGAGCGAGAGGTCTGCATGCGGGCTCCGTGGGACGAGGCGAAGGCCCTGCAACGACCGTCGCCCGATGATGCGTTAAAGATCGTCATGCGTGGCGCCGATAAGGAAGATAAGGCCGCGGCCTAACGGTCATCAACGCATTTGCGATACACTCGACTGAAGAGGAGCCCGATATGCCAAGACCAATGAGAGTAAAGTTCTTCATGGATTCGCAAACGAGCGTGCTCGAGGAGCGAATAAACGGGTGGCTTGATCATCTTGGCGGGGCATCGATCATCCGGACCGAAACCCGTGTGACGAACGTGGCCGAGAAACCCAACGATGGCAACTCTCCATGCATCGTAGTGACCATTTGGTATGAGCTTCCCACGACCTAGACGCTCATCCTAGCTGCGCTAATTCGGGCGAGCTGAACTCCACGAGGTCAATCGGTTCCATCGGATGAAGGATCACCTGTGACGATTGAATCGGAGCGACCGAAGGAGACGAAAACCGAGGGCGAGCTCGCCGCCATGATCCGTGAGGACTTGCGGAAGGTTGACGGCTGTCCGCAACGTGGGGTTTCGGTAACGGTGTATGGCATTCCGTGGAAGGCAATGCTGATGTTTGGAGCGGAAGCTGGTCCGGTCCACAACAAGGCGGAGCTGAAGAGGTTTTTTGACATCATCGTCGAGCGACTGCAGCGACTATACGATGTTTCGTAGGTTGCCAGAGAACATGAGCCGGCCCGACGAGATGTTCCTAATCAGAGATCAGGTATGACTGCCATTTCGGAGTGGCGACGTATTTCAATCGTACCCCATCTTGCACTATTGGCAATCGGGATTGCTTCCGCTGTCGCCGATGCGGCAACGTCGCGCGCGTCACCTGACAGAGCGGCCGTTGACGTCTCGGAGCAATGGCAGAAGATCGACCTACAGTCTCCTCTGAGAGCTGCATCCGAAGTCGAGCTTCTCATTCAAACGGACGGTCCGCGTATTACGGGACTCATTAGGATTCCGGGCGCTCCGGCCTCGAACTTCGACACGGGAAGCGGAAAGAAGGTAGTCGACCTGATCAACGCTCGCGACGGGGCGGATGGCTATGCCGAGATCACCGCTGTCGAGGTGCTGTTTACTCAGACAGCGCCGGGCCAGTCGTTGTTGGTCGCGCCGGTCGGTTACGACGACTAACCGTGAGAAAATTCCGTCGCCCCCGAACTCGCCCCTTACCACCGCACCCTTTGCAGGGCGCGGGGTAAATCCGCTTCCCGGGCTTAGCGGGCTGCTTCACCTTCGGAAAGCCCGTGCCGTCACACGCCTCGCATCTGATGTCGGTGGTCATACCGTCCCCTCCTTTTAGCTATCGAACTCCACCATGACTCGTGGCCCGCGTCAGCGGCTATCGCAGAGCGCCCAACCACCAACTCGTTCATTCGAAGTTGAAGGTCGCCACCCCGCGATCCGTCGTTATGACGACCTTGACCGGTTCGCACGCGTTGAAGTTTGCCATCCCAAGGAAGAAGCGCACGACCTCACCCAACTTTACCGGCGCGCCCGGACGATAGAGGCTTTGGTCCATCCTCACACATTTCGGGTCGTCGTTCATCAAGACGCTCTTGATGACGATGGGCTGGCTCTCGCGCGACTGCACGTTGAGGACGTTGAAGAGCCCGTTGTCAGTCGAAACGTGGGTCTGGCTGACCCAAACCTTCAGGTCCGGCCCGTCCTGAAGTTGAAGGCGCTCTAGCAGGTCAGGATGCTGGGCCGCGTAGATCACGCCGCCGGCCACCAATAACACCAAGAAGTACTTGAACATGTTCGATCCCCATTTGCCACCGATTGAGGCTTTAAAGCCGTGGGCTTTAAACCACAAACTGGTTGGGTCCGAACATGGACCTGCGGCAGCGATTTGCGACCAACCTCAGACGCATCCGGAACGACCGGGGAGTGTCACAGGAGGGGCTGGCCAACGAGGCCGGGGTGGACCGGGCCTACCTGAGCCGGGTCGAGCGGGCGGTCACCTACGTGGGGCTGGAGATAGTGGGAAAGCTGGCCGACGTCCTGGAGGTCGATCCGGTCGAGTTCTTCCGTCGGCCGACCCGCTCGGGATCGAGAAGGAAGGCCGAGTGACCGCGCTGCCTTAGGACGGCCTGATTCCGGTTTCCCCGAAATAATCCGAGATCAGGTGCCGTACGGCCGGATCGTCGTCCACGGCAAGGATACGGCTTGAGCTGAGGCCAGTAGCCATAGTGCGGCTGGACTCGACGTGGGTCAGCATGTAGGTGCCCATGAATTCGTAATACCAATCTAGACAATGAATGGATTGTAAGAATCGGCCAAGCTTGGCACCGCATCCGCGCCGCGGAAATTCCACCGCGGTGCCGCGCCGAAAAATTCTGCCGGTGTTCTGCCCACGATTGTGCGGAAATCATGGATCGGCGCTTGGTCAGTAAAACCGCAGGCGTATGCGACAAGCGCGACATTACGCGGATAACTTGATCGTTATTGCTATTACATTGCAACTCGCAGGTCGGGACGAAGGAACGTCGTCCGGCCTCCTGGTCAGCACCCCACACGGAAAGTCCGGGTTCTCACTGAATTGCTGATCGAGCATTTCGGATAGTAGGCTCACCGCCAACTACAATGCGTTGCGCCAGAAGGAGTATTCTCGGGCCTGAAACGGGAAACAGCGCAAAAGACCGAACGACGTCTGGGCCCCTGTTGTCATCGAGCTGTCATGATTCGTTGCGCCTCCGCGACGAACCGATCGGTGCAGACGCTGCAGTGTCCGCCCAGTCCTCCCCGAACCATTCAACGTTGGGAACAGTCCGCTCATATCAACGTATGAGTGACCGGCCCTCAATGTATGAGGGAAAGCTGTGCCATCAGTCCGCTAAGAACACAATCACTCGCTTCCCGCGATTTCGAAGGCCGTTTGGCGACGAATTGCGAAGAGATGAGATCGCGCCGAAGCATCTCAATCGTGGTGCCAAGTGGCGCTTCATTGAATGACTGCAAACAAAGGAGAGAGTCATGAAGGTGCTTATGGTCATCACGTCCCACGACCAACTGGGCAACACGGGGCGAAAGACGGGCTTCTGGCTCGAAGAGCTCGCTGCGCCCTACTACACGTTCAAGGATGCCGGCGTTGAGATTACACTGGCGTCGCCAAAGGGGGGACGACCGCCGCTCGATCCCAAGAGCAATGAACCCGAATTCCGCACCGACCTCACGCGCCGGTTCGAGAAGGACGCGGCTGCGGAAGCTCAGCTCGACAAGACCGTCCGCCTCGACAGCGTCAGGCAGGAAGATTTCGACACCGTCTTCTACCCGGGCGGCCATGGCCCGATGTGGGACCTCGCCGAAGACAAGCACTCCATCAAGCTGATCGAGTCGTTCATTGCGGCCGGCAAGACCATCGGCATCGTATGCCATTCCACCGGGGCACTGCATCACGTCAAGACTCCGGACGGCAAGCCTCTGGTTCAGGGCAAGGAAGTCACCGGCTTCACCAACGGTGAGGAAGAAGAGGTCGCGCTCACCAAAATTGTTCCCTTCCTTGTCGAAGACGAGATGCTGAAACTGGGCGCCACCTTCTCGAAGAAGGCCAATTGGGAGGTTCACGTGGTCAGCGATGGCCAGCTGATCACGGGACAGAACCCGCATTCCTCCGGGCCGGCCGCCAAGGCCCTGATGGCGGCGCTGCAGCAAAAGGCTAAACCGGCTCCCAGCGCTCGGGCTTCCTAGATCGATTCATCCTGCGACTGCTGACTTCCAGGTGTGCGGTCGCGGGAGGTCGTTGGAGAGGCGCTTTCGATGCGCGCCTCTCTACTACGGCAGGGACGGTTGACTGACGTTAAACAAGAACCCAAATCCGGAGGCTCCAATGCACGCAAAGACAGAGAAAGCGCAGATTCGTGTCACTCGTTCGTCAAATGCCTATTGGCGGGTCACGCTCGATAATCCGCCATTAAACGTCATGGGACCGCAGCTCGTTCGCGAGTTCCGGGAGATAATCAATGCCGTCGAAGCCGACGAAGACGTCAGGGTCCTGGTCTTCGAAAGTGCCGTCGAAGGATTTTTCCTCAACCACAGCGACTTCAACGCCGATATGAAAGAGCTGACCAGCATGCCTCAAGGGCCGACGGGACTGGAGGCGTGGCCGGACCTTCTCGTCCGTCTGACGCGCATGCCCGTCGTGTCGATCGCGTTGATCCGCGGGCGCGCGACAGGAAACGGAAGCGAGCTTGCCCTGGCTTGCGACATGAGCTTTGCGAGCCGTGAGAAGGCGTTGCTATCGCAGTGGGAGGTGGGAGTCGGCCTGGTCGCCGGCGGCGGGCCGATGGCGCGCATGCCGCGGCAAATGGGCAGACAGAGGGCCCTGGAGGTGCTGCTGAGTTCCAATGACATCGGCGGCGACCTGGCTGAGGCTTATGGCTACGTGAACAGGTCCATGCCGGACGGCGAGCTTGACCTCTTCGTCGATGCGCTGGCAAAGCGCATCGCGTCGTTCGACAAGTGGGCGATTGCCAACACCAAGCGCCTCGTGAGCGCCGCCAGCCTGCCGCAGGACGTCGAAATCGCTGCCGGCTGGGAGGCCTGCATGACTTCGATCGGTCGTCCGGCCGCGCAGGGGAAGATCAAGGCTCTGTTCGAGCAAGGCTTTCATCGGCCAGGTGATGCAGAAGATCGCTTGGGGTTCTATGTGGGTCAACTCGGCCACGGAGGCTGATCCGCCGAATGCCTAGTCCGAATTTCCTTCCGCACAAAACTGATCAGAGAGAGGACACTAGCCATGGATTTGCTTGCCCTTGCAAAAAGCATCGCTGACCGCGTCAAACGCAGTCCGTCCGTGCCAAAGTACCGGTTGCCGTTTGTGTCATCGATATTCACGGCAACATGGTTCTCAAACACCGCATGAACGGAGCGCCGGCCTTCTCGATGGAGCTTTCGGAGCGGAAAGCTTACACGTCCGCGCTGGTGGGACTTCGAACGGCCGATCTCTCTCCCCTCGTGCAGCCTGGGCAGGAACTGTTCCCGCTGATGGGGCTGTCCGGGGGACGATTTTGCTCAATGGGCGGCGGAGCGCCGCTCACCAGCGAGGGCCAACTGGTCGCAGGCGTCGGCGTGAGCGGTGGAAGTGTCGAACAGGACGTCGGCATTCTTGAATCGGCGCTCCGAGACTCCGTTACTGCCACGCTCGCTGCCGCATCGTAAAGGCAGCACATGTCGCGTTCAGGGTTCACTCTGTGCGGGTGAACCCTGGGTCATCAGTCATAATCTCCAGGGAGCCAGACATGAGCAATGCTGAAATGCTAACGGAACACACCGTCGAGACCTCCGCAGACACGTTCGACATGAAGCTCGAGGTCGTCGTCATCCCTGTCTCGGACGTCGATCGTGCCAAGCGCTTCTATCGCGACTTGGGTTGGAGGCTGGACCTCGATTACCCGGCCGGTGACGACTATCGCGTGATCCAGCTCACGCCGCCCGGCTCCGGATGCTCCGTCATCTTCGGCAAGAACGTCACCGCGGCGGCGCCAGGCTCCGCCCAGGGCCTGCATCTGATCGTGTCCGATATCGAGGCTGCACGCAACGCAATACTCCGCCGTGGCATCAAGATCAGCGAGCCGTTTCACGACGTTGGCGGCGTGTTCCACCATTCCAACGCAAAAGGCCTGGTGAGCGGTCCAAATCCGCAACGAAAAAGCTACGCCTCGTACGCCTCGTTCAGCGATCCGGACGGCAATGGCTGGCTGCTCCAGGAAGTCACTGCGCGACTGACCGGACACATTGCGGCGGGCGACACCAGCTTCACCGACGAACTCACGAACTGGGTTCGTGGTGCGGAAGCTGGGAAGAGTCGCTGAGACGGAACGCCGATATGAACAGCACGGCCCGCCTTGTTCTCCCGACCGTTCTCGCTAGCTTTACAGCGAGCGCATCTGCGCAGGATTTGCAATCGAGCCGACGATCGATTTCCTACCACACCGTCGATATCCGGGGCGTCAATATCTTCTATCGCGAAGCCGGGCCAGCCAACGCAACAGCCGTGCTCCTGCTTCACGGCTTTCCGTCCTCATCGCGAATGTGGGAACCGCTATTCCCGCTCGTCGCCGACAAATATCATCTCATTGCTCCGGACTATCCCGGGTTCGGAAACAGCAGCGCGCCCTCAACGCCCGGCTTTGAATACACGTTCGACAATCTCGCGCGCGTGATGGACGAGCTGACGACCAAGCTCGGGATAACGAAGTATGTTCTCTTCATGCAGGACTATGGGGGACCCGTCGGCTTCCGCATGGCGCTCTCCCATCGAGAGCGCGTCCGCGCCATCATCGTCCAGAACGCCGTATCTCATGAGCAGGGCTTGAGCCCGCTTTGGGGCGCACGGCGAAAATATTGGGCCGATCCGGTTCACGAGCTCGAAAACCTCAAGGGCCAACTTCACGTTCTTCGAAGCGACGCGCCAGCGCCACCTCGGGACCAGCCCACATCCCGATCGCTACAATCCGGATACGTGGACCGACGAATACGCCTTTCTCACCCGGCCGGGACAAGCCGACATTCAGGCCACGTTGTTTCTGGATTACCGCAACAACGTCGCCTCTTATCCACTTTGGCAAAAATGGCTTCGCGAGGTACAGTCGCCGACCCTGGTCGTTTGGGGAAAATACGACCCCTCTTTCACCGTCGCGGGCGCCACTGCCTACGCCGACGATGTACCCAAGGCAGAAATACACATCCTGGAAGCCGGACATTTTGCCCTCGATGAGGCAACCGACGACTCGGACGTCTCGAGAAACACAGGATGTAGCGTCGAATCTCACTCCGGGTCAACGCGCGCCCTCGGCCAGTTTCAATTTCTACACGGAGTATTCGTCATGTTGAAACATACAAGAACGGTGATCTTATCGATCCTGGCTGCCTCTTCACTCCTGATAGATGACACCCTGACTGCGACCGCTGACTCGAACCTGCCGGACGCGACGAGCGCTGGTTTCGCCGAAAGACTTTATCGGCTGGATTGCGGTCACTCCCTTGCGAACGACGAGTCGGTATGGACTCCCGGCGAAAACGCAGGAAAGAGCATCGAGTTCTCATCGACTTGCTGGCTGCTGAAGCGGGGAAGCGAATGGCTGCTCTGGGATACTGGTGTTCCCGAAGCTACGTTGAACGACCCCAAGGGCTGGTCGACCCTGCCTAAATTGATCGTCTACCATCTGGACAAGACGATAACAGGTCAACTCGCTGAGATCGGGCTCAAGACGAACGAAATCTCTTATGTTGCGCTATCGCATACTCATGGCGATCACATAGGCAACGTTCGCTTGTTCCCGAATTCGACAATTCTGATGCAGCGGGTTGAATATACCTGGATCAGTTCTCCCGATGGGCCAAACGACAATGTGAATCAATTGAAGGCTCTCGCACGCGAGCTCCTGGGTACTCCAAAACATCTTCAACTGCTCGACGGCGATACGGACGTATTTGGCGACGGTAGCGTTACCCTGGTTTCCACGCCGGGACACACTCCCGGCAGTCAATCCTTGCTGGTCCATTTGAAGAATTCGGGCTTCATCATTCTGTCCGGCGACGTCGTTCATCTGGAAGAGAATTTTGAGAAAAACATCGTGCCGTCCCTGAACACGGACAAGACCGCGTCAATCGCCTCAATGGACAAGGTCAGGCGAATGATTGCAACATACCCGGCGAAGCTATTCATCAATCATGACAAGGCGCAATCTGACACGCTGAAGCTGCTCCCGGCATTCTATGACTGACGCCTTTCGCTTTCGGACCGGAGCGGACATCAGACCGCAGGCGGGCGACTCGATCAGTCGCAAACGACTCAACTGAGACGTCGACCGAGGCAAGCCGGTGCATTATTATGACGCTATCGTCCGAAGGAATTGTACGGTCGGGGAGACCAGTGAGCAGCACCCGGGTCGAGCGGCGACTAGCAGCTGTGCTGGCGGTGGACGTTGCCGGCTATAGCCGGCTCATGGGCGCGGACGAGGTCGGCACCCTTGAGACATTGAAGGCCCACCGGCGCGAGGTGGTCGATTCGACCATCGCTTCTCACCGAGGTCGCATTGTCAAGACGACCGGCGATGGAATGCTGGTTGAATTTGCCAGCGCCGTCGACGCCATCACGTGTGCGATAACGATTCAAGAAAAGATGGCGGAGCGGAACGCTGGCAGTTCCGGCCCAAATATTACCTTCCGCGTCGGCATCAATGTCGGCGACATTATCATCGACGGAGACGACATCTTTGGTGATGGCGTCAACGTTGCCGCCCGGGTCGAGAATGAATGCGAGCCCGGCGGCGTCTACGTTTCGGCCAACGCCTTCGAGCAAGTCAGGAGCAAGACACCGTTCACCTTCACCGACCTCGGTGAGCGGACGCTGAAAAACATCGACCGCCCCGTGCGCATCTACGCAGCAAAATTGCGGGATCTTGGGACGGCTGCGCCGGTCGTATTGCCCTCGGCCGTTGACACCAGAAGACCACTCCAGCTTCCGGACAAACCGTCGATTGCCGTTCTGCCGTTCAACAACATGAGCGGCGATCCCGAACAAGATTACTTTGCTGACGGAGTCGTCGAGGACATCATCACGGCGCTCTCCCGTTTCAAGGCCCTGTTTGTCATCGCCCGCAACTCCAGCTTCACATACAAAGGGCGCGCAGTCGACGTGAAGCAGGTTGGACGCGATCTTGGTGTGCGTTACGTACTGGAGGGGAGCGTTCGCAAAGCCGCAAGCCGCGTGCGCATCACGGGACAGCTCATCGATGCCGCAAACGGAGCCCATATTTGGGCGGACCGTATAGATGGCGGGCTGGACGACATCTTTGATCTTCAGGATCAGGTGACTGCGAGCGTTGTGGGCGCGATCGCGCCAGCGATAGAAAAAGCCGAGATCGACCGAGCCAAGCGCAAGCCGACCGAAAGCCTCGATGCCTACGACTATTATCTGTTGGGGATAGCGGCCACTCACTCCGTATTTGAGGGAACTGAGGATGCCGTCGGCGAAGCGCTGCGCTTATTCTACCGGGCTATCGAACTCGACCCCAATTATGCTGCTGCTTTTGGAATGGCCGCGTGGTGCCACGTCTTGCGCAAGAACTACGGCTGGATGCCCGACGATGCGCAGGCAAACGCCGAGGTTGAGCGCCTTGCCCGGGATGCGGCTCGTTTGGCTAAGAACGACGCAGTCGCTCTGTATACCGCTGGGTTCGCGCTCGCCCGGGTGCTCGGCCACCTTGACGCTGGCGACGCCCTGATCGATAGGGCTCTGGCGCTCGAGCCGAACTTGGCCGCAGCATGGCACCTCAGTGGCTGGGTGAAAATCTACCTCGGCGAACCGGAAATGGCGATTGAGCACATGGCGCAAGCAATGCGCCTCAACCCACTCGATCCGCTCATTTTAGGAATGCAGAACGGGACCGCGGCCGCCCATTTTCTTGCCGGTCGATATGACGCGGCATCATCTTGGGCAGAAAAAGCGTTGCAGCAGAATTCGAACTATCTTCCCGCCATGCGCATGACCGCGGCAAGCCATGCGCTCTCCGGACGACTCGCACAGGCGCAGAAAGCCTTGACTCGCATGCGCGAGATCGATCCGGACTTGCGAATTTCCCACCTCGCCGAGCTTGTCCCATTTCGTGCGGCGCAAGACATCGCAAGATACGTAGAGGGCCTGCGACAAGCGGGGTTGCCGGAGTGATCGGAGCATTGGTAGTGCAATCACAACGGATTCTCCGGGTGCGCAGGCAACGTGAAAGCAAAAGACGGCGCCTTTGGGCCTGGCGGCGACTGCCCACAATCGTCCCTCGTGCGTCTCAATGATTGAGCGGCAGATCGATGGTCCCATTCCCAAACCGTGCGCCTTTCGTGTAGAAGGGATCAAAAATGCGCTGGATACTCTCGAGCCCTACGCCGGGCCCGGAGTCTTGCACGGCAACCCCTATCTTGTTGGAGTCGGCCCTATCGGTGTTGATCATCAAATGTCGGGTCTCTTCGTTTGAGCCGCTCATCGCTTCGACTGCGTTGATGATCAAGTTGAGGACGACCTGCTGGAACTGGACTCGATCCGCCTGAACAGGCGGCATCGCCAGATTGAGCTGGAGTTGGCGCACGCAAACCGAGTTTCCGCGATGGGGCAGCTGTCATCGTCGATCGCACATGAAGTCACGCAACCGATCGTGCTGCGAAATTCGTTGTTTGCTTGTGAATTGCTTTTGAAGTGAGCAAAACGGGACAGCGGCGAGATTGTGATGGTTCCAGGATGAGGCCCCCGTGGGATGGAGTAAGAATCATGAAACGTTCTATGATCGCATTGGGCTGCATAGAAGCGATTTCGTCGTTGGGGTTGTGGTGAAAACGTCAGTGACGCCGGTTCAAGCGCTCGCCCTGCAGTCGAAAGTAAAGGAAAAGCAGGCCCAGCACGGCGAGCTGTTGCAGCATGCTCGTACTGAACGCCAGTGCTTCGGATCGGGTCGCCCTGAAATTGTATAGGAGCGCGTAGGCGAGCGCGGCGACGTAGAGGATAGCTCCGGCAAGGATAATCCCGAGATCAAATGGCGCGGTAGGGTCGTGAGCCTGCCCCCCAGACGCTGAAGCTCATGATGACCAAGGCCAGCGGACAGGCGATTAGGCTGGTCCAGGTCGAGCCGAGGCTCCAGAAATAGACCTCTCGTTTGTGAAGGGCCATCACGGTCAGGACGATCCAGACGAAGATAAGCACCGGGCGTCAATATCGCCGCGACCTTGAGTGCGTCCCAAACGTTCGAGCCGGCAAAGTAATCCAACATTCCTCAGTCTCCCCAAATTGAGGCTTTAAAGCCGTGGGCTATTAAACCACAGATTGGTTGGCTGGGACATGGACCTGCGCCAACGATTCGCGACCAACCTCAGACGCATCCGGAACGACCGGGGAGTGTCCCAGGAGGGGCTGGCCAACGACGCCGGGATCGACCGGGCCTACCTGAGCCGGGTCGAGCGGGCGGTCACCCTACGTGGGGCTGGAGATCGTGGGGGAGCTGGCAGACGTCCTGGACGTCGACCCGGTCGAGTTCTTCCGTCGGCCGGCTCGGGCAGGATCGAGAAGGAAGGCTGACTGACCGCGCTGCCCGGCCCTGCCTGCCATTCCTTGTGCTCAGCTGAATTTGCTAGTCGCGCCGCAATGCGCTCCGGAGGGAGAGGCCGCCGCGCACGTCATGTCCGCTCGACCCGCGACAACGGATGTACGGGCGAACAAGCGAATTGGACGCTAAATGCCAATAGGCGACCTCAGTCCGGAGTGAATACAGGGCTCCTGCGAATCCCGTTTCCTGTAGCATCCGGGCTGATGCGCACCGTTGGTCTGATCGGTCAAGAACGCACTTCGAAGATCATGTTGAACGGTGTCTCGGTCGCACGGCGGAAGCGCTTGAAGCCCGCTTCAGTCGCGACCTGACGTAGTCTGCTTTCACCCGCCTGGGCACCGAGCCCCAAGCCGACTTCCTGAGAGAGTGATGCCGGCGTACAAATGAATGTCGAGGCGTGATAGAAGATGCATCCGACTGGGTTGAGATTGTCCTTGAGATTGTCATGAGCAAACGGCTCGACGATCATCCACGACCCATCCTTGGCCAGCGCTTCCTTGACATGCTTGCCTGCACCCACGGGGTCGCCCATGTCATGCAAGCAATCAAAGAACGCCACCAGATCATAATCTTTCGCCGGAAAATCCTTGGCACTGGCCAGCGCGAACGTGATGCGGTCTCCAACCCCCGCTTCCTGCGCCAAGACCTTCGCGCGTTCAATCGAAGGCTTGTGGTAATCGAACCCGAAGAACTCTGAATTGGGGTAAGCCTGCGCCATCACGATCGTAGAGGCACCGTGGCCGCATCCGACATCGGCCACCCTGGCGCCAGCTTTCAGTTTCGCTTCGACCCCTTCGAGCGTCGGAATCCAGTTCGAAACTAGGTTTGCGTTATAGCCCGGCCTGAAGAAGCGTTCAGTGCCCGAGAAAAGACACTTCGAATGCTCGTGCCAACCAACGCCTTTCCCAGTTCGAAACGCTTCCGCGACTTTGGGTTCGTCGAGGTAGGTGGACTGCACGACATCGAATGCACCCGCAAAGAAAGCTGGCGACCCCTCTTCGGCGAACGCCATGGCTTGCTCGGCCGAGAGTGAGAACGCATTTTTTTCGGGGTGGTAGTCGATGTATCCAGAGGCGGCCTGCCCGGACAGCCATTCGCGCACATAACGCTCATGCAGACCGGTCTTCTTGGCAAGCTCGGACGGAGTGACCACAGCACCATCCGCCATCGCCTTGTAGAGCCCGAGGCGATCGCCGAGCAGTATGCTTGCGCCGCCAAGTGAGATGCCGAGGTCGCCGACCAGCTTTCCTACGAGCGCGTTCAACTTTTCAAGGTTTGGTTCACGCATTGCAGCCTCCTCCACTCTTCGAGAACAGCCCCATCGTTAGTTAAGCGAGCGTAGGACGACCGGCGGATCACAAGTGTGAAGGGGTTCACGTTTCGACGAATAGCCGTGCGCCACTCGATGTCATTCGCGTCATTCTGGCTGCCGCGACTCCCGATCTTCCGCGGCAAGCGGATATGTCAAGCACCGGCGATACGTCGGAAAAGTGCCAGTAGGGAAGTCGCGAGCGGCGGTCAAAGAAAGCGCCGCGCAATGTCCGGCTTATCTCAGATAGCAGAGTTTGAGCGCCGTCCGGCTCGGGGCCGGAACCAGAAATCGAACTTCGCGCGCGCGACCGACCCACCCGGTGATTTACGCTGCCCAATCTATAACTGCGTCTATAAAGGTTTGAGCCTGACGGATCGCATCTAGTCTGGTGGCGCAAACGCCCACCGAAACCGTTTTGCCCTTTCCTACGGTCCATTTCCAACTGTGCGGAAAGCTCATTTCGACAACCGAGAAACTGATGCCGCGATGTTCCACGGAGGGCCTCCGTTGACATTTTTAACTACGCGCTGATCGAAGCTACTGCGTTCGCTAGCGCGGGTCCAGCTCAGTTTGGAGATGGGCAACGGTCTCATACAGTTCCGCAGCGTGATCTGGGGCGGTCGGCGTTACCCGGCAAAGTCCGCCTTCTCACTCAACAGCGGACACGCAGCGACTGTACCCGCCAGGTCGATTTCGTGTAGAGTCGAGGTGTGACGCGGTAGCTTTAGGTTCGAACATATCCGTTTCCGCCCC
>Ga0210401_10002880_pt1 | contig 18713 bp, 16 predicted proteins | sample IncBWH32MmetaG_FD_150866 | JGI IMG/M metagenome (GOLD analysis project Ga0210401, IMG submission 150866) | Forest soil microbial communities from Barre Woods Harvard Forest LTER site, Petersham, Massachusetts, United States - Inc-BW-H-32-M | ecosystem: Environmental > Terrestrial > Soil >... | reverse complement strand
CACTCTAGTTCTTTTTCTTTGCCCACTGATGGTACGGGATCCCGAACTCTTGCATCATTTCGACTACGACCAGAAGGCTCCCTTAGATGTGCAAGAGCTTGGCGTCGAGCATCGCGGAAGCGTCACAATTCACGATATTTCTTATGCGAGTCCGAAGGGTGGTCGCGTGCCCGCCTTTCTGGTTGTCCCCAGCGGGAGCGGTCCTTTCGCCGCCGTGATTTGGGGGCATTGGTATCAAGAGGGTTCCCCTCTTCTGAATCGGAAGGAATTTCTTGAGGAAGCAGTAGTTCTTGCGTCTTCGGGAGTTGTCTCGCTGCTCACCGATGGTCCGATTGCGCGTCCGGGTTACACGCCGGATCCCGATCCACTCGGAGAAGCTCAAATTCAATATCGAGTTCAGCAGATTGTCGACATGCGACGTGGCGCTGATTTGCTTCTTGCCCGTAAGGACGTCGATCCTCAGCGGTTCGCCTATGTGGGACACAGCTACAATGCGACAACGGGTGCGTTTCTCGCCGGAATCGATCCACGCTTCAAGGTCTTTGTCCTCATGGCTGGTGAATTGTCAGATGAGGTGGATATGAAATCCAAACAGGGCCAGGACTTCCGGCAACAGGTCGGCCCCGAGAAATTCGATGCCTTTGCCGCCAAGTACTCTTGGCTCGATCCAGGCAAGTATATTTCCAACGCAGCGCCTGCGAACGTTTTTCTACAATATGCGACGAAAGAAGACTACCTGACGCCTGAGCTAGCCAAGGAATATTACTCCATCGTCAGCGAGCCAAAATCGCTGAAATTTTACGACGCGCCGCATGCTCTAAACGCGGACGCGCGCCGGGATCGGATCGCATTCCTGGTGAAGGAACTTCATCTGATTTCTCCTAACCCTGCCGCAATTGCTGGCATTCCACAACTCATACAACCCCCTCCGGCTAGGAATTAAGCGTCAATCGATATATCGAAGCAAGGTCATAAAGCCGAAATCCATGTGCAATTGCTGATGGCAATGAAACAGCGTGAGCCCCGGATTGTTGGCCACGAAATCGACTTCGACCGTCTTGCGGCGCGGAACGACGACTACATCTTTGAAGACCCCTCTCGTGGGGGTACCCGCAAACCGCGTCAACTCAAAGGTGTGGCGATGCAGATGAACGGGGTGATCGTCATCGCTTTGATTATCAAAGAGAAGGCGATACCTGGCATTCGCTCGCAGCAGAAGGGGATCGGTTTTCGGAAATTCTTTGCCATTGATGGTCCAATGGTCCACCCAGTTGTTGCCGGCAAATTTGCGGCGGAACACCAGGGGCATAGTCTGTGCCGGCTCAGATGCCTCTCCTACAGATCCAAAGAGCGTGTAATCCCACGATGTATTCTTCGGGGCGATCCATTGAGGCGCAGCTTTCCTGTTTTCGTATTCGACGATGATTCCGAGCCCTTTGCTGCGGACCTGGTCGTCTAATTCACCCATGATCCAAACGCCAGGCGCATTCATGGTCACAATTGCGTCCACTCGCTCCGCGGGTCCCAGCGAAAGTACATCGACGGTTCGGGGTGTGGGCACGGGATTGCCGTCGAGGCTGATCACTGTGAACTGGTGGCCAGCGAGGGCAATCTGGTGCGGCAGGGTTGCGCTGGCGTTCAAGATTCGGAACAGCGCTCGCTGTCCTTCGCGCATGCGAATCGGCTCGCCATGCCCAAGGGCGCGATCGTTGATCGAAAAGCTCTGGTACGCCGCTTCGAGGCCTCCCTCGCCGCCAATCGCATCGAGGTAGGGCTGCCAGCCATGAAGGCAAAGAGAATATTCGGCATCGTATTGGCCCGGTTCATTGGCGGGCTCGATATAAACCATTCCGAATTGTCCTGTAAAGGTAGAGCGTTTCAGATTACGGCCTGCATGGACGTGGGTGTGATACCAGCGTGTGCCTGAAGGGCGTGCTACGAAGGAATATCGCTGGGAACTGTTCGGAGGGATGAGGGGAGTTCCTTCTTCCTCCGAGCCATCTACTTCCGGCGGAAGGAACAAACCATGCCAATGCACGATCTCGGGTTCTTTCGTGTCGTTAACCACGTCGAGCGTTACGCGCTGGCCCTCGCGGAAGCGCAAATAGGGGCCAGGGGCCGAACCGTTGTATCCGGTTGTCTTGATGATTTTCCCGGGAGCAATTTCTATCTCGACGGGTGAGATGCGAAGAGTGGCGTCTGGCTTGGGGGTTTCGCCAGGCTTTTGCGCCATCAAAGCCGGAACAAATGACACGCAGGCGCCGCTTCCGACGAGCTGCAGAAACTTCCTGCGAAGCATACCCTCGGTCAACTGCTGCCTCCGCGACATTTCCGTCACAAGTTGCTACTGGCACTTCACTTGTCCAGCGAGCGCTTTTTGTCAGGACGTGGCCGATTAATTCGGATGAGGCGACGCGCGATGGCCCAGGCCCCACACATACGCTGCGAGCGCAGATACCTGGTCGGGCGTAAGTTGCGCCCCACCCATCGGCGGCATGGGGCTGCGATATTGTTTTGGCTGTGACACACCGTCGGTTATCGTCTTCGCGATTCCGGCATAGCTGCCATCGCTCCACAGCCATTTCTTGCCGGCTAGAGGGGGCCCTAACGGACTGCCCTCACCGCTCCCACCATGGCAGCCCGTGCACGCCGCTCCACCTACTTGGCCGCGGTAGATGCGCTCACCGAGCGCAACCATTTCTCGCGTCGCGCCTTCAGGAACGGGAAGATTGCTCGCGGCCGCACCGGCGTCCGGATGCGTGCCCTCTGGGGGTTGCGCGGCCACTTCAACGGGATTGCCTGCGGGAGCTGTTAAGCTCGGACATGCCGTGATGTTCGCGGCACCGCCTTCGGAGCCGCCGTGATAGACGATCCGGTAGATCCGTCCGCGTATATCGTCGGACACGTAGAGCGAACCGTCGGGTCCCACCGCCAAGCCAGTGGGACGATGTGCGGCTTTGGCCGGAGACTCGGCGGCACCCGCGAAACCATCGGCAAATATTTCGCACTGGCCGGATGCGCGGTCACCTGCGAGGGGCTGAAAAACCACGTTATAGCCACCTTGCAGGTAAGGCGCCCGATCCCACGACCCGTGGAAGGCGATGAAGACGCCGTCACGGTAGCGCGCTGGAAATTGCTTCTGGTCGTACCGCACCATGGCATTCGGCGCCCAATGAGCGGGGAATGCGGCAATCGGCGCAATCTTGTTCGCGCACACGCCGATCGTTTTGCCGCCGTCGCCACCATATTCTGGGGCCAGCACCAGCTTTTGCACGAACGAGTCGTAGTAGCACTCGGGCCAGCCATAGTCTCCCTTTGGCTTCAGAAGCAACAACTCTTCAGCCGGGAGCGTTGCCTCCTGGTCGGGTTGATACAGGTCGGGCCAGTTTGCGTGCAACTGGTCGCGCCCGTGTTGGGTCACAAACATACGGCCGTTTGAGTCGATGGCAAAACCTTCGGCATTGCGGATTCCGGTAGCGAAACGATCAGCAGGCGAAAAGGCTTGGTTCGTCTTATTCGCGTCGTAGCGCCAGACGCCACCACGGGTTTCCAGCTCCGTGCAGGGATCCACGCCGGGCGACTTAAGCGTGCGATTTTTCAGCTGACAGGAATTGGTGGCGGTGGCGACGTCGACGTACATCAATCCTTCGGTATTGATGATGAATGGATGCATCGGATGGTCGCCGCCCAAAGGCAATGCGGAAACGATGGTGTCAGCAGAGCCACCCGCCACGATGGAGCCCGCGGGCAATGAATATCGCACAATGCGGTCATTGATCTCGGCGTAGAGCGATCCCTTATACATGCCGATGCCGGTACCGCCTGTTCCGCCACTTTGGACGGTTTCGCCAAAGCGCTCGATCACATCTGCTTTTCCGGTACCGCTCTTGTCTTGCAGGGCTACGAGGAAACCACCCGCATGCGGCGTGTCGTTGGCGTAGTACCTGCCGGACCAGGTGTTCACATAAAGAACTCCGCTTGGCGCAACTGCCATGTGGCGGGCGTGACCAATGCCGTCGGCAAATACCGTTGCGCAAAAACCGGCGGGTAACGTCAACCCGCTGTCATCATTCGGGCACGATTGGCTCCTGGGTTCCGCTGCCGGATTGGATCGGTTTCCGGCTGGTGCGAACGAACCGCTCACGCATATTGCGGCGAGCGCGACCGATGCGGTCAACAGAGTTTGGAAAGGTTTGGATATTTGCATGGGACACTCCTGAAGATCGACGGTGGGGAACAGCAGCCCGAATCACGAAAATACGCCGCAAATATACCATAGCTGTTGCGCCGTATAGCATTCGTGCGAGTATGGGCGAGGCAGTGGATTTAACTTGCGGTTAAAAAGTAATGTCGAGCAGACTGGTATTGCCTGGTCCCAGATCGTTATTCATTTGGCGGGAACCTTACGAAGGAAGGAGCAAGATCGTGGCGACAGCGAAGAGGGCGATGAACCTCACGGAAGAGCCCAACATTGTGACCTGGCCGGAAACTCACTACGTTTTTATCGAGAAGATTGGACCTTTCCAGGACAATGCACCGCAAGCGTGGCAGAACCTGCATCAAGTAATTCCAGGAATTTTGGAACACAATAAGATTATTGGCTATACGAGCTTGTTCAAGGTCGGCCCAAAGATCTATCGCGCCGGTGTTTCGCTTGCCGCGGAACCTAAGAATCTGCCTGCGAACCTGAAATATGAAAAATTCAAAGGCGGTAAGTACAGCCGTTTTGTTTTGACGGGACCCTATTCCAACTTGCCGGAAGCGTGTGGCCGCGTTTTTGAGATTGTCGCGGAGAAGAAAATTCCAACGCGCGACGACTACTGCGTCGAAAACTACACCAACGATCCGAGAACGACGCCGGAGGAGCAGTTGGTCACCGAAATACTCATTCCGACAGCGTAAGAAATCCGCCCATATCGTTTTCTGTCGATCGGAGAAATCCATGCGTGTGTTGCGACCGTTTGCGCTGGAGGTGTTTTTCAGCAAGTGGGAGTTTACTGCGCGGCACCATCTTTGCGCTTCGGACATGCAGTCGATGACGCTGTCGGAATTGCTGGCATTGGCGGATGCCAGCGACCGGGCGGCGTGGGATGCCCTTTATCTCGGTTACACGGAAACTTGGGGCTCGCCAGGACTGAGGGACGCGATTGGAGCCACTTACGAGAGCATGGCTGCGTCGGAAATCCTCACTTTCGTTGGTGCGGAGGAGGGGATTTTCGCGGCGATGCATGCCCTTTTGGGCCCGGAAGACCATGCCATCACGGTGATTCCCAACTACCAGTCAGTCGAGTCGGTGCCGCTAAGCATTTGCGAGACTACCGGCGTTGCGCTAAATCCGGAGCGCGGGTGGGAATTGGATTTGGGGCAGTTGCGGGATGCGCTTCGGCCAAATACGCGGGTGATCTGCATCAATTTCCCCCACAATCCAACCGGAAAAGTGATCGCACGAGGGACGCTGGACGAGATCATTTCACTTTGTCGTGCTCGGGGGATTTATCTGTTCAGCGATGAGGTGTACAGACTGATCGAGCGGCGGCCGGAGATGACATTGCCGCAGGTGGCGGACATTTATGAGCGCGGGATATCGTTGGGGGTGATGTCGAAGGCTTACGGGTTGCCGGGAATACGGGTCGGTTGGATCGCGTGCAAGAATGCGGAGGTGCTACGGCGGATGGAGCGGATGAAGCATTACACTTCGATCTGCGGTGCGGCGCCCAGTGAATTACTGGCCCAGATTGCGCTGAAGGCGCGTGACCGGATTTTGGCACGAAACCGGAGCTTGATTGTCAGAAATCTGGCGTTGTTGGAGACATTTTTTGCGGAGCATTCGGATTTGTTTGCGTGGTACCTCCCGGACGGTGGGTGTATTGGGTTTCCGCGGTATTTGGGCAGAGAAGGCGTCGAGGCGTTTGCGAGCAAGTTGATGGAACAGAGCGGGGTGCTGGTGCTCCCGGCAAGCGTCTACCAGTCGGACCTGGGCCCAACGCCTACGGATCGGTTTCGTATTGGGTATGGCCGCGACAACATGGACGCGGGACTTGCCGCGATGCGGGCGCATTTACGCAAGCGGGCGGCATGACAATGCCGCATGAAGACTTATAGCTTCGGCGGGGGAATCCGGCCTTCGCGAACGCTACAAGCTTTACAGTACAAAATGATGCTGCTCTTGCCGGCGTTGCATTCTGAGACTTTTCGGAGCCAGACTCTTCCAAAATCGTGTATCTGATTGGAGACTAGTTCCTCCGTTTTTACGGCCGGACGGTAGTCCGAAACATGATCGTCCTTTATTTTCATTCGCTTGGCGGGTACCGACAGTGTCCAGTATCTGGAATGCAACGTGCTTCTGTCCTGGGTGGCACTTTGCTCCCAGTACGCCCCCTGAAGGGGCAGAGCGCCGGTGGAGGGACCGAAATGGCAACCGCAAGCGAACCACACACTACCGATCGAGCTCTTTCTGACGTCGAATTCGAAGAACTGCTGCAACGAACTTGGGAAATGGTACAGAACCAGAAGCGTATTCATCCGTTGGATCAAGCCGCAGAGTCACCTTCATGGACCTAGACGATACGCAGACCGCTAACAAGGGCTCAAATCCCGGAGTTTTCCCGGCAAAACCAGTGGACGATCAGAAGGAGCTCGCTTGGGCTTTCCTTGGGCTGATTCTCTGGTCTGGCGTCGTGCTGATCGGCGTCTTCGGCGCCGGATATGTAGTGGGCCACTCACTGCTCCATCTGTGGTAGCGCTACTGGTCACAGATACTGGAATCGTCCTCGGACGGACCTAGCGCCATTCGCTGGAGGGCTGTTTGACAAAGGGCATCTCGCTGCCTTAGCGGCCGCTATTTCCCCCAGACACTATCCAGAAAAACGTAACGATCGCGGTGAGCGTCCTTCTCGACCTTCAATTCGGCGTTTAGATGCATGACTTGCCACTCGCTCGTGGGGTCGTAGACCGGCCATTTCTCCAAACGCGGCCCGTTCGGGTCGCCGCTACGCGCGAAATTCGACCAATACTGTCGCATTTGTTCGCTTAAGGCTCGATCTTCAGGTCTCCAGCTCACCCAATTCTCGGAATCCAGCGCGCCGAAGACGTACTCGATCTCCGCGGAATGGTAGGCGCCGGCGTTTGGAGGGCGTTTCGGATCGGCGGGGTGCAGGATGTCGAAGCGGTACCGATATACGGCTGACTTGCCGGTGCTTTTCTGCGCTTCCAGCCATTTCCAGGTGGAAAAGGCGATGAAGCGGTCGCCCGCGAAGTCTTTCAGCACGCGTTCCGCCTGCGCAGGGTTATCGGGGGGATAGTGCTTTAGGAATTCTTCAGCCTTGTCGCCGAACTCCTTTTGCGCTGTTTCCTTTAGCTTGGCGGCCGAGTCGTCGTTGGTGTTGGCGGATGCGGATCCGCCTTCATCCATGTTCCAGCCGGCCAATAGAGGCACGTCGCTTTGCTTTCCGGCGGCGAAGATAGCCGCCGGCGTCTCGGGGAGGAAGTAGCCGTCGATGTTGGGAGCGAAGCGTATGGTCTTGGTGGCCGTAGCGGTCTCGAGAATCTTTTGTGCCGGCAAGGCGCGTAGTTCGGCCAGGGTCTTCGCGCCTAGTGCGTCGCTGGCAAATTGGGCGCCGGCTTCCGAGCTCGCCGCTAGTGTGTGGAATGGCAGTCCCTGGCTGGCAAACGCGCCACCGCTCTCGCCGATCGCTCTTTGGAACAATCCCTTGGCCACGGGCGAGGCCATCAATTCGCTAACGGAAAACGATCCGGCGCTCTCGCCGAAAATCGTAACGTTGCCGGGGTCGCCGCCGAAGGCCGCGATGTTGCGCTTCACCCATTCGAGCGCCGCGACCTGATCAAGTAACCCGTAGTTGCCTGCGGAATTCCGACCAGACTCTTTTGCCAGCTCGGGATATGCGAAGAAGCCAAAAACGCCCAGCCGGTAGTTCATGGAAACAACCACAACGTTTTCCTTGGCGAGGTTGGTTCCGTCTTGTCGGGGCTCGGAGGTGGCGCCCGCGACGAATCCGCCCCCATAAACCCAGACCATCACCGGCAGCTTCCCACCAGTGCGCTTCGCCGGTGTCCACACATTGAGGTACAGGCAGTCCTCGCTGGGGCCGGGATCGCGAAAAATCATGTCCTCATAGACGCGGCTCTGCGTGCAGCGCGCGCCAAAATCCGTCGCCTTGCGCGCTCCTTTCCATTTTGCGGGCCGCGCCGGTGGCTTCCACCGGAGGTCACCCACGGGCGGCGCCGCGTAGGGAATTCCCAGGAACGCGTTGATCGTTCCGTCCGATTTGCCTTCGAGCTTGCCGGTATCCACTTTGGCGTGCGGCTTGGAGCTCGCTCCTTGCAGAGTTGTGGCCGTCAGAAGCACGGCTCCCACAGTTGCTGCGAACATTCGCCAGGATCCCAACTTGCTCATACGTTCCTCCAATGCCCGGGGGACAATACCATAGTCGGAAGGCGGCCTGAAATGGAGTAGAGGTCGAAATCGCAGCAACCGTCGGAGACGTCGCGCAAGCAGCGGCAGCCGTTGGAATGTTATCCTTGACGCGATTTGGCACGGGGGACTACGCTTCGAAGAGTTTCTGACAAGCCTATGCGTCCTGCGAACAAACGAACAGCGTTGCGAATTGCGCGATTCACGTTGTCTTTGTCAGCGTGTGCTTTCTGTGTGTCATCGCCGACGCGCTGCCAGGACAGCTCGGCGGAAATGAACATGATGCGCGGGGACCGGCCGGAAATTTCGGTCACCGTGCGTGATAGTTCGGGCGCGGAAATCTCCGCGCCCGCGATGGTGAAGATCTACAAGTCTGGAGTTCCCACCGAGCAGGGACCGACACGAAAGGGCAGGGCGTTCTTCATGCTGAACGAGACGGGAGAATATTCCGTCTCGGTGACTGCTACGGGCTACGAAGCGGCGCAAAAAGAGGTGTCGATTCCGGTGGCGTTGAAAACCGAAGTCGAGATTGTTTTGAAGCGTTTGCCGAATTCCAACGAGACCTCGGGAGTTCCCGGGAAGCCTGTGCTCGCGCCGAAAGCTCAGGAGGCGTTCGACAAGGCGTTGCAAGCGTTGAGTGCGGACAAGCTCAAGGATGCAAACAAGTACGCGGCTGAGGCGATGAAGCTCGCGCCCGGGCATCCGGACGTGTTGTATCTGCAGGGAGTGCTGGACCTGAAGCAGCGCAACTACGCCGATGCGCAAAGTGTCCTGGAAAAAGCCACGCAGCTTGATCCGTCCCACGCGCACGCGTTTGCGGCGCTTGGTATGACGCTCTCTGATGAGGGGCAATACGCCGAAGCCATTGCACCACTCGAGCAGTCACTGAAACTAGACGCCAAAAGCGGCTGGGAGACGCATTGGGCACTGGCGAAAGCCTACTATCATCAGCAGCAATTCGACGGTGCGGTGAAGGAGTCGCAGGCGGCAGTGGCGGCGTCGAATGGCAAAGCACCGGAAGTCGAGCTACTGCTCGCCCAATCGTTTACGGCTACAGGGCACTACGAAGAGGCCGCTCAGGTTTTGCGTAACTTCATCAAGAACCACGGCGATCGGAAGGAAGCGGCGACGGCCCAGCACTGGCTGGATCGACTGACGGCCGACGGAAAAATCTCCAAGTAACAATGAAGGGGCGCGCTCCAGCACGTCCCTCCTTCATTCTTCGTCCACTGCCGCCGAGCAACGAAAATGGCCCCCAGCCGCTGGGCAGAACACGGGACCCCCGGGCAGGCCGCGACCTCAAATCCACTCCACTAGGCCGTACGCACGGCTGTTTTTCGTCGAGAGCCCACGAACGCATAGAACGCGATATAGAAGTAGCAAAGAATCGGCAGAAAGAAAGCGTGATGGATGCCGATGCGGTCGGCGATGACGCCTTGAATTTCGGGGATGATCGCGCCGCCGACGATAGCCGCCACGAGGAGGCCCGAGCCGTCGCCCGTTAGAGGCCCAAGGCCTTCGATGGCCAGGGTGAAAATCGTCGGGAACATGACAGAGTTGAACAAGCCAACGGCGATGATTGTCCACATCGCGACGTGGCCCAGCGTCAGCATGGACGCGGCGACCAGAATAGCGGCCATCAGAGCGGCTACCCCCAGAATTTTGTTGGGCGAGATCTTTTGCTGTAAGGCTGACCCGATGAAGCGCCCCACCATCGCGCCGCCCCAATAGAATGACACCAAACCCGACGCCACTTTCTCGGAAATGTTGCCGATGTCCGGCTGGCTAAAATAGTTCACCAAAAAGCTGCCAATCGAAACTTCCGCGCCAACGTAGACGAAAATTCCGAGCGCACCCAGAATGAGATGGCTATGGCGCCAAATCGAGTCATGTACAACACCATCTCGCTGCTCAACCGAAGCGATACGCGGCAACTTGAACAGCGCGATGGCGACACCCAGGGTCATAAGCGCAAGAGCGAAGACCAGATAAGGCACTTTGACAGAGGACGCTTCGTGGATCCGATAGGCTTGCAAATCCGGTGCGGACATTTGGCGCATCACTTCGACGGCCAGCGGCGCGCTACTGAGAATCAGCAAGCCACCAAGTTTCGGGCCAATGGTGGTTCCCAGAGAATTGAACGCCTGCGCGAGATTCAGGCGGCTGGCAGCGGTCTTCTCCGGGCCAAGGATCGCGACGTAAGGATTCGCCGAAACCTGCAAGATCGTCATGCCTGCCGCAAGAACGATCAAAGCCGTGAGAAAAAAGGGAAATGACGGAACGCTGGCCGCCGGAATGAACAGCAGTGCCCCGAAGCCCATCGTAAACAATCCCGCAACCATCGCTCTCTTGTAACCTACGGCGTCGATCAACTTCCCCGACGGCAGCGAGAAGACAAAGTAGGACGTAAAAAAAGCAAATTGAATCAACATAGCCTTCGCGTAGTTGAGATCGAAGACCGACTTGAGATGGGGAATAAGAATGTCGTTAAGGCTGGTGAGAAATCCCCACATGAAAAAAAGTGTGGTCACCATCGCCAAGGGGCGGCGGTAGTCCTGGCCAGTGTCGACGCCCGCAGTCACAGACGTGGTGCTTACGGTAGTTTGGGCCATAGGTTCACCCACCCCCTGTTGTATTGCTAATTAGTATCACAGAGAGCCGCGGCGCCAGCTATCCCAGCATCTTCCTTATAGTGCGCAAGTACCAACGGGATGTCTTGCGGATAGGGGTTCAGGCATGCCCCGGTCCAACGCGCGCGGATTTCGTCCAGAAACGGCGCGAGCATGGAGGATACTCCTCCGCCGATCACAATCACATCGGGCTCCACCAAGTCGACGACGTTGCCAAGCCAGTAACCGAGGAGGTCCAGCGTTTCCTTCATGACCTCTTTCGCAACGGCATCCTGCGCCCAATATGCTTTGGCCACTATCTCGCTGGTGATCGCTTGCGGATTGCCTCCGGCCATCTCGAGCAATACCGATTTCGCCGAGTGCGAAAGCTTTTCGCGAGCGCGCCGCGCAATCGCCGGCCCGGAGGCCAGCACTTCAATGCAGCCACGCTTGCCGCAGGGACAAAGTGGGCCACGCGGATCGATGCCCAGGTGACCTCCTTCGGTCGCGGAGCCCGTTCTACCGTGGTAAACCTGACCATCAAAGACCACGCCCGTCCCGATGCCTGTTCCGATCGTCGCGTAAAACATGATGCGATAGCCGTGCCCTGCGCCCCACTTGCTTTCCGCCAGCGCCGCGGCGTTCGCATCATTGTCGATTTTTACGGCGGTGTCGGGATAAAGGCGGCGAACTTCATCCGCCAGCGGGTAGTTGTGCCATGCCGGCAGATTTGGGGGGTTAATAACGATTCCAGTGGTGGGATTCAGCGGACCGGGTGCGCAGATGCCAATGGGTGGGGTATGTCGCATGCCCGAAGATTTAAGGAGTTCGTTGATGGCGGTGCACACCGCCGCCAAGCCGCGGGCGGCGTCATTGGCGACCATAGGGGTGCGGCTTTGCGCGTGAATCTTCCCGGAGCAATCGACCAGGCCTGCTGCTACTTTCGTTCCACCAACATCGACTCCCACGACAAGATTATCTTGCATCTACGGCGATGCCCTCCGCCCTCGAATGGGCACTACTTGCGAGCCTTGTGAAAGATCAAAACCCTTGAATACTACACTACAATATCGATTTTCGAGCGGGTCCAGGAGCCCGAGAAAGGGAAGGCAGATGCCCAATTTCTAAGTGGGTCGCGATACCTTCCCGCGCCGGATTGTTCACTATGAGGGGTGTAGTTGCCTGAAAGCTCACAAAAGTGAAATACGGCCGCCATCGTGGAGCGACAAAATTCAATAGCGGCCCACGCCCAGCGCATCCGCCACCCGATTGATGTAGTTGAACCACGCGGTAATCAGCGTGATTTGCAGGATTCCGCGGTCGTCGAAACCCACGGCTCGCAGAGCATCGTGGTCCGCGGGCGAACATCGCGTGGCATCCTTGGTGATTTTCACCGCGTAGTCCAGCATGACGCGATCCTGTTCCTTGATCGGCGCAGTCCGGTAATCCTTCCTCAGTGCTTCGACGAGTACATCATCCAGGCTGGCTCGACGCAGAAACTCTGCGTGAGATTCGATTCAATAGTGGCACCGATTCGTCACCGATACCACGGTAGTGATCATCTCGTGCTGCCGACGTGTGAGCGGCAGCTCCGGCGACATCATCGCCCCGAACGCGCTGAACGAGTGAAACATAACGTCGGGAAACAACGAGTGCGATGCGACAATTCCCGCTTCGATCCCGTGGTCAACGGCCGGCACCGGCGTCGCATATTCCACCGGATACAGCTTGCGCTGGTCGAGCATGGCCTTCTTTACGCGCTCGTCTTCTTCCATGCTTACCGTTTTGATCCACGTCATCTGCACCCCTCCTTTTTCATGCCTGAACTCTCGCTCGCGGTCAGGACACTCGCGACCCAGACTCGCGCCGTTGCAAAATTATGTCATCCTGAGCGAAACGAAGGACATCAACCTACGCCACACCCAGTCGGGCCAGGACCAAGACCTTCCATCGTTCTGCTCGGACTGTAAATATCTCATCACAAAAAATCAGCGGCCGGATGGGTGTGCATCCGGCCGCAAGTGTTTGGGGTGCCTCCGGGGGGCAAACTCTTTGGCCTCGCTGGAAGCGATGTAGTGAAACCTTTATAAGCGCACCCCGAAATCATGACAATACTGTAAAAGAACTAGGCTTTCGTTTCTTCTGTAAGTCCTTTACCTTCAATGCATTGGTACGCTTTTCCAGTCTGTAGACTCTTGAACTCCTCGCTGCGCCCACTAGGCCAGTCAATCGTCGCCCGCTCTAGTTTGTCCCGCTTGCCCGTCCCGAAAGTCACTGGCAGCTCCGACTGCGAAAGATAGCTCGACCCTCCGCGCACCGTCCGGCTCTGCATCTGCCCATTGTAGAAAACCCGCACCACCGCTCCGACACCGTCGCGATTCGATTTCGTTCCCACCAGTCGAAAGCGCACGCTGCGGTTTCCCGCAGTCTGATCGTTGCGATACAAAAACGCCGGACCGTTATTTGTCGTCAGCAAGATATCCAGATCGCCATCGCGATCGAAATCGCCGTAAGCCAACCCGCGCCCCACCTTCGGCTGATCGAATCCGCCTCCAACTTCGCTGGCCACGTCGAGGAATCGCGCGCCACCCTGATTCAAAACTCCCTGATTCAAAAAAAGCTGCGGCGGCTGCGCGTAGCCGGTGTTGCCGCGAATGTTGCGAACCGTTTCGTCGATGTGTCCATTCGCCACCGCCAAGTCCAGCATTCCATCGAGGTCGGCATCCAGGAGAGCGCAGCCAAATCCCAACGTGTTGCGCGAAGCGAGCCCAACTCCTGACGCGGTCGCAATGTCGTCGTAAACTCCGGGCCGCGTCGCCCGGTACAAACCGATCATCTCATTGTCAAAATTTGTGATGGCAATGCCGGGCTTGCCGGAATTCTCGAAGTCGCCGACGTCCACTCCCATTCCGGCTCGTGCCTTGCCGTCCGCGCTGAAGGCCAGTCCCGCCTCCACCGCTACATCCTTGAATTTTCCATTCCCCAGATTTCGATAGAGCTTGTTCGGCTGCGTGTCGTTCGCCACCAGCAAATCCGGCCAGCCGTCTTGGTCAAAATCGATCATCGCCACGCCTAGCGATTTCGAGCTGCTGTCGAAGATTCCGCTCGTCGCGGTCACATCCTCAAAACTTCCGTCACCACGATTGTGAAACAGCCAGCTGGTGTCGCCGCGATAGGCTTCCGGCGTGCAATACGACTTATGCGTCCCATCCAGGCTGCAGAAGACATCGTGGTCCGGCGACCAGCGCACGTAGTTGCACACGAACAAGTCCAGCAATCCATCGCGATCGTAGTCGAACCAAACCGCGGACATGCTGAAAGCCTGTCGCCCCTGAAGCCCGCTTTTGGGTGTCGCATCCACGAACGTCCCTTTGCCGGTGTTGCGGAACAAACGGTTTTGCCCCACGCACGTGATCAAAATATCCGGGAAGCCATCATTGTTGTAATCGCCGACAGCCACACCCATTCCGTACATCTCGATGTCGAGCCCCGCGCTCTTCGTCACATCGGCAAAGGTGCCGTTGCGATTGTTGCGGTACAGCCGCAGCGTCGATCTCTGCTGTTTGTGGCCCGGCCAGTCCATGGCATTGACCAAAAGAATGTCCTGCCAGCCGTCCGCGTCGTAGTCCAGAAACGCGCAACCCGAGCCCAGCGTCTCCGGCAGCAATTTCCCCCCATACGCCCCACTGTTATGTTGAAAGTGAATTCCCGCCTGCGAGGTGACATCAACAAGCCGGAATCCAGGCCCGCCACCAGGCGCAGGACCCAGGCCATGTGGTACAAGCTTCAACTTGTAAGCTTCAGCTCCGCTTCCCCAAGCCAGCAACTCTCGCGCACCAACCTCAAACGGCGCCGCACACGCGAATCCCGCTCCGCAAGCACTCGCCAGAAAATCCCGCCGCCTCACGGCAAAGTGACCAGGCCGTTGCGGATCGCATACACCACCAGTTCCGCCGTCTTGTGAATCCCCAGCGCATCCATAATGTTGGCCCGGTGTACCGCAACCGTATTCGCGCTGAGCTTCAATTCCGATGCAATCTCTTTATTCGATTGTCCGGCCACAATGTGCTGCAGGATTTCTAGTTCGCGCACCGTCAACCCGGAGTCGCGTTCGCCTTTTAGAGCATCGGGCTTCACCAATTGCGGATCGAGAACCGTTTTCCCCGCGGCCACTCCTTTAACCGCACTGATCAGGTCCAGATCCATCGCATTCTTCAAAATATATCCGCGCGCCCCAGCTTCCAGCGCCTGGCGGATCAGTGTGTCTTCGGAGTGCATGCTCAACATCAAAATCGCCGCGCCCGGAACCTTCGCTCGGATCTGCCGCGTCGCTTCGATGCCACTGATTCCCGGCAGTGCGCAGTCCATCACCGTAACTCTCGGCTTCAGCTCAATCGCCAGCTTCACTGCATCGTTTCCGTCGCTAGCCTCCCCCACGACGGCAATGGTCGCGTCGTCCTCCAACATTCGCCGGAATCCCTTGCGTACCAGCGCGTGGTCGTCCACCAGCAAGACCGTGATCTTATCCGGCATGAGCCTCCGCCCTTTCGCGCGGAACCAGCAAGCGTACCAATGTCCCTCCACTCTCGAGGTGCAATAGTTCCAACATTCCTCCGATCAATCCTGCGCGTTCCCGCATACCCACCAGCCCGATTCCCTGATGTGCGCCCTGCGTGGCAAACCCCTTGCCATGATCTTCCACGTCCAACTGCAGCGCGCTGCGCAGAAATTTCAGCCGCACCCACGCCTCTCGCTCTCCCGAATGGCGGCTCACATTATTTAAGGCTTCCTGCAACACGCGATAAATGTGTACGCCCGCCGCTGTATCCACCGGAAACGCCTCACCGGATTTTTCATAGTGCAACAGAAGTCCCATCTGATGCGACGTCGTTGGAATGTACCAATCGAGTGTACTCTCCAATCCTTGCTCCTCCAGTAGCACGGGATGGAGCGCCTGCGACAATCCGCGAATATTACTCAGCGTCGATTGCGCGATTTCCCGCACTTCCTGCAAGTCCCGCCGCAGCGGCGATCCCTCCGGCGCTTGATTTCCCAATCGCCCCAGCAGCGACCCGATCGCCGTCAGCACCTGTCCGAACTCGTCATGTAGCTCGCGGGAAATGTGCCGCAACGTGGACTCTTGTGTGGAGATCAATTTCTGCGCCAGTTCGCTGCGCTGCTCGGAAAGCGCCGCCAACTTCGCGAAGATCTCTTTGTTCGTGCGGATCAAATACAAGCTAATGAAAACGATGGCCACCAGCGTTGCCGCCAGAAACAAGTACACCTGCCGCTGTACCCGATTGTAAATTTCCTCAATCTGTGCTGCAGCCTGCTGTTCGCCCTCGTTATTTTCCACCAGCAAGCGCGACACCGCCGTGCTCAGCGCCGCTTCTCGCGCCTGTAGCGAGAGTCGGATTTGCGCGCGCGCTTCGTCTTCTTTGCCGCTCCCTGCCAGCGTAAACATGCGGTCCATCGCGTCCCAGAATTGCGTCAACTGCTGCCGCAAATAATTCCTCTGTTCGGGCGTGCGCTGTGCCGCCGCATTGTCCTCTTCGATGTGCAGCGCCGCATCCAAATCTCCTCGCAGCCGATCGAACTGCGCCGACCACGCGCTCAAGGGATATGGTTCCCCCGCATCGAGCATGTCCCGCATCGCCAAGGCCACCGAGTTCAGATCGTTCTGCAACCGCAGAAGCTGCAGCGAATCCTTCCGATTGCGGTCCACCATGTCGCTCTGCAATTGCCGCAATCCAGCGATTTGCACGGTAATGTAAGCCGAATAGGCGACGATCACCGTCAAAGTAATGATCAAACCAAACAGCAGCGCCTTCGTCGGTGATCGTTGCCACGAAGAAGTCCTTTGCACGCGCCAAGAATACCTCACGCCCAACCCATCACATAAACGGATTGCCTTAGGTAGCACAGGCACTTTTGTCTGTGTCCTCGTGAGCCGCTCCGCGGTGTCACCAAGAACCCACGTTCCCCGAAATACCCCAGTGGACAGTTTTCAGCCCAAGCAGGCCGAACTCCTTCCTTCTGCAGCCTAGCCGCTGAATTTCAATCGCTTCCGCCGCAGAATCGCCAACAATCCCAACATCACAATGCACTCCACAAGCGGCACCAGCAACCCTACCCGCAAACTCCTCGTCTGCGTCGAAACGAATCCCACCAGCCAGGGCATAGCCGCGGCCCCAAGCGACGCCATCGAGAAAACCACACCGCCCAGCCGACGCGCCGCGGCCCCATACCACTTCGAGAACCACGCAATATAAATCGGATAAATGCTGGAGCACCCCAAACCCGAGATTGCGAAGCCTTCAATAGCAGTACGCGGCGAATGCGCCGCAAGAATCAAACCGACACCCAGCATCACCAAACCTATCGCCATCAAGACGACACGAAGTTCGCCGATGCGCTTCAGGATCAATGGAACAACACCGCGACCCAACATCAGTCCCGCATAAAAAAACAACGGCGCTGTCGTGGTCAGGCTGGTCGCATGCCCCGCGAGTCGCTTGGTATCCTCCGCGGCCCAACCTCCAATGCTCGTTTCGGTACCCACGTAAAAGAAAAATAACGCGGATATCGCAATGGTGATCGCCAGCGCGGGCTCCCTGGCGAGCCCTGACGTTGATTCGGCAGCCGGCGTCGCGGGACCCTCATGCGGAAACGAAACGAAAAAGAAGCAAACCGCCAAAACAAACGCGCAGAACGCCACGGTCCAAAGAAAAGCCGACAAGGCGTGATGCCTCAATGCCAGCAAGATGAGCGGTGAACAACCGACCGCCCCGATGCCCCAGGCGAAGTTAAGCAGGCTCACCATGCCCGCGCCGCCCGCTTCCGCAGCCGAAAGATTCGTCGGCGGCACAACCATGCCGTATCCCACTCCGAACGCGGCCGTCGCCACCAGCGCCAACACGTGCGTCGGCGCATTCAGCATCGCCAAACCCGCGCCCGTAATCATGTATCCGATGAATAGAGTCGGCCGGTATCCGCGCCACGACGTCAGTCCTGTGGCGATCCACACGCCGCAGAGAGCTGCCGTGAATTGCACGGTAAAAAACAGCCCCGCTTGCGTATCACTCAACGACCATCGCGAGATAAAGAATGGCAAAATCGGCCCAACAATCACGGTTGGAATGCCGGTCAGCGCAAACCCCGCGGCCAGCAGGGCCAGCAAGCCCGTGCCCTTGCTGGTGCGGTTTACAACTGAAGTTGTGGCGGCCATGGGCACAGTCATTTTGAAGGAGCACGGAGTCGGCGGCAACGTCCAATCATGAAAAGTCAATGAACAGGGTTACGTTCGATGGCGAATTCGGATAGGCTTTTTGAGCCGGACATAGGAAGACCGCTCCCCATTACGGGGCTTCTCAGATGTTGGTGATTTGATTCGCGTGATTCTTCATTTTTCATGATTCTCAACACCCATGATTAACGTCGGACTCATCGGCTTCGGCCTTGCCGGGCGGTCGTTTCACGCTCCGGTCATCAGCGCGGTTCCTGGTTTGCGTCTTGCCGCGATCCTCCAACGCACCGGATCCGAGGCGGGCGCCGCCTATCCCGACGCGCGCATCGTGCGCAGCCTCGACGAACTCTTGGCGATTCCCGACATTCGCTTGATCGTCATCGCCACGCCGAACGAAACACACGCTCCGTTCGCGCGCCAATGTCTC
>Ga0210401_10002879_pt1 | contig 18719 bp, 11 predicted proteins | sample IncBWH32MmetaG_FD_150866 | JGI IMG/M metagenome (GOLD analysis project Ga0210401, IMG submission 150866) | Forest soil microbial communities from Barre Woods Harvard Forest LTER site, Petersham, Massachusetts, United States - Inc-BW-H-32-M | ecosystem: Environmental > Terrestrial > Soil >... | reverse complement strand
GCGCCCGTCGGCTCGGCTTCGCCCTTCCAGCCAACTGTCGTCGACCGAAAGATTCTCGGAATCCGAGACGATGACCGAGCGTTCGATTACGTTCTGAAGTTCGCGGATATTGCCCGGCCACGCGTAGGACTCGAGCAGATCCATGCTCTTCTTGCTGATTCCGGTAATCCTCTTCCCCGTTTTGCTCGCATAGCGATCGACGAAATACTCCACCAACAAGGGAATGTCTTCTTTGCGCTCGCGCAAGGGCGGGACTTCGACCGGAAATACATTCAGCCTGTAGAACAAATCCTCGCGAAATGTGCCTTCGCTAATCGCTGCCCGGAGGTCGCGATTGGTGGCCGCGACGACCCGCACATTCGTCTTCAGAGTTGCGTTTCCTCCCAGGCGCTGGAATTCCCTCTCTTGCAGAACTCGCAGGAGCGCCGTCTGCGTTTCCGCCGGAAGTTCCCCGACCTCGTCCAGGAAAATGGTGCCGCCTTCGGCTGATTCGAACCGGCCGAGTCGCCGTCCCGTGGCACCTGTGAACGCGCCTTTTTCATGGCCGAACAATTCCGAGCCAATCAGATCTCGCGGAATGGCAGCGCAGTTCACGCTGACAAAGGCTCTCGAAGATCGCGCGGAACGTTTGTGAATCGCGCGCGCGATGAGTTCCTTTCCAGTACCGGTCTCGCCCGTGATCAGCACTGTCGAATCGGTCGGAGCGACTTTGCTTACTTGAGAAAGTACGGCCTGCAATCGAGGAGAAGAACCCACAATTTCCTCAAACATCCTGGTAAGGTCGATCTCTTCGCGAAGAGCCAGGTTCTCTTTGTAGAGCTGATCCCGCAACTCCTGAATTTCCAGGAAGGCATTTCGAATGGCGGTAACGTCGGTAACGGCTCCAATGAGTTCGCTCTTGGCAGTGTCCGGTCCCTGGGCGTGTGCGAGGACATGAATTGTTTTGACCGAACCATCCGGCATCACCAAGCGGTGTTCCAAATCGAGTTCCTCGCCGTAGGACGCCTCATCGAGCGTCTGCTTAACAAGGTCAAGATCGTCGCGGTGAACTCGCTCAAACACGAGTTGCACAGTAGGTCTGACCGACCGGTCATATCCGAAGATTCGAAAGGTCTCGTCAGACCAGACCAGATCTCCGGTCGAAACGTTCCAGCCGAAGCTTCCCGTTTGACTGATCACTTGAGCCTCAGCCAGATATCTCTCGCTCTTGCCTAGCGCGACATTGGTTTCCTCGAGCTCGTCGACCGTCTGTTTGAGATCATCGCGTGCCCGTCTGAGAGATTCGGTGGCCCTTCGTTGCGCAGCGCTTAACGCGCCAACAAACAACGACGACATGACAAAAATCAGAAATCGTGGCATTTGGTCGAGCTTCGGCCCGAGCGAGTCGATGGGAGGCAAAAAGCTGTAATAGAAAAAGATCGCGGCCAGAGCGACGGCCACCAGTCCTGGCCCCAGACCGCCAAACCAGGCTGCAAACATCACCGCGCAGAGGAACAGGGATACCGGCGCGCTTTCAAGGTGCAACAAGGACCAATGGGAGGCAAGCAGCGCGATGCCGACAGCAAGAGCTGCGGCACCATACCGCCTGGTCGCGGACGGCTTTCGCCACAGGAGCGAGTTGGATCCAAGCATTCCGAGGTTCCTGCCAGCGGAGGTGCGAAGGCTATCGGCGACATCTTAGCATTGCAGCGGGTAACGTCGGACCCTTGGTTCTTGCAAAAGGTGAAGTGCTTTCATCGAAGTCCGTCCCGGGCAGAGGGGGTTCACCCCTGTCGCTCGCCAGAATCGAAACCACCAAAGAAAGCCCTCATTGCGAGGCAGTCTCTTGTTTTAGATTTCGGTTAGCCTTTCCCGGTCACGCCATTGTCAGCGTCCGCTCACATCAAAGTGCTCGGGCTGGGCTATCGCAGTCACGTTCGGGTCATAGTATTCGTACACGCGCGATGTGAATCCCTGCGCACGGATCGGATACTTTGCCCGCAGGCGGAAGCGTATTTCGAAAGAATCGTGCGGCGCGATTGAGTCGAAGTAAAGAATTGCCTGCGTCGCCGTCATGCTGAACTTCTCAAGACGCCCGCTCTTCGCATTCACGGTTCTGCCCACAATGTTTTGCAAGTCCTCGCTCAGCAGCTCGAACCCCGGCGGAATCCCCAGGTCCACCATCACCATGTTTGCGGTCTTCTCCATGTTGTTGCGGATCGTCGCGGTACTGGTTACTACCTGGTCTTGAGCCAACCGGGTCCGATCATATTTCACCGCGATGGCGAGTGGCTCAGGAGTCTCCGCATGCTTCCAGGGAACAAAGTATCGCCCGGCGATCTGGTAGGCCATCCCTCCTTCGCCTGAAAAGCGTACTTCGACCTCGTTGTCGCCCTCGGCGCTTGCAGGCGGCAGGACGAACTGGTGCAACAGGTCGTTGTTGTCCTTGTCGACTTCAAGACCTGCGACCTTTGTCCCATTGAGCAAGACTTCCACCGTTCCGTGTGCATCGCTGCCGCTCTGTTCGGACGCGGTAAGGAGCGCGCGCAGCGCGATGATCGTTGCCTGCGTCGTGCCCCAATTGCCATCTCCGCTCTTCTTCGAGGAAATCCACGCGAGCGCCTTGCGCACGAGGTCAGAGTATCCGCCAGCCTTCAAAAACGCCTGCACAGCGAGCCCCGTGGTCTCGATGGCGGCGCTGTCTCCGGTCCCATAAACGCCGGTGTCCCGCGCCGTCCACCATACCGAGCCGTCCTTCTCGGTCGCCACGTCGCGGAGCATCTCGAGGGCGCGGCGTGTGAGGTCGGAGTCTTTGGAGTTCTCCCCGGCGAAGTTTGCGACGACAGCCAGTGTGTACGCATCGGCCTTGCTGTCGAGATGCTCGGCGATGAACTGCTTGGCCTTTTCGATTGCGGTTCCCTTGTATTCTGCCGACTCGAGCGCCCACGCGATGTAGGCAGTAATGCGCAGAGCATCGGTATTGAAGCGATTCGTGGCGCCTTCGTTGATGAACTGTGTGTCGGGCTTCCAGCTTCCATCCGGCTGCTGCTGCCGAATGAGCCAGTCGCGGGTGCGTGCAATCACCTGCGGATCCACGTCGTAGACTCGCGCCATGTCATGAAACTCCATCAGTCCGTAGGCGGTAAGAATCTTGTTGGCTGGCGCGCTTCCGAACCACGAGAAACCGCCTCCCGGAACCTCGAACGTGAGTAGCCGCTGGTAGCCGGTGGCGACGTAGCCTTCTGCTTTCGCGTGGATTTCCGGCGTCAGCTTCTTGGTGCGTTTCATATAGTCCAAGGCCAGCACATTCGGATAAGTGCTCGACGAGGTCTGCTCGAAGCAACCGGAGGGTATGCGCAGAATGCCATCCATCCCTTCGATGACCTGGCTTAAGGGCCCAGGATAGAGCCGGACAAAGATTTTGCTCGCATCCGGGATGGCGGACTCGGGGAAGCGCACCGTCTGGCGCACTTCTTTCTCGAGCCGCCCGTTGATTACGGTCTCTTTGGCTTCTCCATTGGGCAGAACTTCGATCTCGCGCACCACAGTGTCCTCTCGCACTGAACCGCCGCGCACGCGGCCGGTGAGTTTCAGCGTGAACTTTCCGATCTTTTTCGCTTCGATAGTGAACTGTGCCGCACCGGTTTGTCCCGCGGCGACCGAGACAGTCTGCTTTTCGGCGCCATCCAGCGAGAACCAATCCTCGGGCTCGAGTTTCAGTTCCACGTCTCCATCGTGGTTTGCGTAGTTATACACGGCCACGGGGATTGAAACCGTGTCGCCCTGCGTGAGAGTCACGGGCAGATCTAAGTCCACAAAGAAATCCTGAAATACCTTGAGCTCGGAGGTCCCGGTTCCAAGCGCACCCGACCGTGTCGAGGCAAACATCGCCATGCGCCACGTGGTTATCGAATCGGCCAGCGGGACTTCAAGTCTTGCTTCGCCGTTGCCGTCGGTGAGTATTTCGGGATTGATGTAGAGAGCTTCAGGGAAGTAGCTCCGGATGTGCCCGCCGGGCGCGCCCTCGGTTTCCACTCTGTCACCACTGACTTTTGAATTCAGGGCCTTTCCTGCTCCGGCGCTCATTTCCACTACAAACCGTCCGTTCAAAGGCGCCTCCGGCACGGCTCGAGGCGCACTGAATGCCGCCGCATCGGTTTGCAAAACCGGCGCCTGGCTAAAAACCTCAACTGCCTGCGTTACAGCCCCCACGTCAAGCACCGCAGAAAGAACTCCGCGATCGCGGGCCGCAAGAGAGATCGTCCGGAGGCTGGTTCTGAATCCTGGGGACTCGACGCGCACCCTATATCGTCCGGGAGTCAATGCAGCGAAAGAAAACTGGCCCGACGCATCGGCTATGCTTTCTCGGCTGCTACCGTCCTCGATGCGCAGGATTTGAATGCGCGCCCTCGGAACCACTGCGCCTGACGGATCGGCTACCGTGCCAGCGATCTCGGCCAGGCCACTATCGGGACCGCGATCGTGCTCCATCCGCACCGTGATCGTTTCCTCGGTCTGCATCGAACTCCCCGATATCGGCCCACTCGACGCAAATGCGGTTCGCGGCTCAAGCCACACGGCGAGATCGTCTGCTGTATTGAATTCGCGATCAGGTCCCGCACTGCGCACCAGGTACCAATGCCTGTTTTGGCCGAACCATCCGCTTGATTCAATACGCAGCTTGGTGCCCCACGCGTCGCGCGGGGAGTGGCCGCTCGCATCTTTGAGCGCCATGAATGCCGACGGGACGTCCTGCGCAGGACGGAGGTCTGTTATCTTCGCGGCAAGCTCTGTGACGTATTCGACCAGCGCATCCTGATATCGCGCCCGGTAGCCAGCCATCTGCGTTTCGGGAAGCGTACGTCCGGCCTCGCTGTCGAGCGTGTGCGGGATGACCGTCTCGGCGGCCGCAAATATCACCCGCGCCGCGCGGTCCTGCGACTCGGCAGGCTCGACAATCTGCGTCGACGAAAGCGAATGAATCTCATAGTGAGGCTTCATCAATTCCTGTTCCAGATAGAAGAAGACTTTGGCGAATCCCGGTTGATTCTCGGCGAGCGCAAACACGGCCTGGTCAACGACCTCAAGGCCCAGGGCGGCGCTGACACCCTCGCCCTTCTGATTGGTCACATGAAAATCGACTCGCGCTTCGCCGCCCGGCAGGTAGCTCGATGCGTCCGACACAGCATCGATGTGCAACTCCTCGGCAGGCTGCACGAAGACCAACCTTTGATCCGCAACCTCCCGGCCATTCCGACCTATCAGATAGGCCGAGACCGCGAGGGTTCCGCTCATCGCTGGCGTCGCAATCAGATTCAGCTCCGCTTTCCCGTTCTCGAGGTCCACATCGCGAGTGAGAATGGTCTGCCCTTCATGTACCAGATCGATGTATGCTGCCCCGCTTTGCCGCGTCGAAAGTACCGAAATTTCCATGCGGTCGCCGGGCTTGACTACCGCATGCGCAGTGCGCACTAGCACCTGATCTTCTCCAGCGCGCGTCTCTAAGGTCAGCGACTGTGAGGTGCGATTCCCCTTTCGGTCGTCGGCGTCGATCCGTAATACGCTGTTCGCTTCATCCCCCATAACCTGAATCGTCGCGATTCCCGCCTCGTCTGTCTTAGTGGTTTGTCGCACGCCGCCGATGCGCACTTCGAGGTCCGCTTTTGCCGGCGTTCCGTCCGGATACGATGCAAGAACATAGACCTGGTTTTCCAGGCCGTGCACGAGCTTGCCGCCCTCGGGAATCGCCGTTATCAGCAGTGGAGTCTCGCTTACAGTGATCGGCTCACCGCGTGTCTCGGCCTGCTCGGCAGTGTCCTTTACCGTGGCTTCCACAACGACTGCCGCAGCCCCATGGCGATTTCCATCGCCAGCAAACAATCGCGGCAGCACAAGATCGAACTGGTAGACACCGTCCGTGTTCGTGCGGCCCTCGGCCGTCCCAGCGTTGAAAAGTTCGGCATCCATTGCGGACGCCTTGATCACGACCGTGGCGTTGGCCACCGGTTTACCGAAGAAATAGTTCGCTTTTACGGCCCCGGTGACGTGATCGCCCGGCCTGTAATCACGCTTCTGTTTTCCGTCTTTAGAGTCAAAATCGATCATCACGCGGAATTTGGGCAATACGTAGCGCTCGACGTTGACCGTGAGGTCGGCGGCGCTGTTATCTGCGTCGCCTATCTTGAGGCGGACGTGATACGCACCCAAATTCACTTCATCGGCCAGCGTAAATTCCGCCGACGCCACGCCAAAACTGTCGGTCGCCGCGGCTCTGCGAAATACCTTATTCCCGCGCGAATCTTCCACCTCGAAGGTCAGCGCGCGTCCTGCCACGGCTTGATGATCGGCGCGGTTCAAAGCCAGCGCACGCAGATGGATGGTCTGCGAAGGCTGATAGATAGGCTTTTCGCTCGTCAGCAGCACCGAAACCTGGTCTTTGAGTTCGACCGTCTCGGTCGACTCGACCTGACCCAAAGGCGTTTCAGCGGTAAAGCGCAACGGGAAGCTGCCCGTTAGCCCCGCGGGAAAACGGAACTCCGCCTCGACTGAGCCGCGCTGATCAAGAGGACCCGCAAAGAGCAACACGGGGACATGATTGGACTTGTTGCCAGAATCGATCAGCTCGATCCGCACCGTCCCTTGGCCCACCGCGTCCTGCGCTCCATCTTGGCTTGCGCTTTCGACGATCACTCGCATGGCGGCCTGCGCTCCGGCGATGTAGGACCGCTGCCCGAGGATGTGCAGCACGGGCCGCACAAGAATCTCCGACAGAGACCTGATGTCCTCAATATCGGGCGCGGCCTGCTCTTTGTAACGAAGCGTAAAGCGCACGCGCTGCCAGATCAGTTCGTCCAAGGATATCGGCTCGCGGAGCGAGATCTGGGCATTCCAAACCCCGGTTCCTTCAGCCAAGTGGGCTTTGTGCTCGGCTTGGCCAAGCACGCGATCCTCGGGGCTCAGCACTTCAAGACTGAGTTCCGCCTCGCCGCTGTGCGTGGCTTCATAGGGTATTGAAAACGAAAGTGTATTGTGGGCATAGACGGCAGAGATCGTCTTCAGGTTCGAGCCGCTGACGGCGGCCACAAAGAAAAGTATGGAGATTCCGAGAAGCTGATAGAAGCGATGCATGAGCGTCCCCTCTTGCGGCAAGCGGCGTATGGGTGGCTTGCGCTTGCCCGTTCAATGGGAGTTCGCGCGTCGATCGGAATCTTGCAGACTTTTTTGGGGGGGGTCAGAGAAATCACTTTGGACGCCAGTGAGTTCCGTCTTGGCTTGTCCACTCGGCGCCGGCGTCAGTGGTTAGCTCGAACACGCTCTTGACGCTGTCTGGGCCAGAGGCTTTGCTCGTGGGCTTTGCGGCCTTTGCCTCCGCGGTCGAGAGGTAGATGTTGACCGGCTTGCCGGTCCATTGCGGATTGACCCGCTTCCAGCTCTTGCCCGCATTGCGGCTCAGAAAGAGGCTGCCGGCGCTGTCGAGCGTTAGAATTCGCTTGCCGAGCGACACAGAGGCAGCAAGCGGCAGGCGGCCGGGCGGCTCAGCAGCGACCGAGCTAATGCTTGCCGATGCGGTCTCAACCAATGGGGCGCTCGACGTGACCTCCACAGTTTGCGTTACTGCTCCGACGTTGAGGACCGGCTGCAGCATGGCCAGTTCGCTCGGCTTCAAGTCTATCGACTGCTGATTACTCCTGAATCCGGGAGCAGTGACCGTCAGATCGTAACGTCCAGCCGGGACTCCCGTCAGCGCGAAGCTTCCATCCTCGCCAGATGCTGTCTGTCGCGTAGTTCCGGCAGCATCACGCAGAGCTACCGTCGCCTTAGCAATGACCGCACCGGACGCATCGGTGACGCGCCCAGAAACTCCTGATAGCGTGTCGACCTGCGCGCTTGTGTTCTCAACCCTCAACGCAGGCAGACCCTGCTGCACTTCGGTGCTATCTTGCGGCGCTGCTGTCTGAGCTCCCGGCGGCGCCGTGGGCGACTGCAAACTCGCGACATTTCGGCCATTCATGGACATGTCTTGAACGGCCACCGAATCCGCGCCGGGCTGCGCATCCGGTTTTCGAGTCGCTCCCGCTCCGGCCATTGCCACGACGGAACTCGAAGGCAGAGCCGTCCCGGTCGCTTGAGCTGCGGCACCGGCGGCCGCCGGATGGCTCTCAACATTTGGTGCTTTTGAGCCGATCCCGCCCCCGGCCTCTTTTCGGTCAGCGTTGATTGCCTGTGCGCCACGTCCTGAACCGTTCGTGGTGTTCTCGGGCTGCGCAGCCAGACCAGCGTTGCCGGTTGACGCAGAGGTTTTTCCATTCACTCCGGTCTCAGGCTCCCGCACCACAGCATTCTGCGTGACATTCACAGGAACTTCGGTTCGTGGCCGAACGTAGATCAGTACAACCGCGAGCGCGCACGCCAGCACGGCCCCGGTGACTCCAACCGGCACGAACCATCTCTGCCATACCCATTCCCTCGACGCCTCTTTCCCAGCAGCGGGACCTTCGACAGGCCGCTGCATCAGGAATACGACATCGCGGCACTCGCGACATTCGGCCAAATGCGCGAGGATCCGCTCGCGCTCCCTCGACGTAGCTGCTCCCTCCACAAAGATGCTGAGCTCGTCGGCGTCGGGATGCTTGCCGGGTTGGAGATTCTGATTCACCCTTGCCCTTCCTTATTAGAGATCGCGCGGCTGTCGGGAACTTGCAGCAACTTCCGCAAATTGATTTCCACGTCCCTGGGATCGGTTCCCAACGCCTCGCCCGCCGCGCGCCGGCTCAGGCCCCGCGCCATTAGCGCCTTTAGTAGCTCTTTGCGGACGCGCTCGGTCGCACGCTTCAGTTTGCGGCTGATCGTCGCCTCGTGGACTCCGAGGACACGGCTCACCTCGTGTAGTCTATGCTTGTCGAGGTAGTAGGCCGAAAGCAGGAAGCGCTCCTCCGCCGAGAGCGTGGCGATGGCACACTCAAGCGACGATCGCAGCTGCTCCAACCGCTCGAACTCGACCGGTTCATTCGCCGGCGCCGCTGGTTCAATTTCATCCAACGAAGTTTCCCGGCTGGTTCTACGGTAAAGGTTCACTCGACGCTGCGCCAGAACCGCCCGCAACCACCCGATCAGCGATCCGCGCCCCGAGTACCGAAAGAGCGGCGACCAGCGCTTGCCCTCGCGTTCGCTTAGCCCGAATAGCTCTGAGTAAAGCGAGTTTGCCAACTCCTCGCCCGACGAAACAGCCCCCGTCATGTCCACCGCGATTCTGGTCAGCGGTTCACGGTACTGCCGAAGAAAGCGTTGCCATGCCGCCTCGCGCCCGAGCCCGCAGCCGCGTGCCATTGCAAGCTCCTCCAGATGTAGATTCCGCCAAAACGCTTCGCGTTCCTTCTCGCTCGCCTGTATTTCCGGCTCGAGACCGAAGTTGCTCGCTGCTCCGATCTCCTCAAGGGCTTCGGCGAACTCCGTTTCGGCCAACTCGACCAGTTCTGCACCGGCCTTCTGCCAAAGCTCCCTGGCGAGGGTTTCGGGCAAAAGCCTTTTTACCGGCACAAATGTCATTCCGGCTGATCCGGTGCGGTCCTCTGTCTCAGCACCTGTCTGCGGCTTAGATTCGGTAAGGTTTGCAGGCGTGGTATCCACGGTCGCCCATTACAACACAACATTCCGGAATGGAAGGTGTTCCATGACCCAGGCTCAACGTGCCTGTCCGCAATTGGCCGAATTATTTCATATTCTTAGGACAGTTCCAAAACACGAATAAGCATCAAAGGGGACTGCAATGAGCGTAAAGAAAAATCGCAAGAAAATGGACCACAGTGGGTCAACCTTCGATAGCTTCCTCGAGGAGGAGGGAATCCGAGAGGAAGTCGAGGCAGTCGCAATCAAGCGGGTGCTTGCGTGGCAACTCGAACGGGCAATGCAAGAACGGCAAAAAACTAAACAAGCGATGGCAAAGCAGCTCGCGCGATTGTTTTCCGGAAAAATCCAAGTCGAGCAGGCGACGCGCGGCGTGATCACCGACATCGCGCGGCGTGATCATGGGCAGCTTCAGGTCAGGGAGCAGAGCTTGCCCCAGCATTCCCGTCCCATGAATCATGCCGATCGCCGCACGATTGTTCTCCATAAACAGCGCGGGGCGAAGGTGCAGAACGCTTAAATCGCTGATCGCGTTTAGTTTTTGCTCGGAAGAATGCAGCCCTGCGACTGGCCCGGTGCCCTCGGGAACCTGGGCGCCGTAGCTGCTCAAGTGCACCGCGTAGCGCAGGCTGGACTCCCTCGCGGCCCGCGCGATGGCATCGCTCTCTCGTTCCTGATCCTCCCGCGAGGTTATCGGGGGCAACAGCAGGTATGCCGCGTGCGCACCGCTGAAGGCTTTGGTGAGTGCAGCCGCATCGCTCAAGTTGGCCGTGAACACTTGGGCGTCCTTGCGTGCGAAGCGCTCGAACCGCGCCCCACCACGCGCACGTTCTTGCCCTGCAATAAAAAGGAATTGGCGATGATCGAGCCGGTGTTTCCGCTCGCCCCCAAAATCACCTACATCCCATCGGCTGCGACAGCCACCTTGTCTTCGAGCCTTTTCATATTGGTTTCTCCCTGGGCGTCAATCGCGGCTGACTTTATGCTCTGCCGACGTCTCGTTTCTACCGCTTGATTTTGGTTTTCGCTTCTGGCCTTCGGCTCCTCACTTCACCGCCGTCAGCGCCGGATTACTGCGTATGTCCCACCCGCCGCCAAGTGCGCGGAAAGTGCGCACCGCGGCGCGGGCCGCATCCGCTCGGGTGCTCTCCAAATCATCTCGTGCGACAAGAAGTTGACTGTCCGCGTCGAGAACGTCGGTCAACGGGATTGCGCCGGCCTTGTAGGCGCGTTCGGAAAGATCACGAGCCCGCGTGAGTGAGGTAACTTCACCTTGCAACTCCTCGAGACGCGCCTGTGTTTGCGCGAGCTCCATCAATGCATTCTCGATGTCTTCGGTGGCTTTCAAGGCTGCCAGCCGATATCCAGCAAGCGCTTCGGCATAGGCACCGCGCGATTGCGCGACCTCGGCTTCAACCTTTCCGAAATCGAACAGGCGCCACCGCAGCGCGCCGGTCCCGACGGGCTGAAACGCCTGCCCGTTAAACAGAGTCCCGCCGTTGGTGCTGTCGAAACCGAGCGCGCCGGAAAGCGAAATTTTCGGGTAGTAATCGGAGATCGCAACGCCGATTCGCTCGTTCGACGCGGCAAGCCGGCGCTCGGCCGCGATAATGTCGGGACGGCGGCGCAGGACATCGAGAGGCTGATCGGCACCGCCGATCGCCGGAATCCCTGGAATCGCGCCAGGCTTGGAGAGCTCTTCTGCGTATGTTCCCGGCTGAGCACCCATGAGGACGTCGAGCCGGTTCAATTGCGCTTCGAGGGCCACACGCAAGGTGGGCACCGTCGACTTCGCCTCTTTGAGAAGAGCTTCGGCTTGTGCAACCTCTCGATCGTCTGCTACTCCCACGCGCCGACGGACCTCGACCAACTCGAGCAGTTGTGTATCGGTGTCGATGAGTTGCTGCGCCACCGCCAGCCGTGCCTGAAACTCCCTTACCTGGAGGTATGCGTCTGCCGCCTCGCCGGCGACAGTGATACGAGTCCCAACCTGATCGGCTTCGGCAGCCTGCAGTTCGTCGGTGGCAGCGGCCGCACCGCGGCGCAGCCCTCCGGAAACATCGATTTCCCAGCTCGCCGCGGCTCCAACCGTGTACTCCCGCTGATCGCGGCTGTAGCCGGGAAAACCATTGGCAACCGAACCAAACGGACTGACAACGCTCTGGTGCAGAGCTGTTCCTGTCGCATCCAAATCGGCCGTCGGCAAAAGTTGTGCGCCTGCGGCCGCAGCTGCGGCTCGGGCCTGGTCGACGCGCGCAAACGCCGCGGCAAGATCGAGATTCTGGTCAAGGGCGCGCTCGACTACAGTCACAAGCATCGGGTCGTTGAAACCCGTCCACCAAGTCTCAAGGGTCGGTGCCGGATACTCGGGCTTCGTGGCGCTGACGCCGGCGAGATTATGAAAGGGAGCGAGATTCGTGGCGGGCCTTGCATAGTGTGGACCCACAGCGCAACCAGCCAAACCGGTGCCGAGCGCAAGAACCATCGCCATCGCTTTGCGTGCGCTTTGACTCATGTGCGTTCCTTGCGGCCAAGATTGCGGATGAAAGTGTAAAAGGCGGGCGTGAACAGAAGACCGAAGCAAGTGACTCCCAACATCCCGAACAGCACGGCCGTACCGAGTGACCGCCGCATTTCGGCGCCCGCACCGGTTGCGACCGCCAGCGGAGCAACCCCCAGGATGAACGCGAACGATGTCATCAAGATCGGCCGGAGGCGTGTACGCGCTGCATGCACAGCGGCCTCCCCGGCGGCTACGCCCTCTTCTTGCTTCTGGCGCGCGAACTCGACAATCAGGATCGCGTTTTTGGCAGCCAGGCCCACCAGCACGACGAACCCGATTTGTGCCAGGATGTCGATCGGCAACCCGCGCGCGAGCAGGCCGCTCACCGACGCGAGAAGGCACATCGGCACAATCAGGACGATCGCCATCGGCAACTTCCAACTCTCGTATTGCGCGACCAACACGAGGAACACGAACAGAGCGGCGGCGGCGAAGACAACCAGTGTGGGAGTTCCGCGCTCCTCCTCCTGGAAGGCGAGATCGGTCCATTCGAACCCTATGCCCTGCGGAAGAACCTGGTGGGCAAGCTCCTCCATCCGGAGCAGCGCCGTTCCCGAGGAAATTCCCGGGGCAGCGACTCCTTGCACCTCCGCAGCTGGATAAAGATCGTAGCGCGGCACACGGTACGGGATCGTATTGTCGGTCAGCTGGGCGACCGTCCCGATCGGAACCATTTCACCGAAGGCATTGCGAACTTTCAGCCGTGCGATGTCCGGCTGGTTGCGCCTGAACTGTCCGTCGGCCTGGACCACCACTTCGTAAGTTCTGCCGAGGAAGTTGAAGTCGTTCACATATTGGGATCCCAGGTAGACCTGCAGCGTGGAAAAGACGTCAGTCGGCGTGAGTCCGACCTTCTCGGCTCTCACGCGATCGATATCGGCGTAGGTGGAGGGCGAACCTGTGTTAAACAAAGTGAAGACCCCGGCGAAATTGGGATCCTTGTTCGCGGCGGTGACCAGATCATTCACCGCCTGGACAACAACCTCCGAACCAAGCCCGGCACGGTCCTCCACCATCATCTTGAAACCGCCCGCGCTGCCGATGCCCTGCACCGGTGGCGGAGGGATGGTTAGCACGGTCGCATCCTTTATTGCAGAGAGACGCGTGCGCAGATCTGTCAGCACTGTATCGGCCGTCACTCCTGGAATTTCGTGATCGTAGAGCGAGGGCAGTCCGGAGAAAATTGTCGCGGAATTCGACGCTACGGTCGACGTCGTCGCATCGAGGCCCGCAAAGGGCGCAACGTGCTCGACGCCCCGCGTATTCATGATGATGTCGACCGCCTGTTTCACTACCTCTTCGGTGCGCCCAAGCGTCGCACCGGGAGGAAGCTGCACTACGGTGATGAGGTACCCCAGGTCCTGCTCTGGAATGAAACCCGTCTGCGCTCGCCAGAACTCGAGCCCCGCCACTCCAACTAGCGCGACATAAATCACGAGCACAATCGCCACTCCTCGCACGAGCCGGCGGGTCACGTTTCCATACCCGTTCGACAACCTCTCAAAGCTGCGGTTAAACGAGCCAAAGCCAGCGTGAAGAAGTCGACCCGCGAGGCCGCTTGACGAGGCTTTTTGCGCGTCGTGCTTTCGAAACAACACCGCGCAAAGCGCCGGGCTCAGGGTCAGCGAAACAAAGCACGAGATCACTGTCGATGCTGCGATCGTGACGGCAAACTGGCGAAAGAATAGTCCGGAGATTCCGGAGAGGAAAGCGGACGGGACGAAAACGGCACACAAGGTGAGTGCGATCGAGATCAGCGCTCCGCCAACTTCGTCCATCGTCTTGTGAGCGGCATCGGACGCAGACATGCCCGAGCGCATGTTGCGCTCGACGTTTTCGACGACAACGATCGCGTCATCGACGACGATGCCGACTGCGAGAACCAAGCCAAAAAGCGAAAGATTGTTGAGCGATATCCCGAGCGGATAGAGAACCGCAAACGTGCCGACCAGCGAAACCGGGATGGCGATCACCGGGATGATTGAGGCTCTCCAATTTTGAAGAAACAGGAACACGACCCCAAGCACCAGAAGGATCGCGACGAAGATTGTGATGACCACCTCGCGAACCGACTTGGAGATGAAAACCGTCGGATCGTAGATGATTTTGTAATCGACGCCTTCGGGGAACTCCTTCTTGAGATCTTTCATCGCCGAGAGGACTTCATGTTCGACGGCAAGTGAGTTTGCGCCCGGCTGGGCGTAGATCAGAAGAGCAGTAGCGTCGGTGCGATCCATGTATGAAGTTGACCCATAATCGGCGGCGCCCACCTCGACGCGACCGATGTCGCTCACCCGTGTGACCCTGCCCTGCCTGTCGGATTTGACGACAACGTCACCAAACTGTTCGGGCGTCGAGAGCCTGCCGAGCGCTTCGACGTTGATCTGATAGGCCTCAGACCCGGGAGCCGGGGGCTGATTCAGAATTCCGGCCGAGACCTGCAGGTTCTGGGCGCGCAGTGCCGAGAGCACGTCACTTCCGTCGAGATTGTTCGCCGCAACCTTGTCCGGATCGAGCCAGACGCGCATGGCGTACTCGCGGCCGCCCTGGAACTGCACATCTCCAACGCCTTGGAGACGAGCGAGAATGTCCTTTACGTGCAGGGTTGTGTAATTGGAGAGATACAGCGTGTCGCGCGATTGATCCGGTGAGTAAAGATGAATGGCCAGGAGTATGCTCGGCGTCGCCTTCCTGACTTGCACGCCGAGACGCTGCACGTCTTCGGGCAACCGTGGCAATGCGTCCTGGACGCGGTTCTGCGTCAGCATCTGGGCCACGTTCAAGTCGGTGCCGATCCGGAAGGTAACCGTGATCGTCAGCCTGCCGTCGCCGGTCGACTGACTGCCCATGTAGAGCATGTTCTCGACGCCGTTGATTTGCTGCTCGAGCGGCGTCGCCACCGTGCGCGCTACGGTGTCCGCCGAAGCCCCCGGATACACGGTCGTGATCTGCACGGTCGGCGGGACGATCTCCGGGTATTGTGCGACCGGCAGGATTGCCAGCGCACCAAGCCCGAGGAGCGTCACGAAAGCGCTCAGCACGGTCGCGAAACGAGGGCGGTCGATAAAGAAATGAGTGAGTCGCATGTTCTTGTCTCGCCTTTAGTCCTGACCACCGGCATAACGGATCGAGCCTTCCTGGGTCGCCACTTTGATTCCGGGAGCGGCGCGCACCAGCCCCCCAACGACGACTCGGTCGCCGGGTGCAAGTCCCGACCGCACCACGCGCAAACCGCCGCGAATATCCCCGATCTCGACCTGCTTGGGCGCGACCGTTCCGTCAACTGAAACCGTCATAACCATGTGCTGCGATTGGTCGGGCAGGACCGCGGTGTCCGGCACAAGGAGCGTCGGTGATGGAGGTGCGACGACCACTCGAATACGAGCGAATTGGCCCGGCGTCAAAACAAGATCGGAATTCGCAACCGTGGCTCTGGCGTGGATCGTGCCGCTCGAACGGTCAAGGACATTGTCCAGAAAATCCAGCGCACCATTCCGCGTGTAGCGTTGGTCATCGCCGGCCGCCACCTCAACCTTCTGGACATGCGCTCCCTTGAGGTGCTCTCGGTATTTCGAGTAAGTCAAGAAATCGGATTCGCTCATGTCAAAATCGAGGTAAATCGGATCAAGGGACACCAGAGTCGCGAGCAATGTCGTCGGACTGGTCGCGGTGCGACTGCCGGCAACCAGGTTCCCGACAGAAACAAGGTGCGTCCCGATGCGCCCGGTGAACGGCGCGCTAATCCGGCAGTGGTCGAGATCGAACTGCGCATCGCGGATCCGGGCTTGCGCATCTTCCACCGCGGCCCGAGCCGCCCGCTCGTCGGATGTGCGCTGGTCTACGTTTTCCATGCTTCCCGCGTCGCTCTGCTCGAGATCCTTGGCGCGGTCAAGTTGTCGGTCAGCCAGTTCCAGACGAGCCGAGGCAACATCGAGCTCGGCGGTCGCTTCGGCCAGGATGATCTCGTACGGGCGGGGGTCAATGGCGAACAGGACGTCGCCCTTCCGTACGATGTCGCCGTCCTTGAAAAATATTCCCGTGAGCGTGCCGCCTACCTGCGCTCGCACCTCGACTTGCGAGACGGCCGAAAATTGTCCGAGAAAGCCCAGCCTTGTGTCGAGGTCATCGACCAGCGGTTTGCTCACCACGACTTGCGGAAGCGCAGCCGGCGGAGCGGCGGCGGAACTGCCCGTCGCACCAGGCGAATACTTGAGCCAGACACCCACAAGAACCATCCCTGCTATGCCGGCGACAACCCAGACTTTCGACCGTGCTCGCCGGCCGGCTCGCCCTCCCGCCTGCTCGATCCGCTCGTCGGACGCCAGTTCTTTTCCCGTGGCCATTTCGTTTCGTTCTCCTGATATTTGTGCTTATTATGTGCACAATTTAGAATAAAAAAACTCAATGCATCCTTCCCCGGATCTGCCTGACCAGATCGGCGAGGGTTATTTTCGCAAGCGAACTCTCAAAGGCTTTCTGAGCTTCTGAAAGTACCCCGGACATGCACTCCTTCAGGTGGCAGCTGACCGGACACTTTTTCTCCACAGAGTAGGAATGAACCGCGAACGTCGGCGGTGCCGCGCTGGCATGGTAGATGTCGAGCAGTGTGATCTTCCGCGGCGGACGCGCCAGCACGCTCGCTCCGCTCTTGCCGCGTTTTGTCGCGACCAGGCCCGCTTTCGCGAGCTTCGAAAGCGACTTTCGAACGAAAGTGGGGTCGGCGTTCACGCTTTCGGCCAGGGTCGCCGAGCAGATTTCCCGGCCGTTGAGATAACCCAGAGCAGCCATGATGTGCGCCGCGACCGCGAATTGGACGCTTTTCACCGACATCGCATCTCCTGCCTGATATGTGATGGTCAACAGCACAATCGGTTGCAAGCTTTTACCGAAAATCTACTTCTTGCGCTTGGTGAGCATCGCCTGGCCCAAATGGTAGGCGAGGTGTCCGGTTCTGCCTAGCAGAATGGTGAAGCGGTTGCGGTGAGGTTCTCGCAAGAAGTCCTCTTCCGAGACAGCAGTATGTTTCTGCAGCCACTCGGAAGGCGAGAGCCTGGAGAACGCCGCCCACAGCGTTTCGTTTGTTCCATCCCAGATTCGCTTCAGTTCTCGCCCCGAGAGCGTAGTCTCGACTGCTCGGTCCGGATTTGACACGAACATCGCGTCGAGCTCCGGATGAAGTCGCCCCCCGAATCCCAGAAGCGGGACGAGCGCGTCATTAACCGCCGCGAGATGACCCCAGAGATAGATCAGTCGGTTCTTCCCGGGGGCAATCTCCTGTTGCAGCTGCTCCTCGGACAACTCTCCAAAAAAAGCATCCGCCCGCTGGATGGTCGCCTTCCAGCTTCGAAGCGCCAGATCAGTAAACGCACTTTCGCTAGTCATTGATTACACCTTTCTCTATCGAACTGGTTCTTCCATCATCGTGGTGTCGAGTTTGAATCAAATCTCAGGAAGGTCTCTGAACGCTTGTGGCAGGATCGGCCGAATGGAAACTCAAGTCTTTTGACGTGAGTGGTTCGCCGCTCTGCTGGTAGTCGTAATGGTGCTCGTACTCGACGCGCGGCCCAAGCCATTTGCGAAAGACGCGCCATTTCAGTGTGCAAGTCGTGCCGGACGCCCCGACCAGCTCCAGGGTCCACGCAGAATGCGTCTCGGCGGGAAGATCTCCAGGCATCGCGGTCTGTTGGAGGGATATCAGCACACCGCCTATTTCGGCCATGATGTGAAGCGGTGCCAGGAAATTGTAGAGAAGCGCGCGCACCTTCTCCTTTCCACGGACGGTCTCGGGCGAATCCTCACGACTGACCTCCACATCGTCGGCGTAAAACGCTTCAAATATCGCCAGAAACTCTTCATAACTTCTAGCGATCTCGGCGCGCAGGATTGCCCCGTTCAGGCTTCGCTCGGCGGCTTGTGAGCTTTCCTCGGCGTCACCACCCGACCGGCCGACAGCGACAACACCAAATTCATCGATCATGGGAATCCTCTTTGGGGGTTGCGAGGTTTTGCCAGCAATCATCGGAAGTCGCCGACATCAACTCTTGCCCCGCTGATATGTGATGTTTAGGAGCACAATTTAGATACAGGTTTTTTCAAGAATTGGGCGGGAATGTGGTTCCGAACATGGGCCGCTTGCTTACCGACCGTTCTTCTGTCGCTTCATCCTCAATGACGTCCCAATGCTCGACAAGGATTCCGTTTCCCATGCGAACGATATCTGTGGCAATCCAATTCACAGGAGCACCGAAGCCGCTGAATCGGCCGTGCACCATGACCAGGTCTCCTTCAGCGACAATCATTCCTGGTTCATACTTCAACGTCGGCGGGATGCTCTTGATGAGATTGAACAGACCGTCGCGGCCGGGTGGGATATGAGCGCTGTGCTGAATGTAGTCAGGCGACCAGAAGCGCAGAGCGGCCGCATAGTCACGCTGGTTGAACAGTGTGTCGAAGGCTTCGAGAACCAGGGCTTTATTTTTCGATTCGATCTTTTTATTTACCGCTTCGGTTTTTGCCATTCGCCGTCCCTACTTTCCTTATCGAGGCAATTCCG
>Ga0210401_10002877_pt1 | contig 18723 bp, 15 predicted proteins | sample IncBWH32MmetaG_FD_150866 | JGI IMG/M metagenome (GOLD analysis project Ga0210401, IMG submission 150866) | Forest soil microbial communities from Barre Woods Harvard Forest LTER site, Petersham, Massachusetts, United States - Inc-BW-H-32-M | ecosystem: Environmental > Terrestrial > Soil >... | reverse complement strand
GGTGATCGGCGTAATTTTGGTTGCCGTGGTCGCGCTCGCCGAAGGCCTCACCGCGCTGATGATCAAGCCCGCGGTCGACTACGTGCTCGATCCCTCGGTTGTCGGCTCGAGCCTCCCTTTGGGCAAAGTTCCTTTTACCGAACACGTCGTTTATCTGAACACCTTCCTTCCGTCGGGCTTTCACAACGTCAAGACGATTTTCGCGCTCACCTTCCTGATGATTTTCGGTGTCAAAGCGATTGCCGAATATCTGGGCACCACGCAGATCCAATACGTTGGGCACGCCGCGGTGACGAATTTACGTAACGCCGTGTACGCCAAGCTCATCCGCCAACCGATCGGTTTTTTTCAGCACCATCCAACAGGGCGCCTTCTTTCGGTAGCGATCAACGATGTCGAACGCACTCGCATCGCGCTTTCCGAATATCTGGCTGATCTCTTTCGAGAAGGATTCACCCTTTTAGTTTTCGTAACCGTCGTGTTCTGCCTCAACTGGAGAATGGCGCTGGGCTCGATCGTACTCCTGCCCTTGGTCATTTTGCCGGTAAATAAATTCGGCCGCAAAATCCGCCGCTCTGCGGAGAACAGCCAGTCCCGGCTCGGCGATCTTGGCCAGATTCTTCAGGAAACAGTCACCGGAAATCGCGTGGTGAAGGCCTTCGGCATGGAAGACTTTGAGATTGCCAAGTTTCGCGAAACCTCTCGCCGCCTGCTTCGCGAAAACATGCGCTGGGTCCGTGCCGCCGTCATCACTTCTCCCTTGATGGATCTGCTTGGCGCCATCGTGATCCCGGTGCTGATTCTTTTCGCGCGCGATCAAATTCACCATGGCGTGATGACTCTCGGCGTCTTCTTCGCCTTCATCTTCGCGCTCCTCAAGGCCTACACTCCGCTCAAACGCATGGGCACTGTCTATCAACAGTTCCAGGCCGCTCAGGGCGCCAGCACCCAGGTCTTCGCTTATCTGGATCTGGACGAAGAGCACACCGAAGAGCCCGGCGCAAAATCTCTGCCGCCCTTCTCCCAGGAGATCACTTTCGACGAAGTCTGTTTCTCTTACGCTAACTCCGCCGCTGTCCTCCAGAATATTCGCCTGAAAGCGCGGCGCGGAGAAGTCATCGCCCTCGTCGGCTCCAGCGGCGCGGGCAAGACCACCCTGGTCAATCTGATTCCGCGATTCTACGAGCTGACCTCCGGACAAATTTGCATCGACGGTGTCGACATCCGCTCCGTCACCATCCGCTCCCTCCGCGAACAAATCGCCATGGTCGCGCAAGAGAACATCCTGTTCCACGACACCGTCTGGAACAATATTTGCTACGGCCTGAACAACGTCGCGAAAGAGAGAGTGGAAGCCGCCGCGAAGGCGGCACTCGCCGCTGATTTCATCATGGAACTTCCACAGGCCTACAACACCGTGATCGGCGAACGTGGTACGCGTCTGAGCGGCGGCCAGCGCCAGCGCATCGCCATCGCCCGTGCCATCCTGAAAGATTCCCCGATTTTGATTCTCGATGAGGCCACTTCCGAACTTGACGCCGAATCCGAGATGTACGTCCAAAAAGCACTTGCCAACCTGATGGTCGGCCGCACGACTTTTGTCATCGCGCATCGCCTCGCCACCATCCGCCGAGCGGATAAGATCCTCGTTCTCGAAGACGGTCAGATTCGCGAAAGCGGCACCCACGCGGAACTCATGGTTCGCGGTGGCACCTACGCCCGTCTGCACAGCCTGCAGTTTACCGACGACGATATGCTGGCTCCCGCGCAAGCGGCGCCAAATCTAGCTAGCCCGGGTACTACCCTATGACCCAAAACTCTTCCGTTCAAACCAAACAGACCCCAACGAAAAAAGCCGAAGTGGTTTCCATGACCGGCTACGCGCAGGCCCGCGCCGAAGCCAACGGCTGGTCCATTCGCATCAGCGTCAAGAGCGTCAACCACCGATTTCTCGATATCAAATTCCGCTTGCCCGAGGGTTTCGATGTCTACGAGCTCCGCTTGCGCCAGATCGTGCGCGAAAAAATCCATCGTGGCCATTTGGATGTGAACCTCAACGTTCAGCCAGGCACCGCCGCGCCTGTGCAGGTAAATCGTGACCTGCTGCAAACCTATCTTCATGCCGCCGAAGAACTCCGCCGCCAGATGAACGCTTCCAGCGAATTGGACGTGGTCTCCCTGCTTCGCCTTCCCGGCGTCATTGGCGGCCTGGCGCCGCCGCTCCCGGAAACAGATGAACAGCAGGATCAGCTCGGCCACGCGCTCGATACGTGTCTGCACGAAGCGCTCACCAAGCTCGACGAAATGCGTCATGCCGAAGGCCGTCACCTCGCCGAAGAATTGCGCATGCGTTTGGCGCGCATCGCCGAACAAACGGAAAAAGTGCGTGAGCTGGCAATTGCGCTCACGCCCGCTTTCGCGCGTCGACTGGAAACGCGGCTAAAGGAATTGCTCGGCGGGACGGGCATCGAGCCCGCGCGCCTCGCGCAGGAAGCCGCGCTCCTCGCTGAGCGTAGCGATATCAGCGAAGAATTGGACCGGCTCCGCAGCCACCTCCAGCAATTTGGAAAATTGCTCGACGGCGCGGGAGAACTCGGAAAGAAACTCGACTTCCTCCTTCAGGAAATGCACCGCGAAGCCAACACTATGCTCTCGAAAACGCCGGGCGTCGAGAACGAGGCGCTCACCATCACCGCGCTGTCGCTGGAAATTCGAGCGGAGATCGAAAAGCTGCGCGAACAGGTGCAGAACATCGAATGAGCACTGCGCCAGATATCGAACCGCTGGTGCTGATCGTCTCGGGTCCGTCAGGTTCGGGGAAATCGACGCTGGTGCAGCGCATCCTCGAGCTGCCCGGCACCATGCCTTCGGTCTCGTGTACTACCAGGCCGCGTCGCGCGACCGAGGCCAGCGGGAAGTGTTATGCTTACGTTACGGTTGAGGAATTCGATGCCATGGTCGCGCGCGGGGAATTTCTGGAATACGCGCGCGTCTTCGGCAAGCATTCGTACGGTTCGCCGAAAAAGTGGCTCGAGGAAGCACGTGCTAAGAATCTCGATCTGGTCCTTGAAATCGACGTGCAGGGTGCCGCCCAGGTAAAACAGAAACTCCCGGAATCGGTGGCTATTTTTATTTTGCCGCCGTCCCGCGAGGAACTCGAGCGGCGTTTGCGCAGCCGCGGCCAGGATTCGGACGAGGAAATTGCGCGTCGCTTGGCGAAGGCCCGGGACGAGATTTTGGCGTTCAGCAAGTATTACGACTATTGTGTTGTGAACGAGGATGTAGAACGCGCTGGCAAGGAAGCGCAAGCCATCGTAGTCGCGCTGCGTTGCCAGAGCGCGCGGCGCCGTAAGCGGGTCGAACAACTTCTGGCATCGTTTGGAGGGAAAGACTGAAATGAATGTGCTGACGAAAGCTCCGGAGAGCCAGTTCGCGTATGTGGTGCTTGCGGCGAGGCGCGCGCGGCAGATCATGGCCGGCGCTCCGCCAATGGTCGAAAACCCAAGAACCCTGAAGGCTACACGTATCGCGTGCGAAGAGCTGGATCACGGCTACATCGAGTACGACTTCACCGAACCGGACTCGATCGATACAGACAAAGACGGCAACAAGCGCCGCAAGTAGCACCCGGCGCGGCCCAGGCATCCAACTATCTGAGGCCTGTAGCATGTAGGGCGCGCTTTAAGCGCCTCCCAGGTTTTGGGAGGGCACGACTTTAGTCGTGCCGTTAGACCCGGCTAAAAAAGCGGCTTTAGCCGCTGAGGTCCGATCAACTTCGCGGCGCTCAAGACGATAATGACCCAACTCCGAATCACTTTAGGCGTAACTGGCGGAGTGGCGGCCTATAAAGCCGCGGAACTCGTCCGCCGCCTCCAACAAGATTCCTTCGCCATCCAGGTGGTCATGACCCGCGGCGCCCGCGAATTCATCGCCCCGCTGACGTTCGCCGCTCTCAGCGGCCAGAAAGTCATCACCGATCTCTTCGCCGAATCCGGCGGCGAAGCCAATCTGGAAAGCGCCATCGAACACATCGCCGTAGCCCAGCGCACGGATCTCCTGCTGGTCGCGCCCGCCACGGCCGACATCCTCGCCAAATTCGCACGCGGCATCGCCGACGATTTCCTGACCACGCTCTATCTCGCAACGACGGCGCCTGTTGTGGTCGCTCCGGCGATGAACGTAAACATGTGGAACCACGCCGCGACGCAGGAAAATATCGAGATGCTGCGCGCGCGCGGCGTGAAGATCGTCGATCCCGACGAAGGCTATCTCGCGTGTGGAATGACCGGTGCCGGTCGTCTTGCGGGCCAGGAGCAGATCGTCGCCGCCGTGCGCGAGACGCTGCATTTCAAGCGCGACCTGGATGGCCAAACAGTTTTGATCACTGCCGGTCCCACCTGCGAAGATCTCGATCCCGTGCGCTATTTAACGAATCGCTCGTCCGGAAAAATGGGTTACGCGGTTGCTGAAGCGGCCGCCCGCCGCTGCGCTCGCGTGATTCTTGTCAGCGGCCCGACGTCTCTCGACGCTCCCGCAGGAGTAAATCGCATTGACGTGCGCACTGCGGCCGAAATGCATCGCTCGGTAGCGGAGAAGTTCCCGGAATGTTCGATCGCCATTTTTGCCGCCGCGGTTGCGGACTATCGTCCCGTCGCGAAATTAGAACAGAAAATCAAGCGCGACAAAGAGCCGGTCACTCTATCCCTGCAACCGACGACGGATATCCTGGCCACCGTCGCGAAGAACAAGGGCGAGCGTCTCGTCGTGGGCTTCGCTGCTGAAACCCAAGCCGTTGCCGAAAATGCGCGCAAGAAACTTGTCGCAAAGAACGCCGATATGATCGTCGCCAATGACGTGACTGCCGAAGGCGCGGGTTTCGACCACGATACCAACATCGTGACCCTGTTTGCCCGCGACGGACGAGACTTGCCGCTGCCGCGTATGAGCAAAAGTGAAGTAGCGCAACGCATTCTCGACGAAGTCGTGCGCCTTCGCGCCGTGCTACACTCCCCGCAGCGCTCCGCTACTTGATCATGCCCGATCGACTCTCCACCGCGCTCCAAGACAAACTCTCGAAACGCCTCAGCTACTACGACGACATCGGCATTCGGTCGTTCTATCGAGATCGTTTTTTCGCGCGTGCCGCACCGGTGCTCGAACAAGCTCCCGTATCCATTCCGAATCCTCAAGAGGAACCTTTGCCCAAGACTTCGCCGAAGCCTGTCTTGCCGCCGGCTGCATCCATCACCGTCCCAGTGACTCCGAAGGTCAGCGTTTTACCAATTGCGCCTAAAGTTTCCTTGTTCGACGCCCTGAACAAAGTTGCAGATGACTCGCTACTCAAGATTCGCGAAGACCTCGGGGAGTGCACTCGCTGCAAGCTGCACACCACCAGAAATAAAATCGTCTTCGGCGATGGCAGCGCCAAAGCCGACCTGGTTTTCGTAGGGGAAGGGCCAGGCCGCGACGAAGATGCCCAGGGACTTCCCTTTGTCGGCCGTGCCGGAAAGTTGTTGACGCAGATGATCGAAGCGATGGGGTTGCAGCGCAAAGACGTATACATCTGCAACGTCGTCAAGTGCCGTCCACCGGAAAACCGCCTGCCCGAACCCGACGAAATCAAAACATGTTCGCCGTATTTGCTGCGTCAGCTCGACGCCATCGATCCCAAGGTGATCGTGTGCCTCGGCGCGTGCTCGGCACAGACGCTGCTGGAAACCAATCGCGGCATTTCCCATTTCCGCGGCCAGTGGCTGGATTTTCGCGGCCGAAAATTGATGGCCACCTATCATCCCGCATATCTGCTGCGAAATCCCGCCGCAAAGGCCGACGTGTGGAAAGATCTTCAGAAAGTCATGGCCGTTCTCGGTCTGGAAGTAAAGAAGGGCAAGTCCGCCGGAACGCAAAACCCCTCATAATCCCTCATGGGAATTTTACTAGGCCTGCTCACGGCTCTTTCTTGGGGCAGTTCCGATTTCCTCGCGCGCTTCGCCTCGCGCCGCATCGGTTCTCTCCGCACCACTCTATACATGCAATTAACCGGGCTCGTTCTGCTGACAATTTTTCTCCGGTGGATCGGCGGTTGGGGCCATTTGTTCGATGGTTCCGGCTGGCAGCCGTGGGCTTGGGGAGCCTTCGCAGGCGCGCTCAACGCAATCTCGACGCTCTCGCTATACCGCTCGTTTGAAGTCGGGAAACTGTCGGTCGTCGCGCCTCTATCTGCCAGCTATCCGGCGCTCACGGTCGGAATCTCGGTTTTCACAGGCGAGCATCTGACGGCGATGCGCGCCGCTGGAATTGTGTTGATCCTGGTTGGCGTCATCGTCGTGGTACGAGGCGAAGCGGAGTCGGAGGGTGTCGCCTCGACATCGCAACCCACACCAAAAAAGAAACCGGCAAGCGGGGTCGGTGCCGCGATGATGTCAGCAGTGGGATTCGGCGTGCTCTTCTGGCTGCTCGGCAACCGCGTGGTGCCCCGCGTCGGCTTCGCCTCTACAGTCTGGATGATTCGGCTGACGTCGTCCGCGCTCACCGCGCTTGTGCTCCTGGCGATGAAGCAGCCGATTTCGCTCCCGCGGGAAAGCTCCGTCTCCCTATGGCTATTGGGCATGGGTGTGCTCGATACCGGCGCGTTCGTCCTAAACAATTTGGGCATGCAACTCGAGCAGGTCTCCATCGTGAGTGTCCTCGCCTCTCTGTACGGCGCGGTAACCGTTCTTCTCTCCGCCGTCGTCCTCCGCGAGAAAATGTCGCGCTGGCAATGGCTGGGCATCGTCGCAATCTTCGCGGGCATCGTACTAGTCAGCCGCTAGCACATCCCCCGGTCCATGTCTCGGCAACTGTAGCCGCGGTCTCTGAGACCGCGGGACTTAGACTACTGTCGGGTATAAGTCTTAGGGTCGTGCACGGATGCCCCCTCAAGTTTGTTCGCTTGAGTTGCGAAGTGCCGAGCAGCGCCTGCGCATCCTAAGGCCAGTCGGAACCGTGCTGGTACACTACACGCCGGGATGAGCCTTCCTTTTTGTAATGTTGCGTTGCCGGTGCCGCTGCGTACGACGTTCACCTACGCCGTTCCGGAATCCCTACGTGAAATCGTGCAGCCGGGCACGCGCGTGATCGTCCCGTTTCGCAAGAAAGCGATGGTCGGCGTGGTCGTAGAGCTCACCGACCGCGCGCCGGAAGGCACAAAGATCCGCGAAATCACGAAGGCGCTCGATCGCGTGCCGGCACTGACACCGAAACTCATCGAACTAGGCCATTGGATAGCGAACTACTACCTGGCCCCCATCGGTGAAGTGTTTCGCGCAATGCTGCCGCCGGTGATCGAAATGCGCACACAGCGGTTGATCGTGCTTACCGAAGCGGGACGCGACGCGGCCGCAAGTTTGAGCGGCGGCGAGCTGACGCATGGACTCAGCCGCAACGAAGTCGAATTCCTCGCGAAACTCGCTGCGAAAAAGGAGCCTTTGCCGTTTGGATCGGCGGCAAAGCTTGGCTTGGACGCAAACGCGCTCGATCGCCTGCGCCGGCTCGGCTTGATCGAGATTCGCGAGACGATGCTCGGACGAAAAGCAAAGACGCAGCGCGTCATCGCAGCGAAGAGCAGCGCACAGATATCGGGCAGCGGCGACCTGGATGAAAAATCGCTGCGGGTGCGATCGATGCTCGCGGAGCGCGGGCCGTTGCCAATGCCGCTGTTGTTGAAATTGGCCAGTGTATCGCGAGCATTGGTCGAGCGCATGTTGCGCGATGGCATGCTGGAGAGCTGGGAAGAGCGCGTCGATCCCGCAGAGGATCCATTCGACGTAGGTTACGAAGCTCCCGCTCACGAGCTGAATGCGGAGCAGGAGAGCGCATTCGGTGCCATTCGCGCGCGATTTGAGCTGGGAGAGTTCGGCGTGCTGCTGCTGCACGGCGTGACCGGCAGCGGAAAGACCGAAGTCTACATGCGCAGCGTGCAGGAGACGCTGGCGCGCGGCAAGACCGCGATCGTCCTGGTGCCGGAAATTGCGCTGACACTGTGGGTCGGTCGGCAATGCCGCGCATGGTTTGGCGCGCGCTTCGAAGGCGTAGCGGTGCTGCACTCCGCACTAAGCGACATCGAGCGCGCGCGCGAATGGTGGCGAGTGCGGCACGGCGAGGCGCGTGTAGTCGTCGGCACGCGCTCGGCGGTTTTTGCGCCACTCGACAATCTCGGGCTCATCATCGTCGACGAGGAGCAGGAAAGCAGCTTCAAGCAGGAGGAAACGCCACGGTATCACGGACGCGATGTGGCCATCGTTCGCGCGAAGATGGAGAATGCCGGGGCCCTCCTTGGATCGGCGACGCCTTCTCTGGAGACCTATCATCACGCGCGCAACGGAAAGTACGAGTTGCTGACGCTGGCTTCGCGAGTGGCGAACCGGTCGATGGCCAGCGTGGAGATCGTCGATCTGCGCGAAGATTTTCAACGCACGCACCAGACCAGCCCTATCAGTTCAGCGCTGCACGCGGGAATACAAGCGTGCCTGACCAACGGAACCCAGGCGCTGGTGCTGATCAACCGGCGCGGCTATTCGTGGTCGGTGCTGTGCCGCAGTTGCGGCGCTTCCGTTCAATGCGTGAATTGCAGCATCTCCATGACCTATCACAAGCACCGCAACCGTTTGGAATGCCACTACTGCGGATCGCTCCAGGCGGTTCCCAAGGAATGCCCGAAGTGCCAATCGAAGTATGTTTATTTCTTCGGTGAAGGCTCCGAACATCTGGAAGAACGTCTGCGCAAGGAATTTCCAGGTGCGCGCATCGCGCGGCTCGATCGCGACACGGCGCGAACAAAACAGCAATATCAGGAAACATTGGGTGCATTCGCCGCGGGCGCACTCGACATTCTGGTCGGGACGCAAATGCTGGCGAAGGGCCACGATTTCCAGCGGGTGACACTGGTCGGCGTGATCAGCGCCGACTCCTCGCTGCACTTACCGGATTTTCGCGCCGCCGAACGCACGTTTCAATTGCTCACACAGGTGGCCGGGCGCGCAGGTCGCGGCGAGTTGCCTGGCCGCGTGCTGATCCAAACGTATTATCCGGAGCACTACGCAATTCAGGACGCGGTGCGCCAGGACTACTCGGCGTTTTTCGAGCGCGAGATGCACTTCCGGCGAATGATGCAGTACCCGCCGTTTACCTCCCTGGCAAACGTGATCGTGCGCGACACGAGTTTGGAAAAAGCGATCGTGTGGTCCCGGCAGCTTTCGGAATATTTCGCGCCCCACGACGGAAAAGGTGCGCGAATCTTGGGACCTGCTACGGCACCCCTGGCGCGCTTGAAGAAGGAGCACCGCTTCCAGTTTTTGCTGAAATCGCCGAGGCGATCCCTGCTCACGAGGATATTGAGCGGTGCCATGGCGTACTGCGACGCTAGGAGTATCCCGCAGACTGCCGTGTTGGTGGACATGGATCCGTTGAGTCTGTTGTAGATTCTTTGGGCGATCGCAAGGCTCCTCGACCTGTGACTTGATTGCGAGTCCTCGGCTGCCGTCTGAAGAGAGCGGCTGCAACCGCTCTTTCCTTGGCCTAAAACGTCGAATAGGGCGTTTCTTCGAAAACGAGTTCCTTGTCCATGTCGAGCATTTGCTTTTGATAGCCGTAAACGCTGGCGAACGCGATCGCAAACAGAGCGATGAAAGAAGCAGCGCGCAGCGGCTCGTCCAGGGACCAATGTTCCATCTCCGGCAGGTAGTCGGTAAACACAAAGAAGCCGAACAGATACGCCACTAGAATGACTCCAGAATTGCTCTCGAATGTTGGATACGAACAGGTAAACGGGATTTTCCGGAATTTTACCAGGAGAATTTCGGTGAGCGCTGCGCTCGACACAACCAGGATTGCAGTGTGCAGAAGGGCATTGGTCCACCCGAAAAAAATTAAAGTCGGCACAAAGCACGCAGGGATTAGCCACGGCAGACTCAAGGCTAGGAGTACCCGGCGCGCGATTGGCCGGGCCTGCTGACCGTCTGGCCGCAACCACAGTTTGAAGATCCAGTTGGCCCGCAGATCGGATGGGATTTCGAACGCGAACCGGATGCCGACGATGATGCAGTAGCTCAGGATGAAAGGGATCGCAAGAAAATCGGCGGAAGGGGAGTGGCGCGCCAGGAAAAATCGGTCGGACCGTACGGAGGTTAGGGCTTCCGCAGCGGCGACGAGCCCCAATGCCGCAAAGGCGGACACCACCTGCAAGTGCGCGTCGCTTCGCAGCAGCGTTCTGACGATGAAGTGATAGCAGGCACGGTGAGAACTTGCGCGCAAGGTCGCCTTATGGACCAGCGCCAGCGGAGAAAATGACGCTCGCATACGGGGAAGAGGTCCGGCGTCGGCGGTTTCCGGAATGCGAAGAAACGATCGGCGAAAGCTGAGCGCGTAGGTGATGACCACAACCAGGACTGCCAGCACAAACGCGAAGGCAGCCGCCTTGGTCATGGCGTCGACGAAGGGATCACCGCGAATGCCCCAGACGGTTCGCGCCAAACCCAGGAATGAAACCGGGGGCAGCATGGCCATCTTATGAGCTCTCGCAACCGAGGTTCCAAGCAGCGCCGCAGGCACGGTGAATACGCTCGCGAGGAGCGCCAGAAGAATGACGGCGATCGCGAAGCGCACGAATAGCGAGACTCGCCGGAACGCCGAGGCGGGCACAACGACCATGAGGCTCCCGGCCACCGCAAATACGGCGAAAAAGCTGAACGCGCTCGCAGTGAGGACGGCGACGCCATGGCCGGCGGAGAAGTGCCAGAACCTCGCGAAGGAACCATTACTGCCGACGACCGCGACCGGAAACAACACCATCGAGGCCGCATTCACCACCACGTTGAACAGCGCCGCGAGTACGAGTATGGCCGAAAAATTCGCGAAAAAGATAATGCGGAGAGAGACCGGCAGGGGAATGAGATTGGTGTGATCGCGGCGGTCCAGAAACAGCGAGTCCCAGCGCCACAGCGCGGCGGCTCCGGTGACCGTCATGGAGAGGACGATGAAGAAATATTCGTCGGGAATAGTCGCGGTGAAGGGATCGAAAACGCCATCGCCGCGCAAGAAGCGGATGAGCGATCCGTACTTCTCAAACATCAGCAACGAGACGAGCAGGCCGGGCATGGCCAGCAGCGTGAGGATGGCGCCGACGCCGAGCCCCAATTCTTCCGCGCCAGTCTCGTCGCCGCCGTGAAACATCCGGCCGGCGAAGAGGCGCAGCAGACATCCGAACGGAGTGCGGGAGAATGCATTCCAGCGATTTTGCAGCGGTTCTTTCCAGGAGGGCATCACGCAACCACTACATCGACAATGTCATTCGCAATTTGCGCGACGTCTCGGCCTTCCGTCAGCTGCAGGAAAGTGCCTTCCAGTGTGGACTGGCCGATACTTTGCAAAACTTCCGTGGTGCGCCCGTAAGCGATGACCTGTCCTTTTCGGAGAATGATCAGCTGGGAACAAATTTTTTCCACGACCTCCAGGACGTGCGAACAGAAAAAAATGGCCTTGCCTCGCCCGCTCAATTCTTGAATAAGATTTTTCAGGACCAGCGAGGAGGTGACATCGAGGCCGGACATGGGTTCGTCAAGTATGAGGACGTCGGGATTGTCCATGAGTGCGCTGATCAAGAGGATGCGTTGGCGCATGCCTTTGGAGTACGAACCGAGGGACACCTGACGATGGGGCCCCAGCGCGAAAAGTTGCAAAAGTGAGTCGATGCGCGATTTTCTGCGAGCTTCGGGCATCGAGCGCAGTGTGCCAACCATTTCCAGGTATTCCTCGCCGGTCAAGTAGGGGTAAAGGTTGGCTTCCTCGGGAACGTATCCCAACCGCTTTCGATACCCGGCCAGATTCTTGTGGATGTCTTCGCCATCTTGCGTGACCTCCCCGCGGCTGGGTTGCAGCAATCCCGTGAGCATTTTGACCGTGGTGCTCTTGCCGGATCCGTTTGGGCCCAGATAGCCGAGTACCTCGCCGGGTTCGAGGCGAAACGTGACGTTCTGAACCGCTGGAACCGAGCCGTAATACTTGGAGAGCTCTCTTGCTTCGAGCATTGGCCGTCCTTTCAGCGTCCAGACAAACCTGTGCGAAACGCGAGTGTTCTTTGGACACCATACTACGTTGGAAAGTTTCTCGGCACCGGGCAACACCGCCGCAACATTGCCGCGAACCTAGACTCACGGTACTGCCGCTTTAGTGTTCGGAGGTTGCCGCTGCTTTTGTGTTCGGAGGTTGCTGCCGCTTTGGGGGCCGGAGCTTTAGCTCCGACATTAGAGAGAGCCAAGAAAAACCGGGCTTCAGAGTCTGTGTGAGAAGTCCGATTTTCGTCAGGGCACAGCTTCAATTTACCCAGAGGTACGAAGGGCCGCGCCACTCGTCAGCCTCCTAATCCCTTGTAGGGGCGAGGCTTGCCCCGCCCGGCGTCAACCCAGGCACGCTTTAAACGGAGCTGATCCGCTCCCGGCATTTTTCCGCAGCCTGTTCAGCCGTGCCGCAACTGTAGCCGCTGAGGGCTTCTTCTCTCAGTTCTCACACAGAGACTCTTCAGCCCCTGAGGACATTCCCCGCTTCCATTTCGAAATTTATGAGTCAGGGGGTAGGTCACTATCCCCCGGGTTCCTCGCTCAGCACTTCGATCCGCTTCGAATGATGTATATAAAGATATCAGTTGACAAGAGATAACTTTCATAGTATCATCGGGTATATATTCTGAAGCGCAGCCTTCCAAAGTACGCCTCCTTTCGCGGCCCTAATAGACGCCCGCAGCGAACGCCCAATGCTTTCATCCACCTGCAAACTGCGCCTCCCCCATCTCCTTCTATTAACCAAGCCCAAAAAGCTAAGTCCCTTAGAATCCGCACTTCCGCAAAACGCACCCATAACTCGTTTAGAATCCGCACTTCCAAATTCATTAGACTTAAAATCCTTTAGAATCCGCACTTACAAAAAATGGCGGGGGGAGGGTACCACCTGTTAACCAAGGCAGCCCAAGTCTTAGGCAGCCCGGCGGCGCCAGAAATAATACGCGGGCAGGCCGAGAAGGAACAGGACGATAGCAACCGCGAGATTGCGAAACTGGACCGGGTCGCGGAAGGCCAGATAGATGGCGTTTCCGACGATGGCGGCGGCCGCCAGGACGAAGATAAACGGTGTGAACGGGTAGCCGGGGACGCGATAGGGAATCGGCTTGCCTTGCGACCCGCGGCGTAGCGGGAAGATCGCGGCGGCGCCCAAGCCGTAGAAAATCCAGCCGATGAAAATGACGCCACCGATAAGCTCGGCAAATTTCCCGGCGCAGGCCAGGACAGCGGACCAGATGCCGAGCACGATAATTGCCGCAGCCGGAGTGCGGAAGCGTGGATGGACTTCGGCGAGACTCCTGAAGAACAGCTTGTCGTTGGCCATAGCGTAGAAGACGCGCGGCGCAGTGAGGATGACCGAGTTTGTGGAGCTAAAGGTCGAGATCAGGATGGCGAGCGCAATGACCTTGCCGGCCCACGGTCCGAGGACAGCGGTGGCCGCCGTGGCGGCGATGGCGTCGCTGGCGGTGGCGGCAACGGGACCGAGCGCGACGAGATACGCGACGTTCGCGATCAGATAGAGTCCCACGAGGATGAGCGAGCCGAGAAAAAAAGCGCGCGGGAACGACTTTTGCGGGTCGATCACTTCGCCGGCACTGTAGGTGCCGAATTGCCAGCCTTCATAGGCCCAGAGTACCGCGATCATCGCGAGGCCAAAACTCGAAAGCAGCGCGGAGCCTCCTTGCGTGGTGCCCATGGCTGACGCGAGTTCACCGCCATGATGACCGAGAGAGAGCAGGAAACCGCTCAGCACAACGATTAGTAGGGTTTTGACCAGCGTGGTCCAGTTCTGGAGGTCGGAGCTTTTGCGGGTACCCCAAACGTTGACGGCGGTGACGACAGCGATCATCAAGACGGAAACGATAGTCGCGCCCGTGGCGGAGAGCGGGATGATTTCAGCTAGATAGCGGGTGAAAGCGCGAGCCAGAGCGGCAATTGTGCCGCTGGCGATCACCAGGAACAACGACCAGCCGTAGAGAAACGCGGCCATCCGGCCGAAACCGTCGCGAATGAAGCAGTATAGGCCGCCAGCCTCCGGGTTCGTGGCCGACAGTTCCGCGTACGTTAGCGCGCCAAGGAGCGAAAGAGCTCCTCCAACGACCCACACCAGAAGCGAGAAGCCGACCGAACCATTGAGTTGGCGGAGGATTAGGCCTGGAGTGAGAAAAATGCCGGAGCCAATGACCGAGCCGATGAATAGCAAGAGCAGATCGCTCTGGCGCAGCGTGCGGACGAGGGCAGTCATTTGTCGCGGTCGATTGTAGCGGGTGTTTCGGGCGGGGCAAGCGGAGACTTTATCGAGCCCTGTAATCAAGCCGGGTAATCAAGCTGGGGTAATCGGGCCAGGCAATCACTCGATGAACGGGGCAGGCATGAAGCAGAGTATGAAAATGAGCAGCGTAAATGCGGCGGCGAAGCGGCGGCCGTCGTCGAGTGGAACGGGATTGTAAATAGGAATGAAGCGAAAGAAGCGAATGATCAGGAGCAGCGCACCCCAAACATACCAGCCGGCCCAGAAATGGAGCAGCGCGAGGCCCACCAGCAGCAAGGGAAGCATGATCGAGGAATAGCGATGAGCGCGGGCGCTCAGCGAGCGCAGGATGTGGCCGCCGTCGAGCTGTGCGGCGGGGAGAAGATTGAGTGAAGTGGCGAACAGCCCTACCCACGCGGCGCGCCCAACGGGATGGAGCAGTAGGCTGCTCGCAGGCACCCCAGGATGAAGCAGCGCCGCGAGAAGGCGCAAAATTAGCGGCGTGCCGAGCACGACACTGGCATGAGCAGGATCGCCGAGGCCGGGAACAAACTTGGCGTGCAGTATGCCAAAAATCAGCGCGGGCACAGCCACGATGAAGCCGACTAAAGGCCCCGACGCGCCGACGTCGAAGAGAGCGCGAGTTGTGCGAATGGGCGAGCGAATCAGAATGAATGCGCCGAGCGTGCCGATCAAAGTGGGAAAGGGAATGAAGTAGGGATAGCTGGAATGAATGTGGTGGTGGCGACACGCGAAATAGTGACCGAGCTCATGCGTGAGCAGTATAGCGAGTAGCGTAAGGGCGAAAGGCAGACCACTCACCAGCGCGACCGGCTGGCGATAGAGCAATGTAAGCGCGCGGATGAATTCGTCCCAGGAGACGGCTTGATTTTGTGCGTAGGCCGCGGCGAAGTGCGTGCCCGCGACAAGACAGGTACAGAGCGTGAGGAAAAACAGCGCGCACGCCGCAAACAGCGTTTTCACCGGCGGATGCCGCGGTACGAGAGAATAATAAGACGGCGGAATTGGGGCGGCGCGCCAATCGACGGGATCTGGTGGGAGAACGGCGCTGCTATCTGGAAGTGAGTTGGTCACAAGGTCCGGAGCATCGAGACAATGCAGAAATTGTCTCGATTAAGTACAGCACAACCCTATGGTTTGTGCAAAACCGAAGCCGAGTAGCCCTTCAAGCTGCGTCGCGCAGGAAGCTAAGCGGACACGCTAGGCGAGCAGAATTGAAAGGTGGCCACTCAAAATGATTGATAACGGGTTCGACGAACGCGTTCGATGAAAGGGTTAGTTCGGATCCGAGACGTTCGGCTGCTACTTCAACTCAAGCGGAAAAGCTATTCCGCGGCTTTTGCAGGGGCTTCCAAGCCTTGGAGTTCCTTGCCGGGCTTGAAGCGCACGGCTTTCCCTGGCGGGATGTTAACTTCTTCACCGGTTCGCGGGTTGCGCCCTATACCGGTCTTGCGGGGCTTGACGCTGAACACGCCGAAACGCCGCAATTCAATGCGCTGCCCGCGGCCCAGGGCATTCTTCAACGACTCAAAGACGGTCTCGACGGCCTGCTCCGCCTTGGTGCGGCTGATGTTCGGCGACGTGGCGTTCACGACCGCGTTCACGATGTCTAACTTGATCACACAAGCCTCCAGCTTTATCCGTTGGCAGATGCTAGAGGGTAGGCCGCAGGTTGTCAAGACGTGGCGGGTAATCTACACTGGCTTGCTTTTTAGTGGGAGAAGCCGCGCGAGAGGCAACGAAGTAAGCAACGATGCAAGTTGAGGAGCCGGCAGGACGCCGGCGCTACCAGTAGTGGTGATGAGGAACGCAAAAAACTGAGGAGGCGTGGATGTCCGTTAAGCCCGACAAGTGGATCCGGCGTATGTCGCTGGAACATAAGATGATCGAACCGTTCACGGACCGCCAGGTGCGCGAAGGGGTGATCAGCTACGGAGTCTCGTCGTATGGCTACGACATCCGAGTGGCGGACGAGTTTCAGATCTTCACGAACGTGAATTCGACAATCGTGGACCCCAAGCATTTCGATCCGCGCTCGCTGGTGTCGTACAAAGGCGACGCGTGCCTGATTCCCCCGAACTCCTTTGCGCTGGCGCGGTCGGTGGAATATTTCCGGATTCCGCGCAACGTGCTGACGATATGCCTGGGCAAGTCCACCTACGCGCGGTGCGGGATCATCGTGAACGTGACACCGTTCGAGCCGGAGTGGGAAGGCTTTGTCACGCTGGAAATCAGCAACACTACGCCGCTACCCGCCAAGATTTACGCGAACGAGGGGCTGTGCCAGGTACTGTTCTTCGAGTCCGACGAAGAATGCGAGGTCAGCTACAAAGACAAAAAGGGGAAGTACCAGGCGCAGGGCGGGATCGTTTTACCGAGGCTGTAGGCACTCTTAAGGGTTGCCGAAACACGAGCCTACAGTTGCCCCAAAAGGCTTGCCTGTCCGTGCGGCTGGCGCAGCTCCCGTCGTGTTGTTTAGTGTTCGCGGCCGAGTGGTGCATATCTTGTACGCCGGGCGGAGCAAGCTCCGCCCCTACAAGGGCTACGAAACGCCCGCAAGGGCTATGAAACGATGGATGCGGTGGTGGCGCTGATTTGGGTGAGCGTCGCGTTGTGAACCGGATACCCGAGTTCGCGCCACGCATCCAGCCCACCCTGCAGCGGCCGGATCCTACGTATCCCCCGATTTCGTAAGAGGAGCGCCGCACGGGCGCTCGTAGCTTCGTTTGGTCAAGTGCAATAGAGGATGACTTCGCGGTCGTGCGGCAACCGGTCGTTCTCCTCCAGTTCCTTGGCATCCATTCGAAAAGCACCCGGGATGGTTTCGGGGTCCGCTTCAAAATCCAGTTCGTGTCGCAGATCCACGATAATCAGGTCTTCGCGAGCGTCGATTTTTATTTTCAGTTCTTCCGGCGTGATGCGGCCGATGCGCAATTGGTGCATGAAGCGCTGCCGGGCAATAAATTTATAGGAGATATAGGAAACGAGCGCGGCGATCAGCAGCACCAGCAGCCATCCGCCCAGGCTCATCGCGTGTTCGGCAATGAGTTCAATCTCTCCGGCGAAGGCGAAGCCGATCCCCAGGAAAGTGCCGGCCCAAAGTAAGGAACCGAACCCGTCGAAAAGCAGAAACCGGCGCGTTCGCATATGGAAAATTCCGGCCAGCGGCGGAGCGACGGTGCTTAGACCGGGAAGAAATTTTGCCACCAGCAGCGAGCGCGCCCCTTGTCTCGAGAAAACCCCTTCGGTGCGACGAACGCAGGAATCCGGCTCCATCGAAATCTTGCACAAGAGCTGAAGGACTTTGATTCCTTTAATACGTCCTAACGAATACCAGATGGAGTCCGCGGCCACCGCGGCAAGAACACACAGGAAGAGCGAGAAAAAGAAGTTCAAGCGGTGCGTGCCCGCCAGCGCTCCGGCCGCCAGCAACAGCGGCAGGGAAGGGACCGGCAAACCGATCTGCTCCGCAAATACCCAGCCCAGCAGAACTACGTATCCGTGGCGTAGAAGAAAATCCAGGGTGCTGTGCATGGCGTCGGGCTGGGATCCCTCACTCGCTTGTTACTTTGGATCGTTACTTCGAGACGAAAGAAGCAGTATGCCCCCAGCCGCCCGTCATGACAAATTCGGAGAGCGGTTTCCGTGTTCGGGGAGCCAACTCGCGCTCGCGTAGCTTGTCAGGCAGCGAAGCAGGGTCGCCGGGATAGCCAATGGCCATCGCGGCGACCGCGTCCCAGTCGTCCGGGATGTGAAAGACTTGCCGCGCCTTGTTCGGGTCGAGGCCAGCCATCTGATGCACGTAAAGTCCCCGGGCGACGGCTTCGGTGGTGAGTTGAGCCGACGCGCTGCCCACATCGTGAAACGCCCAGCGATTGTGCGCGCCGTCTTTGGGATTTTTGACCTGCGCAACGGACAGAGCCAGAACCGGCGCGTGCTTAGCCCAGCCCTGGTTGAATTCCACCAGCGTGCTCAGGACCTTGTCGAAGTTCTCCTTGTCATCCTTTGTGCCGACAATGTAGGCCCAAGGCTGCATATTTGAGCTGGATGGCGCCCATCGCGCAGCTTCGAACAAGCTGTGCAACACGTCCGGTGCAACCGGCTTGTCGCTAAACGCGCGCGGACTCCATCGTTCTCGAACAATTTCGTGGACCGGTACTTCCGTGGGAGCAGGACGCTTCATGGCTTTTGGACCTCTCACTTTGGATTCTGGGCTTTGAGGTTTTGGCGAGTGGCACAGGCACTCCTGCCTGTGCCAATTTCAAATTCGCCGAGCGGGAAACAAATCACTGTAGATAGACATTAAGAGTCAACAAAACCAAGATCGTACTCACGCCGACGCTTAGCTAAAACTCCTGAAGT